>Ga0105238_10003907_pt1 | contig 14802 bp, 10 predicted proteins | sample KBSC34metaG_FD_81526 | JGI IMG/M metagenome (GOLD analysis project Ga0105238, IMG submission 81526) | Corn rhizosphere microbial communities from Kellogg Biological Station, Michigan, USA - KBS C3-4 metaG | ecosystem: Host-associated > Plants > Roots > Rhizosphere > Soil | place: Michigan, USA... | reverse complement strand
TGTTTGACGGCTTTGACAGCCGCGTCGTCGAACACATTCTCCGGTGACGAGTTGCGGACGCTCACGTCCGTAACTTCACCCTTTGGCGTCACCGTAAAGTTCACTTCCACCCAGCCGCTCAATCCTGCTTTGCGGGCAGACTCGGGAAAGCTCGGCGCCACGGTTTTGGTGCGCTTGAGTGAGACTTGTGCGACAGGCGTCAGCGGAGCAGATGCTGGCTTGGTTTGTGCCGCAGCCTGCTGTGCTTGACGGCGTTGATCGAGATCGCGCTCGGCTTGTGAAAGAGCAGCGTCGTTGGCCCTCACACCCGCATCGCGCGCTGCAGTCAACAGCGTCTGCGCGCGGTCGAATTGCTGCACATTCGTCGCTTGTTTGGCCGCCTCGATGAGTTTCGTCGACAGTTGTCGAGACAAATCATCGAGATCGTTGCGGCTCGGGTCCGACGCACGCACATTGGCGATGAGATCGCGCGCGCTTTCGCCCGCGGGATCGATGAGTTGGCCTTCAGCAAGACGCTTGCGAATGGTGTTCACCATCGCATCGGTCGTCGCGCGCTTATTGGCAGCATTACGCGCATCGGAGAGCGTGCGTTCGACCGCAGTCAGCGTCGAACCTGCGTAACCCATCTGACGGGCGGCGACTAGATAAGCTTGCGCTTGATCGACCTGACCATTATTGGCCGCCTGACGCGCTGCATCCGCTACACGGCCGCCCAGATCGCGGAACGCCTGCGCGACGTTCGGATCCGTGGGATCAAGTTTGCGCGCTTCCATCAGCGAATCGCGTGCGCTCTCGCCCTGCGGCGCAATGAGACGATCTTGGTCGATGCGTTGCGTTGCTTGCGCGAGCAGCGTGCGCACTCTCGCGCCGACTTCCTGCGCTTGCGACAACTTCAGACGTTCACGTTCACGGGCAATCTGCGAGTCGAGGAAGGCAAGGCGCGGATGATCGGGCTTGATGTCGCGCGCAAGCTCGAGCGAAGTCACTGCTTCTTCGAGCCGCTCGGCCGTCAATGCGGCCTCTGCCTTTTCCAATACCTTGTCGGCAACTGCCTTGATGCCGTCTTTCGCGTGCACGTTGTTCGGATCGATATTGAGCGCACTGCGATAGAGATCGAGCGCACTTTCGCCGGCCGGCTCGATGTACTTGCCGGCATCGAACGCCTTTTTCGCGAGCGCCAGTTCTTGCGACACAGGGTCCTGACGAACCTGCGAAGCGACGCCGGGCGCACCGTTTTGCGCGGCCGAATTATCGCCGGCCATGCGGCTAATGCCGAACCAGATGCCACCGAGCACCACGACAATGCCGGCCGCGATGCCGATGTAAGTCGGCAGGTAGTTCTTGCGGACTGAGCCATCGTCGCTCGACGAACTCAACCGGGCCGCCGCGGCACCGAGCTCCTGGTGGCGTGTAATTGCAGCCTCGAGCGTCAGCCGGGTTTGACCGTGTGACAGAGGCTTCAACAAAAAACGATAGATTTCGCCGGCGGCGGTGAGTCGTTTGAGAGCGTTGCTGTCTTCGGTCTTACCCGCCACTACGACCACGAGTTCGGGAAAGTTCTGCGTCAGTTGCGTGACCATGCCTTGCACGTCGGCGACGCTTGCGGTGTCAACTAACAGGACGCCGGGCTGCAGTACGGGCAGCTTCTCTGCGGCTTGGTCCAGGCCCGGGGCATCGGCAAGTCGCGTACCCCGCGGTACAGCCTTGCGAGCGGTCTCGAGGAGCGCCGCGTCGCGGCTCAGAACGAGAATGGGCGGATGCTGAGCGGAGGCGGTTTCAGACCCCCCGGACGCTGAGTCATCTAACTCGAAATTGACTTCGGAATTGTTATCGCTGCCGGTGCGTGCAGAATTGGAATTGCCCATGGACCCCCTCCTCAAGGGATTCCCTCCGTGAGTCGCAGATCTTACTGATGAACCCTATGTCAGATGAGAACCAGATCAGTCTTTTGAAGGTCATTGACGTGAACTGACGCGCAAAATTCTCTATTCCTGCTGGTGTCCGAACCTGAACTAATGGCGCGCAGCAGCATTCCTTCCTTTGACCGTGTCCATCCTTGCCTCGGGAGCTGCGTTGATCAACCCGCCCATTGCCATTCCTAAGCCCCATACAGTCGTCGCCGAGCAGGGTACCCGGGAAGACCCTTACTTTTGGTTGCGCGACGACAGTCGCTCGTCGCCCGAAGTACTGGACTACCTTCGCGCCGAAAACGCGTACACGGACGCCTTCATGGCGCACGCCGGACAGGAGTCTCTATACGACGAAATCATCGCCCGGATCAAACAAGATGAATCCAGCGTGCCGGTGCGCCTGAGAGGATACTGGTACAGCTCGCGCTATGCGATCGGGCTGGATTATCCCATCTACGTACGACAGCGCGATGTCGCGGGAGCTACCGAAGAGATTTTGCTCGACTGCAACGCACTCGCTCGCGAGCATGAGTACTTCCAAGTCGCAAGCTACGCAGCGAGCCCCAATAACGAATTGTTGGCCTATGCGGAAGATGTCATAGGCCGGCGGCAGTACCGCATCCGCTTCAAGGATCTGCGCTCCGGCGCATGGCTGGAAGACGTGATCGAGAACGTCGAGCCCGATATTGCATGGGCCGACGACAACCGCACGTTGTTATACGTCGCGAAAGACCCAGTCACACTGCAAGGCGTACGTGTTTGCAAACACGTACTTGGTACCTCAACCGTTGCCGATATCACGATCTACGAGGAAGAAGACGACACCTTTTCGGTATCCGTCGCGCGCAGCAAATCGGAACGCTATATCTATATCAGCTCTGAAAGCACGGTGTCGTCGGAGTGGCGCTTCGCGCCGGCAGCCGATCCGACACTTGAATTCTCGTTGTTTCTGGCACGAGAGCGCGATCACGAATATCAAATAGAAGATATTGACAAACGCTGGATCGTGCGCACCAATTGGCAAGCGAATAATTTCCGCGTTGTAGAAATGCCGCTAGCGGCGCATGCGGATCGCCAACGCTGGCGCGATGTCATCGCACACGACCCGCAGGTATTCATCCACGGCTATGAAGTGATGCGAAATTTTATCGTCGTGAGCGAACGATCCGGCGGCTTGCGCAAATTGCGCGCGAAACGCTGGGATGCGGCAACCGAATTTCATCTCAGCTTCGACGAACCCAGTTATGCAGCCCATTTCGGCGCAAACACCGAGATCGACAGCAACGAAGTACGCTTTACCTATACCTCGCTGACCACGCCGACCGAAACGTACGATTTGAATCTGCTCACAGGCGAGCGATGTCTTTTGAAGCGCGAAACCGTCCTGGGCGATTTCGATCGCGCACGCTACACGACTGAATTTCTCTGGGTCGAAGCGCGCGATGGCGAGCGCATTCCCGTATCACTTCTGTATCGGAAAGAGGTGGCGCGCAATGGCTCCGCGCCGTTATATCAATATGCGTATGGCGCCTACGGACATTCCAGCGATCCCGTGTTCAGTTCGATTCGCTTGAGCTTGGTCGATCGCGGCTTCGTGTACGCAATCGCCCATGTGCGAGGCGGTCAGGAACTCGGCCGGCGCTGGTACGACGACGGTCGCCTACTCAAGAAGCGCAATAGCTTCACCGACTTCATCGACGTCACGACGCATTTGGTGGCGCGAGGATATGCGGCGAAAGACAAGGTATTCGCAGCCGGCGGTAGTGCAGGCGGACTACTGGTCGGCGCAGTTGCCAACATGGCTCCGGAAAAATATCGCGCCATCATCGCGCACGTTCCCTTTGTCGACGTCGTCACCACGATGTTGGACGAATCAATTCCACTCACCACGCTCGAATACGACGAATGGGGCAATCCGCAGGGGCGCGATTACTACGAGTACATGCTGTCCTACTCGCCTTACGACAACGTACGTGCGCAGGCTTATCCCGCGTTCTGGATCACCACAGGCTTGTGGGACAGTCAGGTGCAGTATTACGAGCCCGCCAAATGGGTGGCGAAACTTCGCGCACTCAAGACTGACAACAATCCTTTACTGCTGCGAGTGAACATGGAGGCAGGCCACGGGGGCAAATCGGGAAGATTCGAACGATATCGGGAGATTGCTGAGGAATACGGGTTTGTGCTCGCAGGCTTGCAAGGTGTGGCCTACGTCTCACCCGGCGCGCAAAAATGAAGCAAAAAATAGACAAGCGCGGAGTCGAATGCCTACCTTCCGTCAAGTTGGGGATTTCACTATCCATTGGGAGAGTCGGGGCGAGACCGGCGCGAGGACGCGGCCAGCCCGCTCAATGACTGAGCATGAGCACGATCCTAATAGCTTACGAGCGTGACAGCGAACAACTGGCGCTCGACAAAATATTGACCAGCCGCGGATACAATGTCGTTCGCTGCGGCAATGGTCTCGACGCTTTGGATCAGGCGCGGCGCGAACCGCCTGCGCTGATCGTCAGCGATATTCTTTTGCCCAAGATGGACGGCATCGCGCTGTGCCGCAAATGGAAGCACGACGAGCGTTTGCGCACGGTGCCCTTCATTTTCTACAGCACGCGCTACGGCGATCCGAAATACGAGCGCTTCGCACAGGAACTCGGCGTCGAACGATTTTTGTCGCGGCCGGCGCCCATGGAATCGCTATTGAAGGCGATCGAAGACGTGTTACGTGAAGTCGAGGAAAAGACTCGGCAGCCGCAGAAGCCTACACAGACTAAATCGTCTCCGTCTCAGCCCGCCGCAACAGCCGATGCTGATGCATTAGCGCGCGCCACGCGCAAATTGCAGCGTCGTATCGGTGAACTCGAAGCGCAGGAACAGCGTGCGGCAAACGAGCTTGCACGTGCACGTCAGCTATTCGAAGGCAATCCGACCGCGCAGTGGGTAGTCGACGTAGAAACCGATCAATTCGTCGCAGTCAATGATGCAGCACTTGCTCTCTACGGCTATGCGCGTAACGAATTCCTCGCACTTACGCCCACCGCTCTCATGGCACAGGCTAGTTCGCTCGAAGCACCCGCGCCGGGACTCGTTTGGCATACGCGCAAGAACGGCAGCGCCTTTGCGGTTTCATTAACCACACGCGTCATCGACTTGGCCGGTAAAGGTGCTTCGGTAGTAAGTGTCACCGATGCCGCACCCCGACTGCGTGCGGAGCGCGAAATCAATCAGGCGGTGGCAGCGCAAAAGGCGTTGATCGCTTCAGCACCGGACGGATGTTGGATCATCGACAACGACGGCCACTTGCTCGATGTCAACGATGCATACTGCCGCATGTCCGGATATCGACGCGAAGAGTTGCTGCAACTGACTGCCGAAGATCTCGAGCGCAGCACCGCCGGCACCACGACAGTCATTTTGAATCTGACACGCTCCGTCACCCGCGACCGCTACGAAACCAAACACCGGCGCAAAGACGGCTCGGAATTCGAAGCTGAAGTGACTGTGGGATCGCTCGATGATGCGCAGGGTCGCAGCATCCTATTCATTCGCGACGTCAGTGAACGTCGCGCACAGCGCATTCGCGAACGCTCACAGCAGCATCGGCTCGAAGCATTGGTCGAGCTTTTCTTGCACGCGGACGAGATGGACGAGCATGCGCTCATGATGCGTACCAGCGAACATCTGGCGCGAGCTGCGACCAGTCCGCTCGCATTCGTTTACTCGGGCGATGCGACGGCGTCGCATTGGACGACTACGGCGTGGTTCGATTCAGTCGCTGGCAAAGCGCACTTCGAAGAAGAGCCTGTGCCGCTCGAAGCGGTTCCCCAATGGATGCATAGCGCGCGCGAAGGCCGTGCGGTGCTCAACAACGATCTCACTGCGATTACCCAACCCAAACCGCTGCCGCCCGTGCACCGCCATTTCGTCATACCTGTTACCTTCGATACGGACAGTATTCTGCTCATCGGTGTCGCGAACCGTTTGCGCGATTACAACGACGACGATCGGCGCGAAATAAAACGGCTCGGTGAGTTGCTCGGACGTTTGTTGCGAAACAAGCGCGCACGGACGCAAACGCTTGCGATGCTGAAGAAGACAGAGGTCGCATTCGAGTCGACGCTGGGAACGTTACTCACTATTGCCGAGCGCCACGATCCCTACACAGCGGGCAGCACGTTGCGAGTCGCAGAACTCGCAGTGGCCATTGGTCGCGAATTGGGACTCGATGGCGGCAAACAGCACGCGTTGCGTGTGGCAGCGATGCTGCACGATGTTGGCAGCACTATCGTTCCCGCTGAATTGCTGGCGCGACCTGCACCACTCACGCCGCCTGAATACACGCTGCTGCAATTACACGCTGCCGAAGGCGCGAAGTTGCTGAACGGCATGGAACTCGACGGACCGATTGCGGAAATCGTGCATCAACATCATGAGCGCTGGAACGGCAGCGGCTATCCGCAAGGTCTCGCAGGCGAAGCCATCCTGCTGGAAGCTCGCATTGTCGCGGTCGCCGACGTCGTCGAAGCCATGTGCTCGAATCGCCCGCATCGAATCGCGCCCGGTCTGGATGCAGCCATGGATGAAATTCAACGCAACGCCGGTCAGCTCTACGATAAACGCGTCGTAGAAGCGTGTGTGAAATTGTTCTTTGAGAAGGGATTTAAGTGGGAGAGGAGTTAGCAAGAGCCGGCTTCGGCGGCGCGACCGCTTTCACCTTCGGATATCTCTTCGACAGACTCAATTGCGCCGCACGGGATTCCAACATCGGCAACCGTGCGTGTGTAGGTCGTACACGTTTGACCGCTGCAATGTCTTCGAGCGCTCGCGCCACGTCACGCGATCGTAGCGATGTTTCGGCATCTGCGAGCACCGCATCTACAGCTTGTTGCAAACCCGCCTGTGCTTCAGCGTTGCTCGAATCGAGCTGCACCACGGCAGCATACAAGTCCAAAGCGCCGCGGTGATCGGGCGAGATGAAATGGCGCGCAGCCATTTGTGCACGTGCATTGCCAAGCAACTCCTCTAGCGCAGCGCTCGCCGTCGAAGACGAGTCTGCGGCAACAGTATGCATGTCAGCCACAGATGGCGAACGGAAATGAAAGAAAGCGGCGGCGGCGACCACGGCGATCAAGGCAATCGCAGCCGTCACGCCGATACTCCACCGCGGCTTGCCAACGATGATCTTCATCGTGGTCAGCATGTTGGTTTGCAGCGCTTTGAGTTCGCCGTGCCGACGCAGAGCGGCTTCCATAAACGAAGTCGCGCGCGCGTTCGACACGGGCGTGTGCAAGAAGCGGTAAACCAACCCGCTACTCAACAGCGATCGCGCCAGACGTTCCTCTTCGCGACCGCCCGCAGCCAGCAGCACTAAATCGGGAAATTGCTCGGCCAGCCTCGCGAACAGCGCAGCGTGTTCTTGCGGAATCAGTTTTAGATCGGCAACGAATACGACGCAACGGCCGGCGAGGAGCGTCCCCACGGCGTGTTGTGCATTGCTCACGCACCAGACGGTCGCAGTGTGACCGAGCGCGCCTTGAATGGCGGCGCGCAATGCAGGGTCCGTGGAGAGAAGAACGATGTCGTGCTTAGAAGCCGCAGTCCGCGCAGTACGGTTCCGCGCGGAGTCCGCGATATCTTGAGCAACAGAAAGTGCCATGTGTACGCGTCACGAGGATCACTCGAGACACACCACCAATTGTGCGGAGTGGCTGCGCCAATTGATCGGGATGACGAACGAACGCACGTTGTTGGGAGGCGCCACTTTTTCCGGTTCGCCGGCCACGACGGTAGGGATGGAAATCATGAAGTCCTTGCCGAAATCGCGGCGCGCGTTACCGGAAATGGTGTTGGCCACTTCGCCGACCAAATCGACCATGTTTTCCTGCGTGAGCTCGGTTTCACCCATTCGCATCAGCATGACGGTGAGCATGGGACGCGATGCCGTGAAATAAACGATGCCGCGCCGCTTGCCGGCGATGCTGATCACCCCCGTGAATTCCTGCACGGTGGGCTTGCCTTCATGAACGATGTACGGCGAACCGACGGAAGCGGGTTGATGAGCCGCCGTCTCGAAATAGTGCGTCGTGCCTTCGACGAAAGTTTCCAGTTCAACCTTGGTCATCATGGTCTGCACCCCTCAGCAACTCTTCGAGCGCTTCAGTGAGCTGCCGATCGGTAAACGGCTTACACAAAAAGCCGTTTGCGCCTTTCTTGAGGGCCTCGATCGCCGTCGCCTTGTCCGCCAAGGCCGAGATGACGAGTATCAATACGTCGGGCTTAATTGCAACCAGTTTTTCGACGCATTCAATGCCATCCATCTCAGGCATGGTGATATCCATGGTGACGACGTCGGCGGGTTCCTTTTTGAACGCCTCGACCGCGAGACGGCCGTTGGAAGCGGTCGCGATGACTTGCAGCCGGTCGATTTTCAGTTCGCGCTCGATCTTGCGGCGAATGATGTTGGAATCGTCGCAGATCATCAGCTTGAGCTTATTGGCGCCAGCTGCTTGAGTTTGGGCAAGTGCCATTGATGTCCCTCTTCGTTGTCGGTGCTAGCTACTTTCAAGCGGCCGCACGTTGCGTGGCAGGTAGCCAAATCTTGAACTTGGCGAAACGTCCTCCCGCGGAAGCAACGCCTACGCGCCCCCCGAGTTCGGCCACCAAAACCCGTACCAAATCCATTCCTGCACCTCGTCCGGCATCCGATGTCACTTCGTCGGCCGTCGAGAACCCCGGTCGGAAAATGAGCGCCATCGCTTGGCGCGCATCGAGCAGCGCAGCTTGCGCCGGTGTGATGAGGCCGCGCTCGATGGCCACTTCTTTGATGCGCTCGAGCTGTAGACCTCGTCCGTCGTCCTGCACCAGCAATTCGAAGCCTTCGGCGCCGCGATCCGAGAATTCCACAGCCAACGTGCCTACCTCGGGCTTGTTCGCACCCTTGCGGTCGTCGGGCGATTCGATGCCATGGACCACTGCGTTGCGCACGAGCTGAATGGTGATGTCTTTGACGGCACGCTTATATGCCTCAGGCACGCGTTCGAGACCCATGCATTTGAGATCCACACGCTTCTCGTGCGTCGACGCAATCTTGCCGGCCAGACTTTCGAGCGTCTGTTCCAAGCCGTTGGTTGCGAGATCGGTGCGTAGAGTCGCTTCGAGCGCCGCGGCGTCGCCTTTGCCCGAAAGGAATTCGTCCACTTTTTCGGCTTCGAGCTGCTGCGAGCCGCTTTGACGGCGCGTCGCGATGACCTGATGCAGATCCACGAGACGGCCCAGCATTTCGCGCACCTGCGCGAAGTGGTTGAAGAGATCGTCGAGCTTGACCACGAGCGGCAAGAAGTCGTTGCCCGAAAGCGTGGTCTTTTGTTTGAGCTCGCTGAGCGATTCTTCGAAGGCATGCGCCCGTTGTTCGACGGTTTTGAGACCGAGCGCTGCGGCCTCGCCTTTGACGGCGTGAATCTGTCGATAGATGCCGTCGATCTTGGTACGGAACGCGGACTCTTCGCGCGCCGGCTCTTTCAAAATGGTGTTCACCATCTTGAGCGACACTTCGGAGTCCGAGAGGAAACTGGTCAAGCTTTCCGGTTCCACGTGCAGGATGCGCAGCAGCAGATCCAACTGTGCTTGCGCTTTTTCTTGCGACTCCTGCAACTCGCGCGCGAGCATCACGCGTTTGGTCACGTCGTTCACCGTCACGAGCAAGTGCGACAGCGAACCTTCGGATTTCACGCGGTTGAAGTCGAATTCGAGGAAGTGTGTGTCGAAGCCGCCCGCCGGATTGTCGAAGTGCACTTCGACTTCGTTGAGCGGGTTGATGGTTTTCACCAGCTTCTCGTTGACGCGCTCGCCCCAGAGCAACGCCACGTAGTCCATCGCCGTTTTCAGCGTTTTTTCCGGAACGATTTGTCGCAGCAAGTCGGTGAAGGTGAGACCGTCGAGATCTTCACGGCGGAAAATGTCCTTGAGCGCGAGCGAACGTTCGCTACCGATCTTGAGCTCGCGGTCCAACAGGAACAGACCTTCGTTCACCGTGCGCAGAATGTCTTGTGTTTCTTTGCGCGCGCGGTTGGCGACCGCTTCTTCCGCATTCAAGTTGCGCACGAAGTAGAAAAGAATCGCAACGAACAGTCCAACAGCGACGACGATCGCAACGGCTTGCGTGATGCGTGTGATATTGGCGCGGTGCGTGCTCTCGGTTTGGAACAGGCGCGTCAATTCGTCCGTGTGCTCGGCCAATTGCTTGTTGTGCTTGGCGGCGTATTCGACGAGCGCAGCGACGGTGCGGCTCAGTTCTTCGCCGCGGGAATTCAATTCATCGTGACCGTTCTGATCCTTGCCATAGGGCGAACCCGAGAAACGCAACACCGGATTCAACTTGGGCTTGTATTCGCCCCAGATTTGTACGATGGAACGCAACACTTGCTGTGCTTCGTCGGACTTCGCGACCGACGTGGATTGCATTTCACCCTTTTCGTTGACGACGGCGCCGCTCGTAGCGAGCGCGGTCATGGTGGCGTCGAAAGAATTGGCGGCATCGCGCAGCTGCTGCAGGGGCTGCGAAATATCGTCACGATCCTGCAGACGTTTGTTGAGCAGCTCGGCCGCCGACCACAGCACGTCCGGATGTCCCTGCTGCTGCGATACGTAACGCACCGCGACTGCATCCGACGCAAAGCGGCTGGCCAACTGAAAGTTCACGGCCAACACGACGGTCACGAACGTGAGGAAGGCGGAGATCGCGATGACGACCGTCTTGTACTTGCCTAAATCGATTACACCCATGTAATGCCCCCAATAAATTCCCTAAAGCTGCCCCTCCGGCGCGAAAGCCGGCGGCAGCCAGAGCGACTCGAACCATTCGCCGCGGAGATAGTCCTGCACGCAAGGGTTCAAGGCTAATCTACGTGGGCCTATCTTTGACAATAGACCGTGCGCCTGGGACGAACCAGTTCCCGATTTTCGACGGCGGAAGGTTGAGCCAGTTCAAGGTTTTGCCGCACGGTGACGGAAAACGTTAGGGGATTGGCTGCTGTACCTACGAGGCATCGGCGCGGCAGCGCATGGGCGTCGCGCCGGTCATCCTTTGGGCAGAGCCCCCACGAACTCGGGAAGTTTGCGCAATTCGCATCCCGTCCCAACCCTCCATGCAGTCGGCGCGGGGGACATTCTGGGCTCAGACGTCGAACGTTGGAAGTGTCGCCGGTCTGCAACAACGGCAGTCGGAAAGCGCTGAACCTTGCAACCGGGCCGCGCAAGTCTCTATGCGGTATTTGCAACACGTCAAAATCACGCACCGGCAAGCCCTATCTCGCGACTGTGCTGCGCGGTGCTCCAACTCGACACAGCACAGGCTGACGATCATGATCTGGCTCCCCTAATACCGACCGCAACCGCTGTATGTCGCCCAACGTCTCGTTTGCGTCGCATGTACCATCGTCGCGCCGTACGGCTCTGGAAGCCCTGGTTTTCTTCAATTCGTGCCAATCCCGCGTGATCGAGGGCATCGTCGATGCCATCGAGAAATACGGCACGCTGGAAGTCGTGCAAGAAGGCGAACGCCTGTCGGTCGCCGTGAAGGAGCTGCCCGAAGCACAGGCGCTATTTGCGATCGAAGACTCCGGTCGGCCGGTAGGCGTCGCCATTTTCATGCGGCCGGATTTCGAGCACGTGATCGTGCTGCATATCGGAGTGAGCTCGGAATTCGCGAGCGGCGGCCCTCGCGCGGGTGAGCAGTTGCTGCTCAGAATGCTGCGAGAATTGCGTAGTTCCTGCCGCCGTATGAAGGGTGTGCGCCGGATCGAGCTTTTTTATCACCAGGAGCGCGCTGCCGAACAAACGCGCTCGGACCTTCGCGCAGTGACTTCGCGGCGGCGCCGTCAGTCGGGCGTCGCGATGCGCCGGATGACGTAGCCACCGGATTTCTGGTCCGCTTCGAGCTCCAGCAGCTTGCGCTGCTCGGCTTCTTGCAGAAGATCGCTGAACGTACGGAAGCCGTAGTAACTCTCGTTGAAGCCAGGATTGCGGCGCTTCAACGTCTGCTTGACCATCGAACCCCAAATCTTGTCGCCCTCGTCACGCTCCTGCGCTAGGGCCTCGACCGTATCCAACACTAAATCGAACGCTTCCTGCTTGCGCACTTCCTCGGGCTTGGGCTCGCGAGGAGCTTCCGGCTGCGGCTGCTTTGCAGCGGGTTTGCGGCGCGCACGCTGTTTCTTTTCGTCTTGCCGCACCAAGTCGTCGTAGTAGATGAATTCGTCGCAATTCGCGATCAAAAGATCCGAGGTCGAGCTTTTTACGCCCACACCGAGGACGAACTTATTGTTCTCGCGCAGCTTGCTCACGAGCGGCGAAAAATCCGAGTCGCCGCTGATGATGACGAATGTGTCGACATGCGCTTTGGTGTAGCAGAGGTCGAGCGCATCGACCACGAGCCGGATATCCGCCGAGTTCTTACCCGAGATGCGCAAATGTGGAATTTCGATCAATTCGAACGCCGCTTCGTGCATCTGCGCTTTGAAATCCTTGTAGCGCTCCCAGTCGCAATACGCCTTTTTGACCACGATGCTGCCTTTGAGCAGCAGGCGCTCCAACACTCGCCCGATGTCGAATTTCGAGTACTTGGCGTCGCGCGCGCCCAAGGCGACGTTTTCGAAATCGCAGAACAGAGCCATATTCGAAATCGTGTGGGGCATGGGTGCGCCTGAACTGCGGCGGTCTCTCAGAGCCAACCGCGACGTTTGAAGAACAAATAGGGCACGACGCCCGAGACTGCCATGAGACTGAATGCAAACGGATAGCCGAAGTGCCAGCCCAATTCCGGCATGAACTTAAAGTTCATGCCATAGATGCTTGCAACTAGAGTTGGCGGCATCAGCATGACAGCGACAATAGAGAAAATCTTAATGATGTCGTTCTGCTCGATATTGATGAGACCGAGCGTCGCCTCGAGCAAAAAAGACACCTTGCTACCCAAAAAGCTGGCGTGATCGGACAGCGATGCGACGTCGCGACTCACGCTGTGAAAGCGCGTCTTCTGCTCTTGCGTCAGGTTCACACTGGGAGACTGCTGCACGAATACCAGCAAGCGGCCGAGGCTCACTAGACTTTCGCGCGCCTTGGAATTGAGCTCGCCGTTGAACCCGATACGCTCCAAGAACATGCGGAGATCGCCGCCGTTGGTCCGCGACTTCTTCGCGCCATTCATCGCAAAGATGATCGTCGAGACTGCGTCGAGATCGGCGCCCGCTCGCTCGAGAATGTCCGCGATTCTCTCCACGATGGCTTCGATCAAGCCCACTAAAATCACCGGCGCCGACAGACATGCCGCCGGATGCCGTTCGGCGTAAGCGATGAATTGTTTGAACGGCTTGGGATCGCTGTAACGATTGGTGATCAGCCGGTCTTTGGCGAGAATGAACGTCACCGCAGTCGTTTCGGGCCGCTCGGTATCGAGCTTGGTCGCGACCGTTGCCGTCATGTAGAGCACGCCGTCTTCCTCATACAGACGGTTCGACGTCTCGATTTCCTTCATTTCCTCCCGCGTCGGCACTTCGATGCCGAGTTCGGACTCGACAGCCTTCTCTTCTTCCGGCGTGGGCTCGACTAGATCGATCCACGTAGCCGTTTCGGGAATGCGGCGAATGCCGCCGACATCTGCGCGTGCCAAGCCTCGAGCTTGAGAGATATAAATATTCAGCATGGCTGGTCCACGGCGCGGTAACGGCTAGACGAGCACAGCGGCGTGGCGGCTCACGTGGTGTGTTCCCGCGCCGCCAGATCGTTGATGACCGAGAGCAGCTGCTGCGGACTGCCCGCAGAAGCCACGTCGGTAGTGTATTTGCCGTTGATGACGAAGACGGGCACCGACTCGACGCGATAACGCTGGGTCAGAACTTCGGCGCGCTGCAACTTCTGTTCGACGGAGAAAGAAGAAAACGCCTTCTGAAAGTCCTGCGAGCTCACACCGTGAGCGGTGAAGAAGGCCGCGATCTTCTCGACCGTATTCAGCATGTCGTGATTGACGTGAATCTCTCGGAAAATCGCCGTGTGTAGCTCATCGAGCTTACCGAGCGCTTCGGCCGTGTAGAACACGCGCGCATGCATGCGCAGCGTTTCGTTCCAAATCGCCGGCACGCGCACGAATTCCACGTACGCGGGCTTTCCCTGCTTACGCCAAGTTTCCAGTGTCGGATCGAGCGCAAAACAATGGGGACAGCCGTACCAAAACACTTCGACGACTTCGATTTTGCCGGGACTTACGCTCGTGGGTTGAGCCGGCACCAGTTTCTTATAGTTGACGCCCTCTTTGAATTGCGACGGTGGCGTAGGCGGCGGCATGGCATCGGCAATGCGAATGGCCGTCGGAGGACCCGCAGTGGTTTCCTGGGTCGGCTCATCGTCCGTTTCGCTCACGGCTGCTGGCTTGTCAGCGTTCGCGACCTGCTCGCCTTCGGACGGCGTGACCTGCACTGGAGTCGATGAACTTGTCTGAGGCTGGGAGGCCGCGCTCGGTGTTGGCGTGGATGTGGCCGAATGCTCAGGCGGCGCCTTGCTGCACGCTGCGAGCGCAAACATCGTGACCAGGAGGAGCCGAACGATTACGTTTTTCATGGTGAGAACGAGCGGTGGGCAGGTAGTGGTTAACCAGAACACGCTGCTGATGATCGAGCGTTGCAGCTAAGACTCAACGCTCGATCTAACGTTCGCTACGGCCGCGCAGATTGCTTGGCTAGCGCAATCCCTGCACATAGGAAGCCACCGCATCGATTTCTTCATCGGACAGCGAAGCGGCGATATTCCTCATCATCTGATTCTGATCGGTAGCCCGCGCACCAGTCTTGTACGCGCGCAATTGTGCCGTCACGTAAGTCGCATGCTGGCCGCGGATCGAAGCATA
>Ga0105238_10003902_pt1 | contig 14807 bp, 13 predicted proteins | sample KBSC34metaG_FD_81526 | JGI IMG/M metagenome (GOLD analysis project Ga0105238, IMG submission 81526) | Corn rhizosphere microbial communities from Kellogg Biological Station, Michigan, USA - KBS C3-4 metaG | ecosystem: Host-associated > Plants > Roots > Rhizosphere > Soil | place: Michigan, USA... | reverse complement strand
GACATCGGCCGCCGCGATTTCCTCGACGGCGCCCAGAAATTCGCCGTCGGCGGACTCACCGCCACCGCCATTTGGGAAAGCCTCCGCCCCAACTACGCCTGGGCCGAGCAAGTCCCCAAGGAAGACAAGCGCCTCAAGACCGAGCGCGTCACCGTGCCCTCGCCGCAGGGCCTCGGCGAAATCAAAGGCTACTTCGTCCGTCCCGCCGACGCTGGTACGAAGAAACTGCCCGCCGTTTTAGTGGTCCACGAGAACCGCGGCCTCAATCCTTATATTGAGGATGTCGCGCGCCGCCTCGGCGTCCTCGGCTACATGGCGCTCGCGCCCGACGGACTCACCAGCGTCGGCGGCTATCCCGGCGACGAAGAAAAAGCCGCCGCGATCTTCGGACCCATCGACAAGCCCAAAATGACCGAAGATTTCATCGCCTCCGCACGCTGGCTCAAAGGCCGCGCCGATTGCACCGGCAAAATCGGAGCCGTCGGCTTCTGCTTCGGGGGCAGCATGGTCAACACCCTCGCCGTGCGCTTGGGCTCCGACCTCGCCGCCGCCGCGCCCTTCTACGGCGGACAGCCCAACGCCGCCGACACCGCCAAGATCAAGGCTCCGCTGCTGCTGCACTACGCTGGCCTCGACACCCGCATCAATGGCGGTTGGCCCGCCTTCGAGACAGCGCTAAAGGACAACCACGCCAACTACGAATGCTTCATCTACGAAGGTGCCAATCACGGCTTCCACAACGACACCACTCCGCGTTACGACGAAGCCGCCGCGAAACTCGCGTGGCAGCGCACCACCGATTTCTTCAATAAATATTTGAAGGGATAGCTCAGCTTGCGTGCTGGTCGAAAGCCGACTGCATTTCGGCCAGCACCATCTCCGCCGCTTTCCGCGGAGTTAAATCCGGTGGTTCCGTAATCGGTCTGCCGATCACCAGATAATCCGCACCCGCCAGAACCGCCTCTCGAGGAGTAGTGCTGCGCTTCTGATCGCCCGTCGGATATCCTTCCGGCCGAATCCCCGGCGTGACCACCAGCAACTTCCCGCCGGACAGCCCTTTGATCTTTTCCGCCTCGCGCCCCGAAGCAATCACGCCATCGCACCCAGCCTCCAGCGCCTTGCGAGCCCGGAACAAAACCAACTCCTCGACGGTGTGTTTCGTATACCCCATCTCAGCGATGTCGCCCGCGTCCAAGCTGGTGAGCACCGTCACGGTGAACAACTTCATTTTGCTCGTCCCGCGCCCTTCGACAGCCGCCTTAATGAGGACACTCGACCCGTGGATCGTGAGAAACGCCACGCCTAGCTTCGCCGCCCGCCCCACCGCTTTTTTCAAAGTCTCCGAAATGTCGTAGTATTTGTAATCCAGAAAAACCCGCTTGCCCCTGGCGATGAGGGAGTGAATCAACTCCTCCACGCCTTCCGCAAGTTGCAGCGTGAGTCCGATCTTGAAGAAATCCACAACACCTTCAAGCTCGTCAACCATTTTTCTGGCCGCCGCGACATCCGGGACGTCGAGCGCGACAATCAAGCGTTCCTTCGCGTCAATTTTCATGATGGCAGGTGGGGGAACTTTTATCCTACCAGCCTACTTGCCTACCATATGCACTGCGTCGCGTTCGTTCTCGCAGATGAACTCAATCAACTCCGTGTCCGCCTGCAAATCCAGTCCCATCTTCGCCGACCACGGCCGGGTATACGCCTTGGGATCGTCAATCGTCACCAGCAAATCCATATGGCCGAAATCCCGCCTCCGGAAGCGCTCAGTCACGTGCAGCGCGCCGGTGTGCGGATGTCCACCGTCATCGAGCCACGTTTCCTCGTTGAACCCCACCGTGTCCACCACCAGCGTGTCAGCATCCCACTTTCCCACCGAATATCCGAACCAGGTGGGCTGTGGATCTTTCGGTAGTGGTCGCCCATCGAGGAAGATCTGCCGGTAGTGATTGTAGGCCTCGAACAGCATCACAATCGCGCCGGGACCTTGCATGATCTTTCGCGGGAACGGCAACGCATCGAAATCCGTGATTCCGTGCGGCAGGCATCGCTCTGTCGGCCGGCCTTTTCCCTGATTTTCCTGACGCTGCTTGAAAAGCGCTTCCGCCCACGGCTCAAACGGAACTTGTTTCTCGTCCGCAGCCAGATTCGCCAGATACTTTCCGTCCGGCGTCGACCAAATCCCCGAAAGATCCGGTTTTCCCTCCACCGTTTTCGGCGCTGGAGCGGTGAGGTTCGGTTTCCCATCGGCCGTTCGCGGAATCCCCGGCGTCGGATAATTGATCCATTGCGCCGACAGCGGAGTGAGAACCGTAAACAGCAGCGCTCCCCAGCTTGATCCTGACATCAGCGGCCCGCCGAGCCCTTCAGCGCCGCCTTCTTCTCCTCCGCCCTGATCCCCGATAAAATCCCCGACATCCCGTAATTCCCCTCGTGGCACGCGTACTCATAAATCGGCCCCTCGGCCTTATTCATCGCGATCTCCACGGTCCACGGCTTGGTGTAAACCGTCGGGTCCTCCACCGTAGCCTGATAAAGAATCATGTCCACCGACTTCCGCGTGAACCGCTCCACTACCCGCAGATTCTCGTCCGTCATGCCGTCGTACACCACCCCAAACCGGCTGCGCTTATCGACTCGGAAGTTAGTCGACTCCACCACCAGCGTGTCGCCCTCCCAATGCCCCCGCGCATCGCCCGTCCACGCGCGCACGCTCGACGGCAGATGCGGACGCCCGTCCAGCGGAACCACGCGCACAATCCCGCCCATCTCCGCCCGGATGCTCACGAAATCGCGCGTCTGCACAATCTGATAATTGTCGTTGTAATTCCCGGCCATCATCGGCGGACCCACTTGCGAAAACATCAGGCAGCGGTCCGGCAGCGGCCGGTCCTCAGGCCCGTCGCCGGGATGCGCCGCGAAATCCGCCTGGATCTTGGCCCACTTCTGCTGCGCCTCCGGAGTCATCGCCGGAACCTTCCCATCCACCGGATCGCTAATCAATGAAGTCCGCAGCGTCCGCGAAACTTTAGTGCCGCGATCGAACCAGGCCTCGTTATAAGCACGCTCGACATCAGCCTGCCCCGACCCGTCCCGCCGGTCGCGATTCACTTCCTCCAGGCGCGACTTCTCATAAGCCGCCGCCTCCGCTGCTGTGTAGAATTGCTTGTTGCCCAGCCCCGCAGGACGTTGCAGAGGCGTGAGACTCGCGTTATTCCAGAACCCCTGTAAGTCCGGATGCCCATCCGCGGCACGCGGAACCTGCCCCACCGCCATCGCCGCAGTCACCACCAGCAAACACCATCGCCGCATCGCCAAACCTCCTGCCCTTCACGGCGATGCTACCTGTCGACACTCCCCGTGTCAACCGTTAGTGCCGGCGGTCAGCCAACTCCAGCCCCAGGTGGAAGCAATTGACATCCGAGACGCAACTGAAAACCTTCCATCGCGAGAGCGCCCCTTCCAGCCGCACCTTCACCGTGGTTCCCACCGGAACTTGACGGCCGACGCGCAACAGCAATTTTTTATGGGAGTATTCGGTGACCTTAGCATCGCCGAAGCTATCGCTGGTAATGGTATTCATGGAACTCCTCTGTATGTTCAGATTGCCTGCCCGCGCGTCTTGCCGCAATAGACAATTCGTTCTAGGGTCCCTAAGAAACCCCTAAGCGATGCACTCGAATCAACGCTTGCGGCTAAGGCCCACCATTAGGGCGACGCCAAACGTAGTACCGTTCGCCTAGTCATTCGGTGCCCTCTTAATTTGAACCGTTCTTCTCATTCCGACTAGTCCAAAGGGGGGCTAGTTTAGACCATGCAGGTTGGTCGGAGCGTGCAGTACCCCAAACAATGGGAAGTCCGTCGCATGGTGCTCGACGGCGAAGTCACGCGCGAAGCCGAGCCCCCGTCCTTGGGAAGGACCAGGAATGTGCGAGCCTGGGCCGTCGTTTACGGTGTTTTAGGCGTACTTGCCTGCGTCGTGATTCTTACGCAAGCGGGCATGGGCCATCCCGGCCGGTTCTTGCTTTACTTAGCTTGTGCCAATGTTGCCGCGTTCGGTCTGCGCCTGACTTCTGCCAAGAGCGTCCTGCCCGCCGGATTTCTTTTCCTGATGCTGGGCATCGAAGATCTAACTCTGCCCGAGCTGCTGTTCATCGCCATCAGCATCACGCTGCTGCGCGAAGTCGGCGCGGTGCGCCGCTTACCCGACGCTTACGGCCTGCTCTATGCGATTGCCGGCGTCACCATCGGCGTTGCTGCAGCGCAGCCAACATATGCTACCGTCGCCCACCTGGCAACCAACCCGATCTTTCCGGCGCCTATCATCGCCGGTGCGTTTGTGCTGATGGCTAACTGCGGGCTCTCCGCCATGTTGTTGACGAAGCCCAAGGAGCCCTGCCTCAATACCTACAGCAACGAATACCGGCCTCTGCTGCCCTGGTTTGTCGCCACCGCTTATTTGGCCTATCTGGTTCAGTGCGCCGGCGTCCGCACCGGTTATCACCCAGCCCTCATCGCTCTTCCGGTTCTGTTCACACTTGATCGTGGCTACCGCCGCTGGTGCGACACCGTCGTCGAGCGCAAAGAAGAACTCGCGCAACTGCATCGCAACACCCTGGAAACCCTGGCCCTCGCCATCGACGCCCGCGACCAGACTACCCACATGCACCTGCGCCGCGTGCAGGTCTACGCCTTGGCAGTCGGCCGAGAACTCCGCTTAACCGAAGAAGAGCTGGAAGCCTTGAACGTCGCCGCCCTGCTCCACGACATCGGCAAGCTCGGTATCCCCGATCACATTCTGCTCAAACCCGGCTCCTTGACGGCCCCCGAGTGGGACAAGATGAAGACCCACGCCCTGATCGGCGCGGAGATGCTTACGCGCATGCACTTCCCCGAACTGGTCACGGACATCGTCAAAACGCATCATGAAAAATGGGACGGCAGCGGCTACCCGTTTGGAATTAACGGCGACGACATTCCGATCGGCGCGCGCATTCTCTCGGCCGTCGACTGCCTCGACGCTCTCGCTTCCGATCGACCCTACCGCGCCGCGCTCCCGCTCGATGAAGCCATGGCCATGGTCCGCAGCCAGGAAGGCAAGAGTTACGACCCCACCATCATTTCGATTCTGCAACGTCGTTACGTTGAACTGGATCAACTGGCACGCGGAACCGTAGGACATCCTCCCACCAGCCGTTTGCAGCTTCATACGCAGGCTGTGGCCCAAAGCAGTATTCTCGATCCCATCATCTCCGCCCGCCAGGAAACTCAGTTGTTGCAGGCTTTAGCCTCCGAGTTGGCGCATGCGGCACGCCTCGATGAAGTGGCGCAAGCCATCCACAAATGTTTAAGCCAGAAAATCGGCTACGACACCATGGGAATTTTTATCCGCCGCGACGCCGAGGTCGAGCCCATTTACTTTCGGGGCGCTCATGATTCCTTATTCACCAAGAAACCGTTTCCACTTGCGGAAGGGCTTTCCGGCTGGGTCGCCCATCATCGCAGTCCGATATTGAACGGCAACGTGTCGCTGGAATGTTGCTATTCGAATAATTCGCAGGTCCTGTATAACCTGCAAACTGCGCTCGCTGTGCCGTTCGAAGGAAAGGGTGGAACTGCCGGCGTCATTACGCTCTACCAGATGGATCGCAATGCTTTCAGCCAGGACGATCTCCGCATCATGGAGGCCGCCAGCCTGCAAATCGGTCCCGCCATCGAAGCGGCCTTGAAGTTTCAGAATGTGGAGGAGTCTGCCGCAACCGATCACCTCACCGGCATCCCCAATGCCCGCGCACTCGCGCTGCATCTGGAGCAGGAACTCAAGCGCGCCGCCCGCGAGAACTCCCGCATCGGTGTGCTGGTATGCGACCTCGACGGCTTCAAGCAAGTGAACGATCGCTTCGGACACCTCACCGGCGACGAAGTGCTGCGCTCCGTTGCCAAAGGTCTGCGCGACGCCTGCCGCGGCTACGATTATCTAGCCCGCATGGGCGGCGACGAGTTTGTGGTCGTGCTGCATGGCTTACAGGGAGATTATTCCACGCAGCTCGAAAGAATGCGCCAGGTAGCGGTGAACGCCGGCCTCACCATTTGCGGCGAGCCCTGCCTTTCGATGAGTGTCGGCGTCGCATTTTATCCGGTCGATGGCCATGACGCTGAATCTCTCATCAAGGAAGCTGACCGGCGTATGTACCGGTTGAAGTACGAGAGCAAATCGCTCAGCGCTCCGGCCACTGCATTTCTCGCTGATCCCCCGACAGCGCCCGACACCGACCTCCGCGAGTTAGCTCAATTGCTCACCGGCGACGAAACCCCGCAACCCGCCGTACGGGTCTGAACTATCTCCCACACTCGGTTCCCGGATCGCCTTCCTCCAGGAAGTGAAATCCCCTGGCGTCAAATTGCATCACGCGAACCTCCCCGAGTGCCCCCATGGGTCCAGTGGATGTACCGTTGACTGAAATTTCCACACCGCCTGCATTGCCCGTGCGAACCACCGCGACTTTCGAAAACCCGAGATCCGTAGCGCCTGCTTGCGGAAGATATTCTCTCAAGACGGTGCGGCCATCGGCACAGGCGTCTATCCAACTGCCTTGCTTCGCCTTGATCGCGATCCGCGATTTGCCCTGCAACCGAGGTACTGGCGCGCGTGGAGTAGCCTTCACAGATTGCTGTTGCGGTATAACCACCGGTTCAGATTTGCTCACTTCTTCCGGCGATGAGGACGCTATTTTCGCCAGGATGGAAGAACTAGTCGAACTGATACCGATGATCGCAGCAAGAAGTGTAAAGCCCGCCACAACTCCGGTCGCCGTAGCGGTCATTTTCTGTCCCGCGGTTTCCTGCGGTTGCATGTCTCCCATTAACAAGAGAATTGCACAAACGCAAGGCTAGTGGACCGTGCAGGCACTGGCGGAATTCGGCGGGACCTGCTCGCGTCCATTCGGCGTGAACTTCCACATATGAATAAGTCCCTTGTCACCCATGCGTTCCGCTGGTTTCGACCCAAACGCAATTTCAACCCCACCGGCATTCCCGGAGCGTACGGTCGCCACCTTCAGAAACTTAATTTGACCCGTCTCCCCGGCGTTAAAGGCTTTCGAGATGATTAGCTTTCCGTCGGCGCATGCATCTACCCAGCTTTGCTCGGACGCGTGCAACGTCACCTGCAGCGGACCGGACGGTGCTGCCGAGACCGATGCCGGCGCCACAGCGGTCGAAGCGGTGTGGGCCCGGACCACTGGCTGCGGCTTGCTGCTCGCGACCGCAGGCTTCACTACTGGAGTTGCCGCTTTTTTTGCCACCGGCTTCTTTTGGGCCACCGGCTCAGACTCAGTCTTGTCTGCTTGCCTTTCCGCCACCGGAGGCGGAACGGTGGTGTGGCCGAACCCGCGGACTCCACCCCAAATCAGTGCGAGAACCCCCAGACCGATCACCGCCGCGATTCCCCCCAGCATCACTCTGGGCCGCCCATCCGTTCCTGCACTCTGTTTCGAAAATTGATTGCGCAGCGCCATGACCCGCAACGGGTCGACATCTTTTTTGATCTGCGGGCGCCCTAACACGGCGGCATCGTCACGTGCCTCTCCCGGCAGCCATTTATCGATTCGTTCCACGCCCACGAAGTAGCCGTTTTCGGTGGGGCCGCAATGCCGCACCGTCACCAGCAAACGACGGTCCTCGACGTTGATCTGCAGGGTTTCGCCCATCGCGATAGGCTCTTCCACGAAAATCCGAAAACCCAGTCCGGAGACATCCACGATGCGCGCCGGAATTTGCTCCGCCTTATTCGCGAATTGCAGCGCGATGCCCGTGTCGGTTTTGAATCGTGGCTCACTCCGATTGTTCATACTGTTCTTTCTATCGGAAGGCGGGGAAAAATTAATGAGGCCCGACTAAGGAGGGGTAACCAAATGCCCGCGCGTGGGGCAGGTCGTCAAACGCCCGCGGAGCTGGCGGCGTTCTCGAGAGCGCCGGACCGTTGCGCATGGCGGCTGCGGCGGAAATGCGCCGGTGGACAATCGAACTGCCGCTTGAACGCGCGATTGAAGGCCGCTTCCGAGCCGTAGCCCACCGCCGCCGCGACTTCCGCGATGCTGTTCTCGGTCGATTGCAGCATCTCTGCCCCCAGCTTCAGCCGCCACTGCGCCAGATAGGCCATCGGGGACTCCCCTAGAAAGTGCCGGAAGCGCTCGGCCAAACGAGAGCGCGACAGCCCCACCCCCTTAGCTAAATCCAAAATGGTCCAGGGATGCGCCGGCTCCTTGTGCAGAAGCGCCAGTGCCTGCCCGATGATGGGATCGCGCGCACCCGCCAGCCAGCCGGTCTCGCCCGGAGGCAGCCCCAGAATGTAGCGCCGCAAGGTTTCGACGAACAGCACTTCGGACAACTTCGCTACCACCAGCCCGCTGCCCGCGTTCGAACCGCCCCCATCGCCCACCGAGAACCGGATGGCATGTTCCAGCCACTGCCCGGAAGCGTCCTTAAGCGCCGGCACTCGCAAGATGGGTGGTAAGCCCGCAAGGAAAACCTCGCTCAACCGCGGATCGCACGCCAGGAATCCGCACACGAATTTCGTGGTCTCTCCGCCTCCGCCAAAGCGCGCGACCTTCAGCCCCTGCGTCAAGTTCTTCGCGAAGGTCTGGAACGAATCCACCGGTTTTTCCGGAGACCCATTGCCTAAAAAATGAGCGTTGCCATGCGGAAAAATGACGATATCGCCGGCGCTCAACTCCTCCCGCCGTCCCTCCGGCAGCCGCGCATAAGCGCGCCCCTCCGTTAAGAAATGGAAAATGATGAGATGCCCCGCTCCCGGCGAAAGAGTATGGGCGACGTCCGGCGACAGGGCCGACTTGAGGCACCAAGGCGCGGAAAACTCCCCGTTAAAGAACAGCGCGCCCTCGAGTTTCACCGCGCGCAACACCTCGGAAAGCACGTCCATCCCCATCCCCATCCCCTTACCCATAGCCTAACTGAACTGGGCGTCCGTGCCAAGAATGCAGGACGCTGGATCAAGTTTCACCTCTCCGCCCGCCTCATAGTAAAACCAGGGCGTGAACAAGCGGTTCCAGAAACAAAGAGAGAGACAAAAGATGAACGCGATTGCAACTGACACACGGACAAGTACTGAATTCGATCAATTGAAACCTCGCCTGAAGGCCACTTGGATGATGGAGAAGGGGTCGGAGTAGTTCTTCCACCGCCCCAGGTCAGGAGAACCTGCGGCACGAACTGGTCAGCCTGTGGTCAACTCATAATCAGGCCGTCGACGGCGCCACCAAAGTCGACGCAGAATATCTGGAAGTGATTGCCACTCGCGGCCGCAATTAGAAATTGAAAGGAAACCAAGAACTATGTATTCCATGGACAAACTAAGCAGACTGCCCAAACTGGACAAACTCGCCCCGGAGGCCACCGCCGCTTTCTGGGCCTACGACAAAGCCGCGCTCGCCGACGGAGCCATTCCCAAGAAGTACAAAGAGCTCATGGCCATCGCCGTGGCTCTCACCACCCAATGCCCGTACTGCATTGAACTGCACCGCAAAGCGGCTCTCAAAGCCGGTGTAACCGAGCAGGAACTGGGGGAGGCAATCCACGTCGCCGCCGCTCTTCGCGCCGGCGCCGCCATCACCCACGGCTCCCACCTCCTCGAAAGCTGATAACGATGGGTTTGAGCCCAGGCCATTGGCAAGAGTCTGGGCAACCCGCCGGGTTCGACGAATACATCACGATCCGCACGCCCGCCTTCTCGCCAGAGGCAGTCCATCGCGACAACGCTATTTCGGTAGCGTGACGAAAATCTGGAACCGCGGAGAAGTGACTTCCGAGACCCGGTCATCCGTGATCACCACGTTGCCCACATCGGCAGCGTCTTTATAGAACAGCGTCTGCCGATCGATCACAGTTCGGCCGCACCGTCCGTGCGACGGCGGAAGCCGTAGTCTGCAGCGACCTCACGGTCCTTTCCAGCGTCACAATACGCCGCTCCGCGACTGTCCGCTTGAGGAGGGAGATCTCTTTCGCGGAGTCGTCCGCCGCCGTCTGCCCCGACAAACCCAACGAGGCACCGAGGAAAACCACAAGCACGATACGCGGCATAAGCCGTCCCACTGCTTATTTTATGGGACCCCCGCCAGCATGTCCTTCCAGGCATTTTCATCGGCGCCAATACTCAGCCGGTTGCCGGCGCGAACCAACGGCAGTCGCAACAGCCCGGCCTCCTGCTCGATGCGCTTTAAGAGGTCGGCATCCGTGAGCCACAAATATTTCAAGCCAGCGTCGTTGTAGACTTTGCCCTCGCTATCCAGCAATCCAGCCAACGCGAAGCGGTCTACGAACCTTTTGATCTCCGCCGGAGACATGGGCTTCCGCTTTAGATCCACGAACTGAAACACCACGCGGCGCTCTTTAAAGAACCGCTCGGCCGCGCGCGTCGCCGCCGAATTTTTTAAACCGAAAATCTGCACCGTCATAGGAGTCGACACCATTATCAAGCTAACCGCAATCCGGCTGTTTTCAAAAACTTCCCGCTTCGCTCCGCCATCATTCCCGCCCACGCCATGCATAATCAAATCGCAGTATAAGCCTGCGCAGGCTGATCGTTGTGATTTGGTGAATCCGTGCCCGTCGAAAAAACGGGCTAGCCGCCCCGAAGACATTGGGAAAAGGGCGGGACAGGAAGAGAATCGATTCTCTGGTATATACAAGCGTCGTGAGAGCGGCGCAAGGTTACCGCGAAGGTGAAAGGGAGATGGCATTGCAGGTTCATTCGATACACTTTTCCAAAGACCAGTAGCCGCCCGTTTACTTCACTGCTCCGGTGGGTTGCGTTCGAACGCCGCCCACCGCGAGACGATTCGAAAATTGAAAATGAGTAGAGCCGAAGTGTGTCCGCTCGTTACAATGAAGAAAAATGTCGCATCTCGTAACCCTGATTCCGGGCGATGGCATCGGCCCCGAAGTTTCCCAAGCCGCCCGCCGTGCCGTCGATGCCACCGGAGTTTCCATTGACTGGGAAATCGCCGAGCTAAACGCCGCCCTCATTCTCAAAACCGGTGAGTCGCTCCCGCAAAGCGTCGTAGATAGCCTGGACCGCACCCGCGTCGGCCTGAAAGGCCCGGTCGCCACGCCCATCGGAGGCGGCTTCGCCAGCGTAAACGTCGCCCTGCGCAAGCGCCTGGATCTCTACGCCAACGTGCGCCCCGTGCACTCGCTCCCAGGCATTGCTTCTCGCTTTTCTGACGTCAACATCGACATGGTGATTTTCCGTGAGAACACCGAAGACTTGTATTCCGGCATCGAGCACGAAGTAATCCCTGACGTAGTCACCGGCATCAAAGTCATCACGAGAACTGCGTCCATCCGCATCGCCGAATACGCTTTCAAATTCGCCGATCAGCTAGGCCGCAAAAAGGTAACCGCCATCCACAAAGCTAATATCATGAAGCTGGCCGACGGCCTCTTTCTCCGCTGCTGCCGCGAAGTAGCCACGCGCTTCCCGCACATAAATTACAACGAGCTGATCGTCGACAACGCGTCCATGCAGCTAGTGATGCGCCCCGAAACCTTCGATATCCTCTTGCTACCAAACTTGTACGGCGATATCGTTTCCGATTTAGCGGCGGGCTTGGTAGGCGGGTTAGGCATCGTCCCCGGCGCCAATATGGGCGACACGCATGCGGTGTTCGAAGCCGTCCACGGCTCCGCCCCCGACATCGCCGGCAAAGGCATCGCGAATCCCACCGCAATGATGCTTTCCGCTGTCCTGATGCTAACCCACCTGAAGGAACTGGAAGCCGCCAACCGCCTGCATTCGGCCGTACAAAAAGTGTACGCCGAGAAAAAACACACCACCGGCGACGTAGGCGGCCACGCCTCCACCGAAGAATTCACCAACGCCGTAATCCAAAAAATAGGGACGGAGCCTGATTTTCGCCGCCCCCAGTCATAATTAATTCCGATCGACCGTAAGCGGCGAAAACTCAGTCTCCGTCCCTATTTTTTCAGAGCCCCTTCGCAGCCAAAAACTCAACCAGATCGACAACGCGCATCGAGTACCCCCACTCGTTGTCATACCAAGCCACAACCTTGACCAAGTTCCCGCCCAGTACTTTCGTGAGATCCGAATCCACGATCGAACTGTTCGGATTATGCAGCATGTCAGTAGAAACCACCGGGTCCTCGGTATACGCCAAAATCCCCTTCAGCTCACCCTCAGCAGCCGCCTTCAGAGCAGCGTTCACTTCCTCAGTAGTGGTGTTTTTAGTAGTCACCGCCACCAAGTCCACCACCGAAACATTCGGCGTCGGCACCCGCATCGCGTACCCATCCAGCTTGCCCTTGAGTTGCGGCATCACCAATCCAATCGCTTTAGCAGCCCCGGTTGTAGTCGGGATCATGTTCAACGCCGCCGCACGCGCCCGCCGCAAATCCTTATGCGGAAAATCCAAAACGTTCTGATCATTCGTATAGCTGTGAATAGTCGTCATCGAGCCCTTCTCGATGCCAAACTTCTCATACAGCACCTTCACCACCGGAGCCAGACAATTCGTAGTGCAGGAGGCGTTCGAAATGATGTTGTGCTTCTTCGGATCGTAGGCGCTATCGTTAACGCCCAGCACAATCGTGATGTCCTCGTTCTTAGCCGGCGCCGAAATGATGACCTTCTTCACGCTCCCACGCAAATGCTTGGCAGCGTCTTTCGCATCGGTGAAACGCCCCGTGGATTCCACCACCACCTGCGCGCCAACGCTCGACCAATCGATTTCACCCGGGTCCTTCGTCGCGAAAATCTTGATGCGCTTGCCGTTGACCACGATCGCATCGGCTTCGAGTTTCACGTCGCCATGCAGCGGCCCCAGAATCGAGTCGTACTTCAACAAATGCGCCAGCGTCTTGGTATCCGTCAAATCATTGGCCGCGACGAATTCGATGTTGGGGTTGTGGAGTCCCGCCCGAACGACGTTTCTACCGATGCGGCCGAAGCCGTTGATGCCTACTTTGGTTGCCATTCATCCTCTCGTGTTTGATTTGATTTCACGCGCTAGTCGTGGCGCAGCTCGCGTTGAACTTCCGCGACCACCTGGTCGCGATCGATGTGTTCCAGATCTTTGCGCAGCCGACGCAGCGCCACGCCGACAATATCGCGGTGATGCAGGCGCGAACCCAATTGCTCCGACTCGCTCAATTTCAGCCAGATGTCATGCAGCAGCTCGACATCTTCCGGCCACAACCGCGGCGGATGCGGGCCCAGATTGACGAAGATCGACGGCCGGTCCGGACTGATCACTTCAAGTGAAAACGCGTGCCGCGGCTCCGGCAATTTTTCCCACGCCAAGCCGATCTGCCGCGCCAGTTCGTCCGACGGCATCCGCGAGCTCACGCCGGTAACCAAACGCGAAGCGCGCAGCCGGCTAGCCGTGTCCGCCACCGCGTCGAAAGGATTCATGGCCGGCACCACCAGCAATTCCACCGGCTTGCCTTCCTTCTCGGCGAGCTCCACCACGTGACTGAACAGCTCTTTTTCGTAATCGCTGAAGATCTGGTTGTCCGCTAACTCGTACTCGCCGGCGCCGGTCGATATGGTGCGCACCGTCATCACCACGATGTCGTAGCGCCGCAGGTTGGTTTTTTCGAGCACGCGTTTTAAGTGCTCCATGCGATTGTAGTCGCGCACCGCCACCAGCACGCAGCCGGGGCGCGCGTGCAGACTGCCGCCGTCGATGTGCGCCTGATGATCCAGGTTGAACTGCTCCATCCCTTTGGGCTCAATCTGCGCGCGCCGCAGGTTGATCTTTTCTGAAATCGTGAACATTACGAACAGCGCCAGTGTGAACACCACTCCATATTTGGTGGCGATCTGTTTGGTGAACAGATTGGCGATGGCCACCGCTCCCAGCAACAGCGTGGTCACACCCAGGCCAATGGGAATCTCACGGCCGCCGACGCGTATATTCAGCGGGAATTTGTATTCCTGATCGGTGCGCTGGAAGCGTAGCACGGTTACGCCCAACGCCTTCATGAAGAAACTCCACACCACGCCAAAGGCGTAAGCTTCGGCCAGGATGGTCATGTCGCCGCGGCTATAAATAATGGTCGCCAGCTGCAGCAGCGTGATCATGTTGATCATGCGGAAGGTGGTGCCATAACGCTTGTGGGGCTCGCGGAACCAGGGGACCAGAACGCGGTCTTCCGCCACCCGGTTCAGGATCCCGTTCGCCCCGATGATGGAAGTGTTCACCGCGCCCGACAAAATCAATCCGCCCACGATCACCACAAAAATGTGGAACCCCAGCTTCAGCAGGTAAGGTCCACTCAGGCTCATGGCCAGTCCGCCGATCAGGTTGTTGATGTACATCGGCCGGATGCCGTCGGGAATGATCATCACCGCGAACAGTGAAATGACGCCTGTGCACAAGAGCGCGTACCAGCAGGTCAGATTCGCGGCGATCTTGAGATTCTTCATCTTGGGCGACGCGATTTCGCGGTACACCTGCGCCAGCGTCTCAAACCCGCTCATCGACAGCAGCGAATGTCCGAAGGCGATGATGATCACCACCATCGGTATCTGCATCCACATGGTGCCTTTAAGCCAGCCCTGCGCGTCCTGGGAGAACACCAGGTTCGAAGGCGTGGGCGCCGGCGGCAAATGCCAGCCCTTGGTCAGCACCAGCGTGATGGGGCACCAGATCAGCAGAATGCCCACCATGACGGTGGTGATTTGCATGATGCGTAGCGCCTTGCCGCTGGACTCATGCACGCCCTTGATGTTTTGCCACCAGAAATAGATGGTGATTAGAATCCCCGCGCCG
>Ga0105238_10003901_pt1 | contig 14807 bp, 16 predicted proteins | sample KBSC34metaG_FD_81526 | JGI IMG/M metagenome (GOLD analysis project Ga0105238, IMG submission 81526) | Corn rhizosphere microbial communities from Kellogg Biological Station, Michigan, USA - KBS C3-4 metaG | ecosystem: Host-associated > Plants > Roots > Rhizosphere > Soil | place: Michigan, USA... | reverse complement strand
TCCTTGTGCGAGCCGTCCCTGGCGATGCCCATGTCGCCGGTCGCAATTCCCTTCACCGCACCCTTGTCGTCGTACAGCACTTCGGCTGCGGCAAAACCCGGATAGATCTCGACGCCGAGTGCCTCCGCCCGCCGCGCAAGCCAGCGGCACACCTGACCGAGCGAGCCGATGTAGCAACGATGATTGTTCATCAGCGGCGGCATCATGAAGTTCGGCAGCCGGATCGCGCCGCCCTGGCTCGTCCAGTAGAAGCGGTCGTCCTTGACCTGGGTCTTGAGCGGACAATCGGCATCGTCGCGCCAGTCCGGAATGAGCTTGTCGAGTCCGGCGGGATCGATCACCGCGCCCGAAAGGATATGCGCACCGACCTCCGAGCCCTTCTCCACCACGACAATGCCGAGGTCGGCATTGAGCTGCTTCAGGCGGATCGCGGCGGACAGGCCGGAGGGGCCGGCGCCGACGATCACGACGTCGAATTCCATGGATTCGCGCGGGGGTAATTCTTCGCTGCTCATGATCGGACCCGGCCTCTTGAGAACGCTTCCAAACTCCGTTGTTTCCGATTTTTATCGGGAGGACAACCGCCGAAATGCCCTCCTTGGGCGTTTCGCCTCCGGCCCATCCATCCTAAATTGCCGCAATGTCCCTGGCACCCGATCCCGCGCCCACCCTGCAGCAATTGCTGGCCTTTTACCTCGAGGCCGGGGTCGATTGCGCGCTCGGCGAGGAAGCGGTCAACCGGCTGGCCGAGCCTGACGCCGTTCCGCCGCCGCGCGTGGCCGCCCCCGCGCAATCGGCGCGGCCAGTCGCCGCCGCACCCAGGCTCACCGGGCTCGCCGAGCCGCCGCCGGCGCCCGATGCGGCGATCGCCTCCGCGCGCGAGGCCGCGCGCACCGCGCCGACACTGGAGGCGCTGCGCGCGCTTCTCGACACCTTCGACGGCTGCGCACTGAAATCGACCGCGACGCAGCTCGTGTTCGCCGACGGCAACCCGAAGGCGCGCGTCATGTTTGTCGGCGAAGCGCCCGGCCGCGACGAGGACATCGAGGGACTGCCGTTCGTCGGCCGCTCCGGCAAGCTGCTCGATCGCATGATCGCAGCGATCGGGCTCGATCGCAGCAAGGCCTATATCGCCAATGTCATTCCGTGGCGGCCACCCGGCAACCGCACGCCGACGCCGCAGGAAACGCAAATCTGCCTGCCCTTCATCCAGCGCCAGATCGAGCTGGTCAATCCGGACATCCTTGTGACGCTCGGCAATCCCTCGACCCAGACCCTGCTCGGCACGCGCGACGGCATCATGCGTACCCGCGGCAAATGGTTCGACTACGACACCGGCACGCGCGTGATCCGCGCGCTGCCGACCTTCCATCCGGCATATCTGTTGCGCTCGCCGTCCTACAAGCGCATGTCGTGGCAGGATTTGCGCGCGATCGCGAAGGCGCTGGCTTGATCTCCTCATCCTGAGGAGCACGCGCCAGCGTGCGTCTCGAAGGATGAGGATTTGGATTACTGTCCCTTCGGCCGCACGATGGCCCAGCCGATCCGCAGCAGCGGCTGGCGCCCGTTCACCAGCCATTCGAATGCGCGCGGCACCTCCGGCGCCAGCCCCGGAAAACGCTTGGCGAGTTCGGGCGGCGGCGTGCCAGCGGTGTCGGAAGCGCGCCAGACCACGACGCCACCGCTTTCGGCAAACTTCTGCGGATTGAGCCACGGCGTGCGCTCGGGCGTGGCATCGAGGAACAGATGCGGACGGCCGCGGTCGAGCGCCACCAGGCTCGCAATCTCTGCGTCGCCTGCCACAGCGCGCAGCCGTTGATTGGTGCGGCGCTCGAAACTGTCGCCGAAGAACTGTGCGATCGAACGCGCGGGCAACGACGTCGCGACCTCGCTGCCGCCGGTCCATGGCAGGAACAATGTGGTCGCGATCGCTGCGAAGGCCGGAGCGATGAGGGCGATCGCCCAGACCGAACGAAGCAGGCGCTGGCGCCGCAGATGCACGAGGTCGCCGGTCGCAACGATCGCGGCAAGCCCCGACATCAAAAGCGCAATACCTGATCCGCCGACAACGCGGTCGAGATTGAACAGGCCGGAGATCAGGCTGCCGGCAAGCGCCGGCGCGATCGCAAAGAAGTAGACGAAGTTGCGCGCGAGCGGATCGACCGGCGGCCGGTAGATGATCGGCGCTTCCTCCGGGGTGCGGCTGAACAGGCGCAGATTGAGCAAGATCAGGATCAGGACCGCGCTCATGGCAAACAACAGTCCGCCGACCAATCCGGCCCAGTGCACGGTTCTTTCGCCCAGTTCCGCGAGCGCGGGCAGCGCCGGCATGCCAAGCACGCCGGCCCGGATCAGCCAGATCAAATAGGGCAGCGCCAGCACCGCGATCGCAAGCAGCGCGAACAGCGGGTCGAACGACGTCAGCATGCGGCGTCCGCGTTCGGTCGCGGCCATGAAGCCCGCCACCAGCAGCAACAGGCCGAGCGCCGCCGACGTCGTCAGCAGCAGAAGTCCGGCCTCGATCGACCAGGCGAACCAGACATTTCGCCGGTTCTGGCCGATCAACAGCCAGGTGTCGAGCAACAGCAGCGCCCAGAGCGGCCGGGCCAGCACCAGCGGACCGAATTCGAGGCTCGAGGAGGCAAAGGCGGAGATCGTCATGGTCAGCAGCACGGCGAGCACCGCCTGCTGTCCGCCGACGATGGCGCGCGCCAGCAGGTAGAGGAACCAGAGTGTCGCGACCGAGCAGAGCTGCGCCAGGAAATAGACGCCGATCATGTGGTTTCCAGCGGCGCGGAAGGCGATGTCGGCAAGCCAGAACGCGAGCGGCGGGCCAAGATCGGTGCCGACCTGATATTCCCTGCCATAGGCGAGAACGGTCGCGAGATCGCCGGGCGGGCTGGAATAGAACACCAGTGGCACGAACAGCCACAGCGCCGCCTGCAGCAGCACGACGATACAGACCACCAGCCGCGGCCGGGTCCGGATCAGTTCGACGACAAGCGACGTGAAACGCATGAAACGCCTGGAAGTCCCCTGCCGGTCCTCGGACCGGTCCCCTGACGTTTGATAGAGCGCACCGCGCCGCGGCGCAACTAGTGGAGCGGATTTGACGTTCGCTAAATTGCCCGCCGCGCACTCGTACGCGAACGTCAAATCCAAAGCTCCACTAGAATCAATAATTTTGCCGGTGGTCCCTTGATTCCAGCATTCGCAAAGGTGCCCGCTGAAACGCGGTGCGAATGCTGGAATCGGACCACCGGTGTCCGGAGTCTCTAGTTCGGCGACGAAACAGCCACCTCGATCGAGGTCTCGACCGTGAACAGATCGGGCTCGCGCTTGACCGTCCAGGGCTGATGCTTCTCCCGCGCGGCGATCACGGGGGCGAAGAAGCTGCGGTGATGGATCGACGGTCCGAGGCGGTCCAGCGCTTCCAGATGTTCAGGCACGCTGTAGCCCTTGTGCTGCTCGAAGCCGTAACCCGGGCAATCCTGCGCCAGCGCGCACATCAGCCGGTCGCGGGTCACCTTGGCGACGATGGAGGCGGCTGCGATCGACATCACCAGCCCGTCGCCGCCGATGACCGCCTCGCAATCGCAGGGCAGCGCGAGCCGGTCGCGGCCGTCGACGAACACATGTTTGGGCGCCTCGGGCAGCGCCTGCACCGCGCGTGCCAGCGCCCACAGCGAGGCACGCAATATATTGTCGCGATCGATGCGCGCCGGAGAGCCGAACGCCACCGCAAAGGACGAGGTCGCGCAGATCTTCTCGAACAGTTCCTCGCGCTTTTCCGCAGTGAGCCGTTTGGAATCGTCGATGCCCTTCGGGATGCGTTGGGGATCGAGGATGACGGCCGCGGCCACGACAGGTCCGGCGAGCGGACCGCGGCCGGCTTCGTCGCAGCCCGCGACCGGCCAGATGCCGCGCTTGATCAACGCGCGCTCGCGCCGGAAGCTCGGCGGCGCCACCGCGATCACGCCTTTCGGCAGCTTCGCCGTCTCGGCTTTCTTTTTCTTCGCGTCCCGAATCATGCCGGGATCGTGCGCAAGCAGCGCGCGCGACGCAACCTGGAACTCCAGGACGAAACTCGCCTTTCACCGCTCTCAACAAACCGCCATCGAAGCCTTGACTTGCCCCTAATCCGGCAGATGCACGCGGCGATCGTCGCCGACCAGGATGTTGGGCGCGACCACGACTTCCCAGGGATGGCCATTCGGATCGGCAAAATATCCGGAATACCCGCCGTAGTCGGTCTTGCGTGCGGCCTTCAGCAAGGTTGCGCCCTTCGAAATCGCAAATTGCAGCACCTTGTCGACCTCCTGAGGCGAGTTGCAGTTCCACGCCAGGGTCACGCCACGAAACGCCTGCGGTCGCGGATCAGCCGGCAGCGTCGCGTCCTTTGCCAACTCATCCCATGGGAACAGCCCGATCGCGGTCACACCGGTGTCGAAGAACGCGACAACTTCTCCGGTGGCGCGGAACTTTCGCGCAAAGCCCAGCGCCTCATAGAAGGCGATGCTGGCGCGCATGTCGGCAACACCGAGCGTGATGAATGTGAAACGCGGAACCGGCGGGCTGTCACTCATCTCACGCAATCCTGCTTCGCCGTCAGAACAAGCTGAGCTGCCGGCCCTTCGGCCTGGCAAAATGATCCGTGGTCAGCTTCGAGCGGCGCTTGTTGAGCCCGAGCTTCTCGCAGGCGATCTCGAACCGGCGCCCGATCATCCAGGCGATCGGGCCGGTGCCCTTCATCCGCGTGCCCCATTGCGAGTCGTAGTCGCGGCCACCGCGCATGTCGCGGATCAGTGTGAAGACATGGCGATAGCGATCGGGGTAGTTCGCCATCAGCCATTCGCGGAAGAGGTCGCGCACTTCCAGCGGCAGGCGCAGCAGCACATAGCTCGCTTCCTTTGCGCCGGCGTGGGCCACCGCATCGAGGATGCGTTCGATCTCGGAATCGTTCAGCGCGGGGATCACGGGCGCCACCATGCCGATGGTCGGGATGCCCGCTTCCGACAGGCGCTTGAGTGCCTCGAGCCTGCGCGGCGGGGTCGAGGCGCGCGGCTCCATGGTGCGCGCCAGCTTCGGATCGAGCGTCGTCACCGATATCCCGACCTTGGCAAGGTTGCGCTTGGCCATCCGCGCCAAGATATCGATGTCGCGCACAACCAGCGCAGACTTGGTGACAATGCCGACGGGATGACCGGTCCGTTCCAGCACTTCCAGAATCCCGCGCATGATTTTGCGTTCGCGCTCGATCGGCTGATAGGGATCGGTGTTGGTGCCGATCGCGATCATGCGCGGCTCGTAGTCGGCCGCCGCCAACTCCTTCTCCAGGAGTTCGGGCGCGTCCGGCTTGGCAAACAGCTTCGATTCGAAATCGAGGCCCGGCGACAGGCCGAGATAGGCATGGGTCGGACGCGCGAAGCAGTAGACGCAGCCGTGCTCGCAGCCGCGATAGGGATTGATCGAGCGGTCGAAGCCGATATCGGGAGAGTCGTTGCGGGTGATCACCTTGCGCGCGGTGTCGAGCGCGACCGTGGTCTTGAACGGCGGCAGCTCTTCGAGGCTCTGCCAGCCGTCGTCGAAGGCGACCCGCGCCTCGGCCTCATAGCGGCCGCTGGCATTGGACTGCGCGCCACGGCCGCGCCGCCGCTCGCGATCGATGGCGACCGCAAGCTCGGAAAAAGAAGTCGCACCCGCCGGCTCGGAGGGCGCCGTGACCGGCGGGTGCTTGAGGGCATGAGAGGATGCTCGGCTCATGGCCCGTACATAACACGCCATGAGAACAAATCAAGAACAATGTCGGAAGTGGCTGTGAATAGCCCAGGGAAAGGTTTGCCCGAAAAAGCCGCAGCCGACCCGCTGTTTTCAACATGACAAGATGATAACAAGGCGCGTTTTTTCAACGATTGAGCCAACGAAGCCTCATTCATGCTGAGCGTGATCATCCCGACCGATGGCGTGGAGCAGACCGCGGTCGCCACTCTCGCCGCGCTGGTGCCGGGCGCGGCCTCGGGTCTCGTCCGCGAGGTCCTGCTGGTCGACCGTGCCGGCAATGGCGTGATCGAGCGCGTCGCCGACGTCGCGGGCTGCCGCTTCCTGCCTTTCGAAGGAACCCATGCCGCCGCACTTGCCGCTGGCGCCCGCCAGGCACGCGCACCCTGGCTGATGTTCCTGCGCGCCGGCGCCGTGCTCGACACCGGCTGGATCGAGGAGACCACCCAGTTCATCCAGGGCGTGGCTGCCAGCGGCAACGCCAGGGCCGGCATTTTCCGCTATGCCCGCTCGCCTTATGCCGACATGCGGCTGAGCGACCGCCTCAACGCGCTGACCCGGCTGTTGGCGGGCCCGCGCACCGACCAGGGCCTCTTGATCGCGCGTGACCATTATGTCCGGCTCGGCGGGCACGCGCCGGACGCGCGCCGTTCCGAGGCCAGGCTGCTGCGCCAGCTCGGCCGCTCCTCGCGCACGCTGTTGCGCAGCCGCATCATGATGATGTCGACCTGATACGGACAAGATACTTGCCAAAGTCAATCAATTGATTGACAATGGCAAGTATTGAGGTGCGCCATGCCCCCTGCCGAGTCCGAGATCGCGGCCGTTCGCGCGTTCAATCGCTTCTATACCCGCAAGCTCGGGGTGCTCGACCAGCACCTCTCCAGAAGCCCCTACTCGCTTTCCGAGGCCCGGGTGCTGTACGAGCTTGCCCATCGCGACGAGCCGGCGGCCAAGGAAATCGGCATCGAGCTCGGGCTCGACCCCGGCTATCTCAGCCGCATCGTCCAGAGTTTCGACGAAAGCGGCCTCATCACAAGAAAACCGCTTGCGACCGACCGGCGGCAATTCCGCCTCAGCCTCACCGCCAAAGGACGCCAGGCCTTTGCCAAGCTCGACAAGGCCTCGCAGGCCGACGTCTCGGCGATGCTGGCGCCCCTTGCCTCCGATGACGGCAGGCGCCTGACGGCGGCGATGGCCACGATCGAACGTCTGCTGGAGCCCGGAACCAGCGAGCGCGCGCCGTTCCTGCTGCGCAGCCATCGCGTCGGCGACATCGGCTGGGTGATCTCGCGCCACGGCGCTCTCTATGCGCAGGAATATGGCTGGGACATCAGTTTCGAGGCGCTGGTCGCGGACATCGCGGCGCAGTTCGTCAAGTCGTACGATCCCGCGCGCGAGCATTGCTGGATCGCCGAGGTCGACGGCGAGCCTGCGGGATCGGTGTTCCTGGTCAGGGGATCGGACAAGGTCGCCAAGCTCCGCCTCCTCATCGTCGACAGGAAAGCGCGCGGGCTCGGCGTCGGCCGCGCGCTGGTCGAGCAATGCGTCCGTTTCGCGCGCGAGGCCGGTTACACCTCCATCACGCTGTGGACGCAGAGCATCCTGCTCGCCGCGCGCGGCATCTATCGGCAGGCCGGCTTCCGCCGCACGGCGGAAGAGAAGCACCACAGCTTCGGCGCCGATCTCGTCGGCGAGACCTGGGAGCTGAAGTTGTGAGGCTCTGCTGTCGTCCCTGCGAACGCAGGGACCCATAACCACAGGCCCTGGGTTTGCGAAGATCCCACAGCGGTCCCAACAAGAAGGCAGATCACTGAACTAATACAGATTTACCGGAACTCTTTCTCATTATGGCTGTTGTCATGCCGATCCCCGAAAGTTGAGGGGTCGAAATGAAAAAGTCAGCAGCCCAAAATGGTCAAATCACTGTCAGCCCTGGCGATACTCTCGCTCCTTGGAGCGTCGGTGATGGCCTTGCCAGGCTTTGCCTCCAAAGTGGAAGCGGGCGAAGTCGCGGCGCTGGCCAAGGGAGACCGGCTTGAGGTCCGAACGGCTGCCTCGAATTGCTCAACGCAGGTTTGGCCGGATTTCTCCGCATCCTGTTTGCGAGACCCGGGCTCGCACGTGACAATCGTGGAAGCGCGTCTTGTGAGCGCCCGCCGATAACGCCTCTCCGGCTTCCGTCGCCAACCTATTGGATTTTTCATGACTTATCCCGCGCAACAAGGCGACGTTGAGATCAGCCGCGCCCATAACGTGGCGCTCCGCAAGGAAATCAGTGAACGGCTTGGCATCAGTCTGGATCTGAAGCCGGCGGGAATGCCGCCGCATTTGGCGATGCTCCTGAGACAATGGCGCGATGAGCCCCTCCGACGGACCTCTTACATTTTCCCGCCAAACCCGATTGAGTCATGACGCCGCAGGCCGCGCGCCGAGGTGACAGATCTGCCGGGCGGCGCGAATTAGCTCGCTATCTCTGCTCGAAAGGCGCAGCAATGGTCCACGCCCATAACCGGGCAATTGCCGGATCAACGTTTGCAGCCAAATTCGGGCAACTCCGCCAAGGCCGATCTGAGATCGACTCCCTGGCGAGACAGTGAGGCTATCCATGTCGACAGATTTGACTCAGGTGCCGAACGTTCTTGTCGTCGAAGACGAGATGATTTTGCGCATGCGCGCGGTTGACATCGTGGAGGACGCCGGGTTCCGCCCTGTCGAGGCCGTCAACGCCGACGAGGCAATCTCGATTCTCGAGTCCCGCTCGGATATCTCGGTGCTCTTCACCGATATTCAAATGCCCGGCAGCATGGACGGCCTGAAGCTCGCCCACGCGGTGCACGATCGTTGGCCGTCCATCAAGATCATACTGGTTTCCGGTCATGTGCAGCCGTCCCACACCGAAAGGCCAGCGGACAGCCGATTCTTTGGCAAACCGCTCGGTGTCGAGCAAATGATCACCGAGTTGCAGGCGATGGTGGGCGCCGGCGCGCTAACAATCGTTCCGAACGCAACCGGATGGCCGGCGGATCAGGCGCTTCACACCCTGGAGCACGTCGGGGCGTCGCCCCGATCTGCACAGGAGATCGCCTTGGCGGCGGAGAACGACAGCCTTCGCCTGTTGCTCGAACAAGCCGGGATAGATGCCAAGACCCTGCTTGTCCAGGCGGGTATCGAAGCCAGGGAGCGGGAGGCCGCCGACAAGTTGCAGAAGCTGATCCTTGGGGAACTTCACCATCGTATCAAGAATACTCTGGCGACGGTCAGTGCGATCGCCTCCCAGAGCTTCCGTGCCGCGCCCAGCATTGAGCACGGTCAGAAGGCAATGGAGGGCAGGCTGATCGCGCTGGGACGGGCCCACGATCTGCTGATGCAGGTCAGCTGGGCAAATGCGAGTCTCAATCACACGCTAAGCAGTGCGACGGAGCCCTATGATGGTCAGGGAGCGAGGCGCTTTCATTTCAACGGACCGGATATCCGGATTACCTCCGGAGCCGTCATCGCGCTTGCGATGACGTTCAACGAACTGTGCACCAATACGACCAAATTTGGCGCCCTATCCGTCCCTGCCGGTCGAGTAGAAACCGCATGGACGATAGACGACTTGAAGCAGAGACTTCACCTTGTCTGGACTGAAAGAGGAGGTCCGACGGTTGAGCCTCCAACACGGCGAAGCTTCGGCACCCGCATGATGGAATCTCTCGGCCAACAATTGAACGGTCAGGTCCAACTCGCTTACGAACCGAGTGGGTTTACCTACTCGTTGAATGTGCCGCTTGGCTCGGTCGTGCCGGCCGCGTGAGGCACCGACCAGAATTCGAGTTGGCGGTCAATCTCAAGACCGCCGGGCACCCGGAACCGGCGCCAATCAGTTCAAATACGAAAGCTGATCCTCGGTCACCACGCGCTCGACGTTGTCCGATTTTCTCTTGATGCGGTAGCGAAGACGTCCGTCTGACTCGATCGGCATCCGTTGAACGATGGTGTAGATCATCGGGGGTTCGACCTCGACCCGGCCTTGTGGCCCCTGGGGCAAGTGGTGAACATCTTCATTCAGCTTGTATGCATATGCCATCTGCCAACCTCTCAAAGTTTCCGCTGTTCTAACCCGGGCCGGGCAGCGCCGCCAGCGTGCTGGCCTACGGCTGAGGAAAAGTATTTTTCCGCATCCTTCAACAACCGCGACAAATATTATTCAACTTGCTGCGCGTGCGCGCGTCCTCGGCGATGAACGGATCCTTGTAGGCATCCCGCGATGGGTCGTTTTCGACGACGGCCGGCTTTTCCGGTTTCGAACGAGGAAACGCCGCGTCGTAACAGGCGAGCCTTGCGGTCGTGCTGTCGATTGCGCGGCAGTCCGGTCCGGCCGCCAAAGCGCTTTGCGTGCCTGCGCAGAGCGCCAGCACCGCGAGAGCCATCTTCATCTCATCTTCCTTTTGGGACGCGACATACCGCCGGATGTCCGCAATCAAACCCAAACCTGATGCGAACTTCCGAACTGCCAAACTAGGGCGGGGGCGCAAAGACCCTCAGTCACCGGTAAAGCCCGGAGATGTACGATGATGCCGGGGATGTAGCAGTCCCTTTGGCAAATAGCGAGGCAAATCGGGTTCCCGGACCAACGACGGCTGCAGCTAACTCGTCTCCGGCATCTCATCCGTCCAGACCTTGAAGCTGACGAGGGTGTTCGGCCCGAAAGTCTGCGTGAGTGGAACGTCCGCGGCATCGCGGCCCTGGGCAATCAGGACGCGGCCGATCCGCGGAATGTTGTTGCGTGCGTCGAAAGTGTACCAGCGGCCGCCGAGATAGGCCTCGAACCAGCCGGCAAAGTCGCCGGCCGCGTAGGGCGGTGGCATACCGATATCACCTAGATAGCCGGTGCAGTATCGCGCCGGAATGTTCATGCAGCGGCACAACGTGATGGCAAGGTGCGCGTAGTCGCGGCAGACGCCCCTGCCCTCGTTGAATACGTCCCGCGCCGTCATGGTCGCCCGGGCGTGCTCGTAGCCGAACGCGATGTGGTTGTGAACGAAATCGCAGATGGCCTGGACCCGCACCCAACCCGGTGTCGTCTTCTCGAACAGCTTCCAGGCCACGTCGGAAAGCAGGTCTGTTTCGCAATAGCGGCTGCCGAGCAGATAGACGATGGCGTCCGCAGGCAGATCCTCTACCGCGTGCTGCGAAGCCGAAGGGACGACGACGTCGGGCAGGCCGCTATCGTGGACCATTCCATCCGCCGCAAGGCGGACGCGGCCGGCAGGCGCGACGATCCGGCTGCACCAGTTGCCGAAGCCATCCCGATACGGCGTGATGGGTGCGAACGGGCTGATGGTCAGGTGGTCGGGGACGATGACGTCTGACGCCCGCGTGAAATGCGTACCCAGCACCGCGATCAGTGGCGTCGGCTGCGGAAAATCGTAGATCATCTCGAAGCCGACACGAATTTTCATTGAAGCTCCTGCCCGACCGTTGCGCTGCCTGAGAACGGCCCGCCGCTCGATCCGCGCCGCCAAGGGTCCCCGCGAGGGTTGAAAAGGCGTTCAGATGTGCCGCCGCAGGCTTCGAACGCAGACGCGCGACAAATCAACTAGTTCCAAGATAGCGGGCGCCTGCGGGACGAATTCGTGCTGGAGGCCCGCAGCGAGATCGACGTGCAGGGGCCGGGCAGGACGACGTGGTTCTGCTGGCCCGCAGTCACCCCTTAACTCGGCCCTTGCCCTGGCCAGCGGCCGGCCGCGCATGCAAACCGTAGCGCCGGCGGCAGACGGCGGCCAAAGCAGCACTTGATTTCCGGCGGCGGCTGGCGACAATGAGGCCGCGCCAGTATTCCGGCACCAAGCTTCCCACAAGACGAGGAAAACTCGCCCAGCGACGGCATACATTGCGGCGCGGGAGGGTGCCTCTATGGCGATTTGCTTCACGCGCTGGCCGCAGTGCCTGCTCTCCGAACAATCCACGCTGTCCGGCGCCGCTATCGCGACCGGCACCGAAAGCGTGGAAACACACCGACAAACGATCGCCAAAGCCACGTGTCGTGGACGCGACAACATGCGCATGCGCTGAAATATGGAGACGCGATAGTCTGAAGGCGCTCCAAGCCGGCGTCAGACCGGCAGGGCAATCACCAGAGGAGGGAATGCATGACGAAGGTAACGCGACGTAACGTCCTCAAGGGCGGCACTGCGCTCGCAGGCGGCATGGCCGGCATCCTGGCTACCGGCCGCGCGCCAGCTTTCGCCCAGAGCACGACGGTGCACTGGCTGCGCTGGAACGATTTCGTGCCGGCTTCCGATCAGCTGCTGCGCAAGGAGCTGATACCCGCCGCCGAGAAGGCGCTGGGATTGAAGATCAATCTGGAAACCGTGAACGGCAACGACTTGCAGCCGCGTATCACCTCGGCGATTCAGTCGGGCTCAGGTCCCGACGTCATCATGCTCTTCAACAACCACCCGCAGATCTATTCGGAGAGCGTCGTCGACATGTCCGACCTCGCAACCAGCGTGGGCAACACCGAAGGCGGCTACTACGATCTGTGCAAGTCGAACTCGTCCGACAGCCAGAAGTGGATCTCCATGCCATGGACGATCGTGGGCGCCATGATCGCCTACCGGAAATCGTGGTTCGACGAGGTCGGCTCACCGACCTTCCCCGACACCTGGGAGAAGTATCGTGAGGTCGGCAAGAAGCTCAAGGCCATGGGTCGGCCGATCGGTCAGACGCTCGGCCACACGTTCGGCGACGCGCCGACATTCAGCTACCCCTATTTGTGGTCGTGGGGCGGCAGCGAGGTTGAGAAGGACGGCAAGACCGTCAACATCAACAAGAAGGAGGTCATCGAGTCCGTCAAGTTCATGACGGCCTTCTGGAAGGAGGCCCATGACGAGGGCGGGCTGGCCTGGGACGACACCAACAACAACCGCGCATTCCTGTCGCAGACGATCTGCGCCACGCTCAACGGCGCGTCGATCTATATCGAGTCACTGCGCAACCCCGACAAGTATATCAGTGAGAAAGGCGCGCAGCTCAGAACCGACATCCAGCACTCGCCGTTGCCCAGGGGCCCGGCGGGACAGTTCGCCATGCACACCTACTTCTCTCACGTCATTCCGAGCTATTCGAAGAATCAGGCCGGTGCGAAAGAGTTTCTGAAGTGGATCCATACCAAGGCGAACTACGAGCCGTGGTTTGTGTCCCAGAAGGGCTTCGCGACGCCGCCGACCCATGAATGGGAGAAGCACAAATTGTGGGACGAGGACAAGGTCATGGCGCCCTTCAAGGTTGCCGGCCTGCTCGGCCAGACGCCCGGCTATCCTCTGTCGTCATCGGGCAAGAAACCCGCCGAGGTGCTCACCAAGTACATCATCACCGACATGTACGCCAAGGCGGTCCAGGGCATGACGGCGGAGGAGTCCGTGAAGTGGGCGGAAGGCGAACTCACGAAGGTCTATGTTTGAAAATGCGCTCTCACCGGTTCGTGCGGCTGCGCGAGCTTCTGCCGCACGGACTGTTCTTGGTTCCGCACAGCGCCGTCCGGCGCGTGCATTGAGGTGAAGCAGAATGGCGATCGCTGAGACCCAGGTCTACATGCCACAGGCGCCGCGGCCCAGGCTGCGGCTGCTCGAGGACGAGCGCTGGCTCGCACTCGTGCTGCTGATACCTACCCTGGCGCTGCTCGGCATGTTCATCGCCTATCCGTTCGTGCTCGGCATCCTGCTGTCGGTGACCAGCTCGCGCGTGGGTGTGCCCGGAGAATTCGTCGGTCTCGCAAACTTCTACAAGATCTTCAATGACGGGATCTTTCGCACCTCCGTTTACAACACCTTTGTCTATACGGGCGTGACCACCGTCTTCAAGCTGGCGCTCGGGCTGTGGCTGGCCATGCTGCTCAACCGTAATTTCCGCGGCAAGGCCTTCACCCGTGCCTTCATCCTGCTGCCCTTCATCATCCCGACCGTGCTCTCGACCTTCGCCTGGAAGTGGATGTTCGATCCGACATTCAGCGTTCTCAACTGGCTGCTCTACCATTTCGGCCTGATCACCGGCCGGATCAACTGGCTGGGCGATCCGGACCTCGCCATGATCTCGATCATCGTCGTCAACATCTGGCGGGGAGTGCCGTTCTTCGCCATCAGCCTGCTCGCCGGGCTGCAGACCATCAGTCCGGAGCTCGGCGAGGCCGCCGCCATCGACGGCGCCAGGCCGTGGCAGCGGTTCTGGTACATCACCTGGCCGCTGCTCTTGCCCGTGACCATGGTCGTGGTGCTGTTCTCGGTGATTCAGACCTTCGCCGACTTCCAGATCGTCTATGTGATGACCGGCGGCGGACCAGCCAATGCCACGCACCTGTTCGCTACCTACGCCTATCAGATCGGTATCGGCACCGGGCTTTTGAGCGAGGGCGCAGCCATCGCGCTCACCATGTTTCCTGTGCTGTTTCTGGTCGTCATCATCCAGCTTCTTTACATCCGCCGCGTCGAGGTCCGTTGAGCCATGATCGAAGGTGCACGATGGCGAACGTGGGTGTTCTTCTACGGCCCGATGGCCCTGTTCCTGCTGTTTCTGCTGTTTCCGTTTTACTGGATGGTGATCACCTCGGTGCGGCCGGACGGCGAGCTTTACCGACCCTGGAATTCGGTCAACTACAATCCGTTCTGGACCTGGAAGCCGACCTGGGACCACGTCAGGTACCTGTTCGAGGAGACACTGTTTGCATCGTGGCTGTGGAACACGACGTTCATCGCGCTCGTGTCGACCGCCATCTCCCTCGTATGCGGCGTGTTCGCAGGCTATGCGCTGTCACGGCTGAACTTTCCATTTGCCGGGAGCCTCGGCACCGGCATCTTCATCACCTATCTGGTGCCCCAGACCCTGCTGTTCATCCCGCTGGCCGAGATCATCCGCAACTATCGGCTGGGTGACACGCCCTGGTCGCTGATTCTGACCTATCCGACCTTCCTTATTCCGTTCTGCACCTGGCTGATGATGGGTTACTTCAAGGCAGTGCCCAAGGAGCTCGAGGAATGCGCGCGCAT
>Ga0105238_10003900_pt1 | contig 14812 bp, 7 predicted proteins | sample KBSC34metaG_FD_81526 | JGI IMG/M metagenome (GOLD analysis project Ga0105238, IMG submission 81526) | Corn rhizosphere microbial communities from Kellogg Biological Station, Michigan, USA - KBS C3-4 metaG | ecosystem: Host-associated > Plants > Roots > Rhizosphere > Soil | place: Michigan, USA... | reverse complement strand
GGCCAGGGCCTTTTCGCTTTGTTCGCCGCGCAGCAGTACCTCGTTGCCCACCACGATGCCGCGGAGCGTGCCCTGGTATTTCTTCGCTGCCTCGATGGCGAGCTTGATCTCGCTTTCGTTGGAAACCAGGTCGCGGCCGATCCACACGCCCATGATCACCTTCATGCCATGGCGGGCGGCGATTTCCGGCACTGCCGCCAGGCCCTGGGCCATGGCGTAGGTGCGCACGCAGTCGAACCGCGTGGACAAGGCCTTCAGGTCCGCGTCGATACGCTCGGGCGTGACCATCGCTCCCGGTTTGGTCGGCGATTCGCCGGAGAACCGGAAAGGTGCATAGGAAACGCAGGCAATGCGCGAGCTCTTGGCATCGGGAAGATCCACCGGACGGCCCTTGGCCCACCAGAACGCCAGGACGCCGCAGGCACACAGAAGCAGCACCGCCCAGGTGGTGGCGCGCGCGGCGCGTGAGGAGAACTGCGGATCCGTCATGCGTGAGGGTCTAAGGCCGGTAGAACCAGAATGGTAGCGGTCCGGGGCCCCGGGCGCGATGCACTACAATCACAGGATATTGGAGAAGATAAAAAGTGCGAGGAGAGCGGATGCAGCCGGCCACGTCGATTTCACGTCCATCGGTGGTTGCCCGCCTGGCGCAACGCACCGCCTTCGTGGCGGCCTTGCTGCTGCCGCTGGCGGTGCATGCCGATGCCATCGACGGACAGCGCCAGCAGTTCCGGCAGGCCTATATAACGGCCCGCCAGGGCGGCGATGCCTGGCGCACGCAGGCCACTGGCCTTGAGAACTACCCGATCTATCCGTACCTGGAAGCCGCAGCCCTCACCCACGACCTGCGCCAGCTCGATGCCGGGCGAGTGCAGTCCTACCTGGATCGCTATCCGGATCTGATCCCTGCCTCGGACCTGCGCCGCGATTTCCTGCTGGAGCTGGCACGGAGGCAAGACTGGAACACCTTCGCCGCCATGTACCGGCCGGGCCTGGGCGATGCGCTCACCTGCAATGCCCTGTTGGGGCGCCTTTCCCGGGGCGATAAGCTCGACTTTCAGAAGGATCTTTCGGACCTCTGGAACAAGCCTTCGCTGCCGGCGGCCTGCAACGGTGTGTTGATCGCCGCGCACGATCAAGGCCTTTTGACCAACGAACGCCTGTGGACGCGAATCAAGGCCGCCGCGGATGCCGGGCAGCCGAACAGCATCGGTTTGTTGGCGGGATGGCTGCCGCCCTCGGACGGCGCGGAGGCTAACGCGATGGCCCAGGCGCTGCGCGATCCTGGCAGTGCCGCATCCGCCGCCTCGACCTGGCCCGTCACACCGCGCTACCAGCAGGCCGCTGCCACCGCCGTGCAACGCCTGGCGCGCCGGCAATCGGCGCAGGCCGACGCGGCATGGCAGACGTTGCAGCCGCGCTTTGCCTTCACCGAGCAGCAGCGCGGCGCGGTGCTTAACGCGCTGGCGCTGTATCACGCCACGGATTTCGACGAGCAGGCGCTTGATCGCCTGACCGCCCTGCCCCCGGGCGCGCAAAGCGATGGCACCCGCGAATGGCGCGTGCGCGTGGCGCTGTCGCGGCAGGAATGGCCCGCGGCGCTGGCGGCGCTGGACGCACTCAGCACCACGCAGAAGCAGGACGGCGAGTGGCGGTATTACCGCGCGCGTACGCTTGAAGCGCTCAACCGCCACGATGAAGCGCAGGCGATCTGGCGCAAGCTGGCGCAGGAACCAACCTTCTTCGGTTTCCTTTCCGCCGACCGCACCGACGCTTCGTATTCGATTTGCCCGTTGCAGATGGCCACCGACACCACGCGCGAGAACGCGCTGATGGCGATGCCAGGACTGCGCCGCGCCTTCGAGCTGTACGCCGTGGGCATGCAGAAGGAAGGCCGGCGGGAATGGACTCAAGCACTGGCCGGCAGCGATGCGCAGACGCTGCGGCTGGCGGCCGATCTTGGCTACCGTAACGGCTGGTACGACCGCGCGGTGTTTGGCCTGAGCTCCGGCGATGCACTGCGCCTTTACGAACAGCGCTTCCCGCTCGCCAGCCAGGACGGCGTGGTCACGCAGTCGCAGCAGGCCGGTATCGAACCAGCATGGGCCTACGGCATCATCCGCGCCGAGAGCGCCTGGATGTCCGATGCGCGCTCGGGCGCCGATGCGCGCGGGCTGATGCAGCTGGTGCCGGACACCGCCTCGATGGTGGCCAGGAAGAACGGCCTGCCCTGGGCGGGCGGCGAAAGCCTCTACGACGGTCCCACCAATATCCAGCTGGGCACGCGGTACCTGGCACAGATGGCCGCGCGCTACAACGGCGCACCGTGGCTGGCGAGCGCAGCCTACAACGCGGGACCGAACAAGCTGGACCAGTGGCTGGGCCAGCGCGGCTCGCTGCCGCCCGACCTCTTCATTGCCAGCATTCCCTACAAGGAAACCCGCGAGTACGTGGCCCGCGTGATGGCGTTTTCGGTGATCTACGACTGGCGCCTCAACGGCAGCCGCGTGGTATCGATGGAAACACGCATCCCGCCGATCGGAACCAACTACGTGCTGCCCACCGATGGCAGCGCGCACAAGGAAGTGGCGTGCCAGGTCGTGTTGGCACCCGCCACAACCACGTCCGCGAACACGCCGACGCCTGCAACCAGCACGCCGACACCCGCGGACAAGCCCGCCAATGCCACTTCCGCTGCCGACCAGCCGGCTTCCGGGAAGGAGGGCGGCACGTGATCCTGCCTGAAGTGGATACCTCCCGCCGTTACACGTAACCTAGGCCACGCCATGAGCCAATCGATCGTCATCCTCGGCGGTACCGGTTTCGTCGGCAGCTATCTCGTGCCGCGCCTGGTGCGTGCGGGCCATCAAGTGACCCTGCTTTCGCGCAACCGCGAAAAGCGGCGCGACAGCGGCGTGATCCCTGGTGTGCAGGTGCGCACCACCGACGTGTTCGACCGCCGCGCGCTGGAGCAGCACTTCGCCAGCGCGGATGCCGTGATCAACTTGGTCGGCATCCTCGTCCCGCATGGTCGAGATACCTTCCAGCGCGTGCATGTGGACCTGACCGCCACGGTGATCCAGGCCTGCCGGGATGCCGGCGTGCGACGCCTGCACCAGATGAGTTCGCTCAAGGCCGGCCAGGGTGAATCGCAATACCTGAAAACCCGTGGTGCTGCCGAGGCCCTGGTGAAGGCCTCGGGCCTGGACTGGACCATCTACGAGCCGTCGGTGATCTTTGGCCAGGGCGACGGGCTTGTCACGCGTTTCGCCAAACTGCTGCGACTGGCACCCGTGCTGCCACTGGCACGCCCCCACTCGAAGATGGCGCCGGTGTTCGTCGGCGACGTGGTCGAGGCCATCGCGCGCTGCGTGGACAACCGCGACATTTCCTCGTCACGGGTATTTGAGCTCTATGGGCCGCAGATACTGGAGTTGAAGCAGATCGTTTCTGAAATACGCGACGTCGCCGGTTACAAGCGCGCGGTGCTCGGATTGCCCGATGCATTGGGCCGGCTACAGGCCCAGGTGGCCCAGCTGGTGCCCGGCAAGCCGTTCACGGTCGACAACTTCCTTTCGCTGAAAACCGATTCGGTCGGCAAGATCGATGGCCTGGCCGCGCTGGGCATCAACGCCGCCGCATTCAGCCCGTTCCTGCCGATCCTGCTGGACAAGGACGTGCGCCAACGCCGACTGGACAACGCGCGGGGTATGCGTCGCTGATGCGCATCTATCTCGTCGGCGGCGCCGTGCGCGATCGCCTTCTGGGCCGGGACAAGGCCGACCGCGACTACGTGGTGGTGGGATCCACGCCCGAGGAGATGGTCGCCAAAGGCTATCGCCCCGTCGGCAAGGATTTCCCGGTATTCCTGCACGGCGAAAGCCAGGAGGAATATGCGCTGGCCCGTACCGAGCGCAAGACCGGCCGGGGTTACCAGGGCTTCGCGGTGCACGCGGACCCTTCGGTCACGCTGGAGGATGACCTGCGACGTCGCGACCTCACCATCAATGCCATCGCCGAGGATGAGCATGGCGGGCTGGTGGATCCGTATGGCGGCGTGCGAGACATCGAGCAGCGCGTGCTTCGCCATGTTAGCGAAGCGTTTGTTGAAGATCCCGTGCGCCTGCTGCGGGTGGCCCGCTTCGCTGCGCGGTTCGCGCCGTTGGGATTCACCGTGGCGCCGGAGACCATGGCGCTGATGCGCGAGATGGTGGCCAATGGCGAAGTGGACCACCTGGTGCCTGAGCGCGTGTGGCAGGAAATGAAGCGTGCCTTGGGCGAAGCCGCACCGCAGGCTTTCGTGCAGGTGCTGCGCGAAGCTGGCGCATTGGCACGCATCCTTCCCGAGGTGGATGCGCTGTACGGCGTGCCGCAGCGCGCTGAATATCACCCAGAAGTGGATAGCGGCGTCCACACCGAGATGGTGCTGGCCATGGCGGCGCGGCTGGCACCCGGCGACAGCCTGATCGGCTTCGCCGCCTTGACGCACGACCTGGGCAAGGCGCTGACGCCGGCAGAAGAACTGCCTCGCCACGTAATGCATGAACAGCGCGGCAAGGCGCCGTTGCTGGCGATGTGCGAGCGCCTGAAAGTGCCGGTGGAATATCGCGAGCTGGCGGTAGCCGTTTGCCGTGAGCACCTGAACATTCATAGGATCGACGAGTTGAAGGACTCGACGGTTTACGAGTTGATCCAGCGTTGCGATGGGTTTCGCCGACCCGAGCGCATCGGCATGGTGGCAACGGCATGCGAGTGCGATGCGCGCGGGCGACTAGGGATGGAGGAGAAGGCGTATCCGCAGGCGGAGACGTTGCGGAAGTTCTTCGAGGCGGCGCGGGCGGTTAGTACTAAGGGCCTCAACCTTGAGGGGAAGACGGGGCTTGAGGTGGGCGAGATGTTGAAGAAGGCGCGGATTGCGGCGATAAAGCAGGCCAGGTCGAGCGGCTGACTTGGTTCAACAAATCCGGGCCATACGGGCCATGCGCTGCGCCGGTGGGGTTAGAGTAATTACTCTGGCCCCGAACCCTCGCCATCCAAACTTGAGCTTGCTTCCATCGAAATTTCTGCGCAACTTTGCGACCGTTACGATGGAAGTACATGTCGGATTCACGGATCATCGTTGCGTTGCCAGTCTATCGGCAACCGGGAGTGAGACCCCGTTGTTCCTGATCGGGTGCCGCAGGCGATCCCTGCGGCACTCGGGGTCCGTCGCTATTTTGGCGGGCGACCAGGTGGACGAAAGTCCGTCCGTGGAACTGCGGGTCTCACCCTGGCTCGCCCGCCACCTTTCGCATGATGTCCGGGTGGCATCCCCTCCCAGTGAGCCACGGCTGGGCGGATGAACGCAGTGGATGCGTCGAAACATCCCGACCATCTACCACGTGACGCCCCACGGCCGGTCGCGCGGGAGTAGAAAGCTCGCCTCGTTCATCCGCCCTAATCCGTCTGGGCGTAGTTGCAACTCTTCCTGTGAGCCAGCAGCCTTGAACCTATGTAGATGAAGCTCTGCAGACGAAACATATTTCGAAATCTAAAAATGATACTTTTTACGAGTCGTTCCAAAGAATCTTGCTCGGAACTGCTCTAAACCAAGGACGGTGAACGATGTTTCTACGATCTTTCGTGGGCTGCATACTTGCAGCTTCACTGGTTGGATGTGCAGGCTTTCGTAACAAACCATTGCCATCGGGTGATCAACTTCGAGAGCAAGGCGTGTCGGTATCGGGAGCTGAGGTAAAGATCACTGAAGTCACACGCGGAAAAGAAGTTGGCGCACAAGTTGCTCGTGGCTTGGCCGCCGTGCTAGTCGGCGGAGTCGCGGTATCCACGCGAAGCAAATCACTCACTGAAGACCAATACGTCAGCCTGGAAAACTATCGTGGATCGCTAAAGGGAAGTGAAGTAGATCAGTTCGAATCTCCAGCTCCGGCCCTAGCGTTAAGCCTCGAAAGACGACTAGCCGAGGTAGGGATTACCACAACAATGAGCCCGTCGTACCAGCTGAAGTCCCAAGCTTTCTCTTGGGCTATCGACTACGAAAAGCTCACTGACGGCAGCAGCTATCGACTGTACTTCAATATCAACACTAACCTCCTTGAGCGAGGGAAGGTTCTTGCTACGTATAGTTGCATCGGCGCCACGCGCGAAAAGAGAGACTTTGATGGCTGGAAGAATGATCCAGCCGCGATTCGGCGAAATGCAGCATTAATCGGCGACCGCTGCGCAGCCAATGTCGTATCCGAACTTGGCCTGGAGATTGCCGATGGACAGTCGGCCGCACGAGTTGAAGAGCTAGAGTCGCCATGACTTGTAGCATCACACTGCGGCACATCGTGCCAATAGCTATATTGATCGCACTTCAAGGCTGCACCGTTACCCCGCAGAAGTACATTGAGCCTAAGCACGGTGAACGATCACGAGTCCGACTGATAGGGCTTCATCCGTCAATCTATACCTCGCCGTGTATCGACCCAGATGCTAAGCCCGCCGGGTCCCTTCGGCAGATTATGCTTAAGGGATCCGACGAACGAGATCTTGGTATTCCCAAGCCGCATGGATTCAATCGTAACTTTACGGAGACATGGGTTGCCGCCGAGCGGCCGGTTACCGTAGCGTTCGCAACGCCCCAACCTGTCGCTCCTCCGGGCTACTATGTAGTTCCTGCCGCAAATGCGTGCCCTGCCAGGATCGCGCGCACTTTTGTACCGAAAGCTGGTCTCGATTATGAGGTTGCCTTGGGTGGATTGAGTCGCTGCGGTTTGACAATCAACGAAGTCTCCCGTGGCTCTGACGGCTCGTATGTATCGAAGCCCGCCAATTTTTCGCCACCGCGCTGCGCGGAATAGTTGCGAGCGTTCGGAGTTTTCAGAAGAATCCAGTACCACAGGTTCGTCCTGCAGTACTCGAGCGGTCAGTCGACTGCCTTATTCAACTTAACTTCCCTGAGCCAAGCATTGCGAAGATAGATCGTCGCTTTGGAGTTAGCCCTGAATCCAACGGCGCCTACAGGTCCGCCAGCGAGGAAGCTGGAGTTTATGTTCCGATTTTCGTCGCAGCACGTTCTGATCTTGATTCCGCACTCTGTGAAGAACTAATGCCACGTAAACTGCTCATTTTTTGTGTAGTGCCATGGCCACAAGAAAGTAGTAAGCGGATAAGTCCCAGGCCACACCGAAACATTTATTTGCAATTTGTCTCACTTCGATCGGTGCATCAACGAACTTCAGTTTGATGATGGCCAGGATAAAGCCTCCCGAGAAAACTACCATCCCTAGAACTAGTGATGAGACAGCTGATGTGATAACGCGCCTGATCACTTCTTCTCCTGATCTAGTCTTCTCTTGATCTAGCGGCCTAAGAGTGACGGCATTTGCCACTTCTTGCATTCCGGGAATTGTGGCGATCGCGCGACATTTCACTTCGCATTTAGATTTGCTATTACGATATTCGCGCCAAAAGCGAAAAGTATTGCGATCCATCCACACGGCAGATCTAGGAATAATCCGGGAAGAAGCTCAGACGCGTCTGACACCAACACGATTGTCCTATACAGAATCACTGGGACAAAATTAATATTGCCGTGACCGCTGCGGCCACCGACCAGGCGAGGGAGATAGTCATCCTTTCTTATCCTCGGCTTTCTTCGGAAGGCCGAAGTCGCATAAGCGAGATAATATGTTTTGAGCGAATTCTTGGTGCTCGGCATTTGTCCTTGCTTATTTGATACGGCGCGTCTTCCGGACACGTTTCGAAGCGAACACGACGTATAAAGCGCTTAGCGCAGAGCCGACAGCGATCATTCCAACTGGAAGCTGACTAAACACATCGAGACCAATAGACCTACCGTCCTCAAGGGCGTTGACCACATTGGTACCTACTAGTAGTAGCAAGAATGCGGAAGAAACAATGGCAAAGCTCAGCAGAAATATCCAGGTAATTCTTAGCATGATAGTTATCGATCACCTCACTTTGGCGAATTTGAATTGTCGAGTCGGCTCTGCGTCATCTCTTGATAGCCCGACGAAACCATGTTCGCTAGAACACCTGGAGCATAGGATGGCGCCAACGGATAGATAATGGGGGACAGACCTTTGTTCCACTCGGGATTGTTAAGCCGATATGCAACCGATTGTCGATTCCGAAGTACAAAATGGTTAATCGATCCTCCAGCTAGATAACCTGCCGCTGCCGCGCCTGAGGACTTTGCCCCCGCCCACCAGACGTTCACGTCTCTATCGTCCCGATGGTTGGTATAGGCAGTCGACGCCACGCCATTTCCAAAATTCAGTAGCATATTTGCACTGATACTTTTAGCGGCCCCCGCATAGGTGGTTGCCATATTCACCGCAACCACAGCGGGGTCAACTGATCCAGTCTGCATGTATTGTGCGCCAGCGTTCCATATGCCTGATATAGCCGTACCGCCTCCTTTGCCAGCAAGGAACCGCAATGGTCCCGATGCTGGAAGAAGGACTATGCCGCTTGCCATTACGCCTCCTCCTGCAGTGGCCGCAATACTCGCATTGAATTTCAGGAACTGGGCCGTCTCACTGGCAAAATGATCTTCGGCAGCATCATAGGCAGTAAGCCGGTTGAAATACCGGCTCAACGCACTGTAATTTTCTGGAGTACCCGATGGATTCATCGCCGCCAGAATCATTTGATAGGCATCCAGGTCCTTCTGAAGCGTCCAAGCACCAAGCTGCGAGTTATCACGCTCGCTGTCATAGGCGTAAAGTTTGAAGGCAAGACCATCCGGGGTAACCGCGTTATTGTCGACAAGGAACTGCAATGCTGCCTGACGGTTTTCCGGTAGATCCTTATCGGCCAGATAGCGATCTGCAAAGCTGTCGTTGGTCGCCATCATGGCGCGCAGAAGCTCACCTTCGGCTTCCTCTCTGGAGATTCCTCGTTCGGCCGCATAAGCAGCGGCTAGCTCGTTTCCGACCTTGTGCACCGCATTCGGATGCAACTGCTCGTTAAACTTCATGCCCGCAAGGCTTGTTGCTGCGCCAGTCTCTCCTCCCGCTGCCGCCCCCACCAGGATGCTCCCGGCCTGCATCAATGTCTTGCCCAATTCCGAGTTGGGATCGATATGTTTCTCATTCCAGAGATAGTTGGCCATAGCCTGGGTTGCCACCTCACCCGCCACGGCGCCGGCGGCGCCTTGCAGAGCATTGCCGCCACCCAGGGCGGCGATAGCAGCGCCGGCGAGGCCATGAGCGATGGCGTTTTCTTTGCTACCTGGCTTGAAGCCGAGGTCGCCTACGGCCGTCATGCCCACTTGTGATGCAACCTGGCCGAGTTCGATCTGCTCCCTGACCTTTTCCTCGTCAAAAATGGGTTTTAGTGCTTGACTGTCAAGCGAGCCGTCGCGGCTCAGGGCGCTTAGATCCGTCGCGCCGTCCCGCGTAATGATCGTGCCATATCCGATGGACGACTGAGTCGTACTCTTGCTGCTATCGGTGGTTGGCACGGCAATACTGGCGGCGGCGCCAAAGCCGTTACTGATCGCCATGGCGGTCACATCGGTACTGAGGTTGACCCCAATCTGCGTAGCCTTGTACTTCGCCTGGTTTTCGATGTTTTCAAACGTTAGCGACCCGGTATCCAGGATATTCTTCGACGCATCAGCAGCGCTTGCGATCACGCCACCCTTCAAGTGGGTATTTCCGCCCACGTAGATGTCGAAGCCGCCTTTGCCGGCCGATATGCCGCTGACTTCGTTGACACTGGCGTAAGTGCTATCGATAGTGCTCTTGTTATAACTGACACCGCCGCCGACGCCATAACTTCCGGTGCCGATACCCACCATGAGGGTTCCACCGGCTTGCTGCTGCTTACTCTTGTAGTCGTCCGTGTCCTGTTCGCTTTCGATGCGAAGGTTGCCGCCAATCGTGGCGATCACGCTATCGCCGCGAAGCTGTGCGCCCTTGATGGTGGTGTCGTTTCCTGAGATGAGGCTCAAGGTGTTGGCGGCATCGATCGTGGTCTCAGCGTGCGTCGTACCGCGACCTGTTCTGGTACCGCGACCTGCTGAAGCTTCGGCATAGATGCCAATATTGGTTCCCACCTGAAGGCCGATGCCACCGCTTGAGTTTTTGTTTTCGCTGTCTTGGCGATGAATCTCCTTCTGACTGAGCAGGAGAAGATTGTTGGCGGCCGCCAATGACACGTTGTTCGCGGCAATCTGGCTTCCGGAAATGGTGAGGTCGCCTCCGGTCGCGGCAATCATGATGTCGCCGTTGCTACGAATGGAACTCCCCATGGCTCTTTCGTCGTAGGTCGTTACTTTGCTGCTGGCGCTGTTGGCCCCCAACCCGATGCGCAGACTCAAGCCACTGGCCTTGCCTGCACCTGCGGCTCCGTCGGCCTCCGCACCGTTGGCCACCTGGCTAGCCGTTCCTGTCAGCACATCCGCGCCGGTGCCGCCAGGAGGCAAACCCATTCCGGCTCCGGCGCCTGGTGAGAATAGTGTCTGAGCTGCCTGGGCTGCGTAGAGGGCCTTCAATCGTCCGTCGTTTACCTCGGTCGACCGCTTGGCGGCGCCATAGACACCTTGCGCCACGCTCACAGCGGCGCCTGATACGCCCAAGGTCAGTCCCGAGCTCTTCTGCTTCTGCGTCTGCGTCGTCTCACGCTTTTCCAGCGCCGCTTCCACCGTCACATCCTTACCTACGATAGTGGTGCCGGTAGCGCTCAAGATGTCCGAGCCGGTAATCCGCGCCAGATTGCCTGCCGTCAGGGTGACGCTTCCCGCCGTGGAACCCACGAGGCTGCCTTCGGGCGTCGTGACCTTCTCGCGATACCCCTGATCCTGGCTGGCTTGTCCGATCAGCACGCTCCCGCCCTGACCCATCAGGCCATTGCGCACTACGGTCTTCGACGAGCTCACCTCATACGTGCTCTCTGCCGTCCCGATATGCAGGTTGTTGCCGGCAGCGATCAGCACGTCGCCGGTGGCACCGACCTGGGCGGCGCGGGTGGTGAGGTCGCGGCCGGCGGCGAGGGTGACCGACTCGCCGCTGATGAGGCTGCCGAAGGCGAGGTTCTGCTCTACCCGGTCGTGGGTGGTGGTGGTCTTGCTGCCGAGGAGGCCTTTCTTCTTCGACTTGGTTTGAATGTCCTCTACGTGGAGTTCGTGGCCGGCGTCGAGGGTAAGGTCGCGACCCGCCGACAGCATCACGCCACCGGTGTCGCTGGTGACCGAGGCGGCTGTGGCCGATAGATCGCGTCCCGCCGCCAGCAGCACGCCGTCGGTGCCGGTGAGCGACGTGCCGCGCAACGTTTCATCCAGCGTATGTGTGCTGGTGACCTTGCGGCCTTCCTTCCCGCTGGTGTGGCTGATGGCGCGATCCGTCACGGCGTTCAACGTGAGGTCGCGCCCGGCAGTGGCGGTGAGCGTCCGTCCCGAGACGTCCGCACCCTGCGATGTCAGGTCACGCCCGGCCGCCAGCAGCGCGTTGCCACCGGCCGTGATCGTGCTGACGGTGTGCGTGGTGCTTTCGGCGATACCGTTGGGCAACAAGTGCGCTTCGGTCTTTCCGGTGGCGAGCAGATTCAGGTCGCGGCCAGCGACGATTTGCGCATCGCCACCCGCCTTGATCGGTGTAGCGGTCAGGTTGATGTCGCGGCCGGCCGCCAACCCCAGGTCCCGGCCTGCTGTGACGGGCACGGCGGTGAGAGCAAGGTCACGGCCGGCCTGCGCCATGAGGTCACCCGTGGCAGTGATGGCGCCGCCGGCGGCGAAGCCCATGTCGACCTTGGCCTCGTTGCGGCTGGTGAGGTCGCGGCCGGCGACCAAGCTGACGTTGCCGCCGGACACGGTGCCGGTGTTCAAGAGATCCTGTGCGGCGCTCAGGCTCAAGGTTCCACCCGCCGACACGGCGCCCTTGTTCAGCAGGTTGCCGGCTCTCAAGCTGGCATCCTTATCGGCCTGCACGCGGCCGCTCTGCTCCAGCGTGCCGCTAGCGTTGATATTCACCGTGTTGCCGGCGACCACCGAGCCATCACTGGCCACGCTCGCCGCACGTGCGGCAGAGAGGTACACCACGGGTACCAGAACCTCGTGGCCATCGACGTTCTGCTTCACCAGCCACACCAGGTCATCGGTGAGCTGGCCCATCTGTTCGGGGGTGAGCGCCACGCCGACGCTCAGCTCGAAGCGCTCGGCGGCGGCAACGCCCGAGTCCATCAGGGCGCGGTACTCGGCCATGGCATCGCCGCTGTCGGTCAGGAAACGGCGGCCGGTGAGCGAGGCGATCTGGTCCAGCACCAGGCGCTGCTCGTAGAAGGCGTCGCCCAGGCGCTTCAACGTGCCTTCGCCATTCCAGCCCAGGCGGCCAGTGAGGTAGTCGCTGCCGATGAAGTTGCCGTAACTGGCGAAGCGCGGATCGGTTTCGATCAGGTACGGGGTGCCGCCGTCGGTGCGGATGGTGTACAGGCCTCCTTTGGGAAGCGTGATATGGCCCGCAGGGAATTCGCCGCCGCCCACCACCTGCACACCCGACCCCGGACCGGTGACGGGACGCGAGCCCGTGTTCGCGCCCAGGTTGATCGGGTTGATCAGGTTGCCATCGGCGTCCACGCTGCCCAGGGTGATATCCGCGCCGTTGATGTCCACCGCATCGCCGGCGGTCATGCGTGCCTGTGCCACTGGCCCGGGCGTCAGGGTGATCCACGAGGGGAGACCGCCGGATAGGTCGATGTCGCTATAACCGAACTGCGTGTCGTAGATACGAAACACGTCGGTGAACCATGGCGCATCGCCACCGTTGCTACGCTGGAACAGCACGCGCAGCGCGGTGGAACGCTCGACCACGGCTGTCGGTACCCAGCCGATGTTCTCCACCCGCTCGCCGCCAATCACTTGGCTGCCGTCACCGATGCCGCCCGATGCAGCGCCATTGATCACCAGATTCCGGCCGGCGGCGAGCGTGGATTTGTCGTTGCGCACGGAGCCGGACAGGACGATGTCGCCACCGGCCAGGATTCGCGACTCGGCGCTGGTGCGGTCGATCTGCGTGCGCGAGACAATGGTGTCGGTGATGATCCGCTCGAAGTTGGAGGGTGTGCCGCTGCCATTCCGGTAACCCATGCACCGCAGGCGATCGTCACTGGCCATGGCCGCGCAGAAGGCCTCGGCCGCGGCGATTTCCTCGCGGCTGATTACCTGCGAAGGATCCACGTACGGCGGATGGTGCAGCGGATCCGGATCGTCGTAACGGAACCGCACTTCCGAGGCATGCTCCCGCTGGTTGGCGGCACGCTCTTCGTCCGTCAGCTGCACGGTGCTGGTTTCGAACACCCGTCGCTCGTTGGTGATCTGTTGGGCGGCCAGCACCACGTTGCCATCGGCTTCGATACTTCCGGAGCGGTTGATGATCGCCCCGGCCCGCGCACCGCTTTCGTTCGCGGCGATGATTAGGTCGCCGGTGGTGAAGATCTGCGCGTCGCGGTTGAGCAGCATGCCCGACACATACAGCGCAAGGCGCTGGGTGGCGGCCAGCAAGCCAGTGTCATAGCGACCGGCGGGAATCGTAGTACCGAGGTCCGCGCCATTGGTCAGGTTCACGGCGCGCAGGGTGACATCGCTGCCAAGGACGCTGCCGGTGTTGTCGATGCGGGTGGCATCGATGTCTACTACTTCGCCCTCGATACGTCCGCTGTTCTGCAGGGAGTCCGCGGTCAAGGTGGTGCGGGAGGCCAGCAGCCGACCCGCATTGTCGATGGTCCTGGCACGAAGGGTGAGACCATCGACACTTTCCAGCACCGATCCCGCCTGTGAGCGGAAGGTGCCGCCAAGGTCGAAGGTGAAGTTCCGGTTGGCTTTCAGTTCCTGGCCGACCAGGTGCAGGTAGTCGCCCGCAAGGCGCAGGTTGAGATCGCGGCCGCCGATGACGCGGCCTACGCCAAGCAGGTTGCCAAGATTGAGCGACGCATCATTCTGCGCCGTGACCACGCCGCTGGCGTTGTCGAGCCACGCCAGCGCAAGCGCGAGGTCCTGTCCGGCACCCAATTGCCCGCGTGCGTTGGTGAAGGTGGCCGAGGCATCTTCCCAGCGCAATGTGCGGGCGGCGTAGACGGTGCCGTCGGTGTTATCCAGCTGGCCAGCGCTGAGGGTGACGTCGCCGTTGCCCACCAGCGTGCCGCCGGTGTTGTCGATACGCGTGGCGCGCAACACCAGATCGCCCTGGCCGCCCAACGTACCGCTGGCGTTGACGAGGCTGCCTGCCACGGCGATGGTCGTTTGGCCGGTACCGGCGTTGGCGATGCGGCCGCGCTGGTTGCCCACGTTGCCAGCCGTGATGGAAAGCACCGCGGACTCCAGGCCGCTGCCGCCTTCGATCACGCCGGCGTCGTTGTCCAGCGATCCGGTGACCAGTGAGAATCCATGCAAGGATTGCCACGTCCCGCGATTGATGCTGTCGCCGACGACCACAATGTCGAGCCAGGTACCGGCGTACAGCTGCCCTTGGTTGAACAGGGTGTCAAGCCGCAGCCGCAAGGCGCCATTGCCGCCTATAAAGCCGTGGTTGCGCAGGCTGCCGCCTGAGATATCCAGCAGGCCGGGCCCTGTGAGCTTGATGGAGCCATCACCGTTGTCCAGTTCCGCGGCGCGAAGCGTCAAGGCGTCGCTGGCCTGCAGGGTGCCGCCATTGGCGAGCGATTGCGACGCGACCACGCTGAGCGAGCCTGCGATGATCGTGCCACCGGTGTTGACCAGGTTGCCGACATCGAATGATGCCTGCCCGTTGGTGGCCACGCGGCCGCCTCCGTTGTCGAACAAGCCGCCGCGAATGAGTACGGATTC
>Ga0105238_10003898_pt1 | contig 14813 bp, 16 predicted proteins | sample KBSC34metaG_FD_81526 | JGI IMG/M metagenome (GOLD analysis project Ga0105238, IMG submission 81526) | Corn rhizosphere microbial communities from Kellogg Biological Station, Michigan, USA - KBS C3-4 metaG | ecosystem: Host-associated > Plants > Roots > Rhizosphere > Soil | place: Michigan, USA... | reverse complement strand
GCGATGCCGCACCGCGCGGCGGCCAGCGCAGTGCGAGAAAGTGGTTGAGAACCTGCATTCGACGCTCCTTCAGCAGCATGCGGCCGGCCCGTTGGCCGCCACACCCTTGCATAGCGCGGCTTTGGAGATCCAGCCCGAATCGACGACCAGATCGAGGTTGTCGCGCGTGATCGCCACCGGCGTCATCACGATCGAGGGCTGCGCGAAGCCGGAGGCCGTCTTCAGCATGCGGGCGCTGCCGACCTTGTCGATGGGCGTGCCACGCACCATCTCGACCGCGGCCTTGGCGGCCACCGTGCCGAGGGCTTGCGCGTCCTTCCACACCGTCATCGTCTGCTGGCCCTTAGCGATGCGGTTGAGCACCGCGGCATCGCCGTCCTGCCCCGAGAGCGCGACCCGGCCGAGCAACGCCTGCCCGGCGAGCGAGGCGGCCACGCCGTTGGAGATGCTGTCGTTCATCGCCAGCACCGCATCGACCTTGTTGTTGTTGGCGGTGAGCACCTGGTCCATGAGGGACTGCGCAACGTCCGGCTTCCATTGCTCGACGTTCTGGCGCGCGACGATCTTGATATCGCCCTTGTCGATCAGCGGTTGAAGCACCTCCATCTGCCCGGCCTTGAAGACCTGCAGGATGGTCTGCGCCGGGTCGCCCTCCATCTGCACCCAGTTGCCCTTGGGCACGGCCTTGACGAGCGCCGTCGCCATCACGCGCCCGACCGCCACGTTGTCGAAGCTGGTGTAGAGCACCCCGGCGATATCGATCGGCGCGTCGTAGGCGATAACCGGGATGTGCTCGGCCTTCGCGCGCTCGATCACCGGCAGGATCGCCTTGGCATCCTGCGCCAGGATGATCAGCACCTTGGCGCCGCGGGCGATCAGGCCCTCGACGTCGGCGATCTGCTTCTGCGGGTCACCCTGCGCATCGATGCCGACGTAGGTCAGCCCGGCCGTCTTCAGCACCGTCTTCATGGCAGCTTCGTCGATCTTCCAGCGTTCGTCCTGGAAGTAGCGCCAGCTCACGCCGACCACCGTCTCCGAGGAGGCCGCGGTCGCCGCATTCGGGCCCGCGAAGGCCAGCCCGGCCGAGAAGATAGCCGAACCGATGCGCGCCCAGATAGTTTGTAAGTCCATGGAGTCGTCTCCTGACGGGAAGAGGAAATGGGGAAAGGAGGGGGAAGGAAGGACAGCGGCAAGCGAACATATTTGTTTGTTTGCAATGCAAATCTACTTCGAGTCGCGGGCACCTCAATGCGTGGAAACCCGCCGTTGATCCTGCGACGTGCGTTGATCGGCCTTGGCATGTCGAGAGAAAGCTTGCGGCCTGTCGAGCTGGTCGATATACTTTTGTTGCGCATCACAACAAATAGCGCGAACCTTCCCCCGCCCTGGAGACTACGTATGCTCAAGAACATCGACCCCCTGCTCGGCCCCGAGCTGATCGCGACCCTGCGCGGGATGGGCCATGGCGAAGACATCGCCATCGTCGACCGCAACTACCCGGCCCTCAGCGCCGGCCCGAAGCTGATCCGCCACGACGGCACCGACGGCCCGCGCACCTTGAACGCCGTGCTCTCGGTACTACCGCTGGACAACGGCCCACAGGCCGTCACGCGCATGCAGTTCAAGGACCGGCCCGACGAGATCCTGCCGGTGATGGCGGACCTGATGCGCACCGTCGAAGCCCATGCGCCAGGCAAGCCGGTGAGCTCGCTCTCGGCCGCCGAATTCAAGTTGCGCGCGGCCTCGGCCGTCGCGATCATCGTCACCGCGGAGACACGCACCTATGGCAACATCCTCGTGCGCAAGGGCACGCTGGAAGTCTGAGCGGCGATGGACGACTCATCGTTACAGATACGTTTTCTGGCGGCCCAGGCGATCGCCCGCGAGGCGGGACAACTCATGCGCACGCGCTTCGAGCAACGCGACGAAGTGCTGAAGCTCGCCTTCAAGGGCCCGCAGGACTACCTGACGGCCACCGACGCGGAGGTCGAGCGACTCATCGCGGCGCGCCTCGCGCAGAGCTTCCCCGAAGACGCCTTCTTCGGCGAGGAAGGCGGCGGCCGCTTCGCGGAGAGCGTGTGGATCGTCGACCCGATCGACGGCACTGCCGACTTCGCACGCGGCGTGGCGTACTTCTGCGTCTCGATCGCCTTCGTGCACGCCGGCCGCACCGAGATTGCCGCGGTCTACGACCCGATGGCCGACGAGCTCTTCGCCGCCTGCCGCGGCCATGGCGCGAGCCTGGACGGCCGGCCGATGCGGGTCAGCCCGATCGCTGCGATGCAGCGGGCCATCGTCGAACTCGGCTGGTCGCCCCGCGCGCCCTTCGAGCGGTACCTCGAGGTCGCCACGCGGCTGAACGCGATGGGCGCTGGCGTGAAGCGCCGCGGCTCGGGCGCGCTCGGTCTGGCCTACGTCGCCGCGGGCCGGCAGGACGCCTATTGCGAGCTGCACATCAACGCCTGGGACGCCGCGGCCGCCGTGCTGCTGATCGAGGAAGCCGGCGGCTGGACCAATGATTTCCTCACGCCCGAATGCTTGGCCAGCGGCAATCGGGTCATCGGCTGTACGCCCGCGCTGCGAGAGCCGTTGCTCGCGGCCATGGCAGCCTGAGCGACACCCTCACCTCATGGAGTTCCGCGTGACCGAACGACCCACGACCTTCTCCCTCGCAGGCGAGACTGCCCTCGTCACCGCCGCGACGCGCGGCATCGGCAGAGCCTGTGTCGAGGCCCTCGCGAAGGCAGGCGCAAGCGTTGCGATCGGCTGTCGCGACCTGGCAGCCGGCGAGGCGCTCGCTGAGCAATTGCGCGCCGATGGCGGTCGCGCGCTGGCCATTGCGATGGACATGATGTCGCTGCCGGCCATCGCCTCGGCCGTCGACACGGCGGAGGCCGAACTCGGACCGCTGTCGATCCTCGTCAACAACGCGGGCAACAGCCGGCCGGCGCCGGCGCTCGAGGTGGCTGCGGCCGACTTCGACGCGATGTTCGATCTGAACGTAAAGGCCGCCTTCTTCGCCTCGCAGGCCGCCGCGCGGCTCATGATCGGGCGACGCCGAGGCGCGATCGTCAACATCGCCTCGCAGGCTGGGCTGGTGGCGCTGCCGGGCGAATCCGTCTACTGCATGAGCAAGGCGGCCATAGTCCACATGACCCGCTGTCTGGCGGTGGAATGGGCGCCGCATGGCATCCGCGTCAACGCTGTCGCGCCGACCTTCATCCGCACCGACGGCACACAGCGCTGGCTGGGCGATGCGGCGTTTCTGCAGTCGCTGCTGAGCCGCATCCCGCTCGGCAAGGTCGGCGAGCCCCAGAACGTGGCAGAGCCGGTGGTTTTCCTGGCTTCACCGGCGGCGGCGATGATTACCGGGGCCACCTTGACGATCGATGGGGGGTGGACGGCGGTCTAGGTTGAAGACGCAGAGCGCTTCCAGCATCCGCGAAGAACTGACAGGCCGTCTGGCGCATGCCACTCTGATACCGCCCCTCCATTCAATCGCTCGCCTATGCGATGGAGGCACGGCGGAAACCAGCTGTCAATTTTTCCGATTCAAAGTGCTGGCTGGAGTAGATTGAAATCTGATCGCTCACTCCTGGCCGAAACGGTACCGCGACAGTACCCTTTACGGCAATGCGACACAACCCCCGCACTTCAATTCCTCAGTCGGATGCGCGCACAGAGAGGTCGTCAATTTGCCGAACTCGGCCTGCCGTCACGACAGGATCCCCAACGGCTTGAGCGCTGGCAACTCGTCCACAGTCAGTACTTCCAGTTCGAAAGCCAACGCAAGAAACAACGAGTGAGCCACCGTGATGCCGTTGATTGGAGAAGGCAGCCCGAAGCTCGATGGCTCGTGCACGACGAGGACAGCACGGGCGCCGAAAGCCATCGGGTTGTGGCTGGAGTCCGTGATGGCAATGACGGGCAAACCGAGGGCGTGGGTCGAATCGACAACCCGGAGCGATTCTTCGCAGGGTCCCAATCCGACCGCGACGAGTACATCCCCTGGGCGCATGCCGTGCAGGTGCCCTTCGTGCATAGCGCCCGCGAAATTCACCAGATGAACCGGCTTCGGAAGGCCCTGCATCGCACAGGCCAAGTAGCTGGCGACGGCGTACGAGCGGCGCGCGCCCACCACCCACAATGCCTGCGCGTCGGCCATGACGCCCACCGCTTCGCGCAGTGCCGTGATCTGCACGTCGCGTCGCAGCAAGTCGAGTTCGCCGCCCACGCCGTCGAGGAAGGCGTAGGCGACATCGGTGCAGGTCGGGGCACGGCCGTCCAGGCCGCGCATCGCGCGAGCTTCACGCTCGTCGTACAGCGGGGGCGCGTATCGGCGCACTTCGCGGCGCAGCGCGCGCTTCAGGTCCTGGAATCCGGTGTACCCGAAGCGTTGGGCAAACCGGACCACGGCAGAAGGCGTTGCGCCGCACCGGTGCGCGACGTCTTCAATTCGCTGCTCGGCGATCGAATCGATTTGCTGCTGCACGTAGCGCGCGACCAATTGCAGTTGTCGGCTCAGACGACCGAATTCCGAATCGATCCTTCGCAGCAACTCCTGCCCTCCCGCCGGCGGCTGGATGATGGGCGGCGCCACGCAATTCATGTCGAGCCCCGGACAATCAATCGACCCGGCAGCAGCACCGAGCGTCGTTCACGCCGGTCCATCAGCATCTCGACGAGCGTGCGGGCCATCTCGGCCATCGGCTGTTCGTAGGTCGTCAGGTCGAAGATCGGCATGCCCGCAAGATCGTTGCCGTCGTAGCCGCAGACGGCCAAGTCCTGCGGTATGCGCAGCCCGAACTCGGTGCGCGCCACGTCGATCGCGCCGAGGGCCAGCACGTCGTTCTCGCACACCAGCACGTCGATGCGGTCGGCGGGTTGTGTGTTGCGCAGATACTCCCGCAACGCGTCCTCGGACGCGCGCCGATCGTAGGCGCCGGCAGCGATCTCCGGAACGGCCTTGACACCGTGTTTGCGCCAAAACGCGGCATGGTGCCGCTGCCGGCCGAGCGCTGTTGACAGCGATGTCGGGCCGGTCATGAACCCAGGACGCCGATAGCCCTTGCTGGCCAGGTGATTGACGATCTCGCGCATCGAGACCTTCGCGTCGCACGACACCGACGGAATGTCCGGGTTCGTGCTTTCGCGCGCGAGCACGTACAGCGGGGGGGTGCCTGGTTTCATCGCCCCCTGCAAGGTCTCGTCGCGAAACGCCGTGCCGAGCAGCACGATCGCATCGACCTGCCGCTGGTCGGCATTGAGGAAGGCATTCGCGTGATCGAAATGCTTGCCGATGTGGATCAGCATCGCCACCAGCCCTTCGGTCTGCAACGCTGCGGTCAGCAGCTCCAGCGACACCAACTTGTGGAAATTGGCGAAGTCATCGACCAAGACGGCGACCTGATGCGTCGTCTTGGTCGCCAGACTGCGTGCCAGCAAATTCGGCCGATAGCCGAGCCGATCAGCAATCAACATGACCGCCTCGCGGCTCTTCTCCGAGATCGACGATCCCGGCGTGAAGGCGCGAGCGACTGTCCACTTCGAAACGCCTGCTTCGATAGCGACATCCGTGGCGGTGGTCTTGCGGTTCATGACGATGACTTCGGGCAAGGTGGAGGCGCCTTCAGATCTCGGCGATCTCGGGCACGCGGATCGCCCGATTGTGCTTGACCGATTCGATGCAGGCGAGCGCAACGGCCAGTGCGGCACGCGCTTGCGCTCCAGTCGGGCCAGCAGCATCGGTCCGTTGCAACACCACATCCACGAAGTGCTGCAGCTGCGCGGTGTAGGCCTCGATGAAGTGATGGGTATCCAGGCGCCAGGTGTCGCTCGAGACGCCGGCCTCGTCGAACAAGCGCAGGCTGGAGCGCTGCACGTCGCCCATGGTCACCATGCCTTTCGAGCCGAAGACTTCGCCGCGGATGTCGTAGCCGTACATCGCGCAGAAGTTCGCCTCGGCGACGGCCTGTGCGCCGTTGTCAAAGCGAATGGTCACGGTGGCCGTGTCGAGGTGGCCACTGCTCTTGGCGTCGGGCCGCACCAGCGCGTCGGCCACCGCGTAGACCTCCACCGGCTTGGCGCCGGCGTTGAGCCACAGCAGCGTATCGAAGTCGTGGATCAGTGTTTCATAGAAGATGGTCCACGGCGGGATCTTCGCGGGGTCGGCGTTGAACGGACCCGGGTCGCGGGTCAGCGAGCGCATCAGTTGCGGCGTGCCGATCTTGCCGGCATCGATGGCGGCGCGTCCCTCGGCGAAGGCGCGGTCCCATCGGCGGTTGAAGCCGACCTGGAGCACGACCTGGCTCGCTTTGGCCGCTGCGATCACGCGATCGGCCTCGGCAATCGTCAGCGCCATCGGCTTCTCACAGAACACATGCTTGCCGGCCTTGGCGGCAGCCTCGGCGAGCGGCGTGTGAAAGCGTGCGGGCGTTGCGATCAGCACCGCGTCGATGCTGGGGTCGGACCAGAGTTGCGCGGGGTCGGTCAGGGCGCGATCGCAGTCGAGGGTGTCGGCGAGTTTCTGCGCGGCACCTGGTGCCGGGTCGGCAACGGCCGCCAGGGTCGCGTTGGGAATACGACGCGCGATGCTTTCGGCATGGAAGGAGCCGATGCGGCCAGCGCCGATGAGCGCGACGTTCAGGGATTTTTTGGTGGTCATGTTGATGGGGGCGTGGAAAGTCGATGGAGAGGTGATTGCTCAGAGCGTGAAAGCGGAACGGAAGCGCTGCAGCGCCACTTCGTCGTCACCGGAGGCCCAGCCTTCGAGGCCAACAGTGCCGCGCCAGCCCATCTTGTCGAGCGCGCGGGCAATGCCGGCGTAGTTGATCTCGCCGGTACCGGGCTCGCAGCGGCCGGGCACGTCGGCGACCTGGATCTCGGCGATCCACGGCAGGCAGCGCTTGCAGAGTTCGATCAAGTTGCCCTCGCCGATCTGTGCGTGATAGAGGTCGAGGTTGAGGCCGAGGCCCTTGCGGTTCACCGACGAGACGAGGGCCAGCGTGTCTTCGGCGCGGCCGAAGGGCGTGCCCGGGTGATCGACCGGCAGGTTCAGGTTTTCGAGCATGAAGGTCACGCCGTGCTTCTCGCCCAGATCGGCGATGCGCTGCAGCGTGTCGCGCGCCTTCAGCCACATCGGGCCGGTGGCGAGCGGGCACGGCTGCACCGGCAGGCCCTGGCCGTCGAGGCCGGTGCCGTGCAGGTTCAGGCGCGGCACGTTCAGGTCCTTCGCCACCGGGATGGATTGGGCGGCGGTGCGCAGCAGTTCATCGGCACCGGCGTCATCGGCCAGGGTGCCGGTGATGTAGCCGGTCATTGACGAGAAGGTGGCGCCGGTGGCAGCGAGCGCGCTGATGTCGTGTTTCGTCCAGTCCCAGATCTCGACCTGGTAGCCGAGCGCATCGAGGCGCTTGATGCGCTCGACCGGCGGCAGGCTGCGGAACAGCATTTCGGAGGAGACGGCCAGCGTGAACGGACCGACTTGGGGAGAAGGTTTGCTCATGGTTTGCTTGCTTTCGAGTGAGTGAATGATGGGGGTTAGATCGTTCCGCCGAGGCCTTCGGAGACGGCCTGCAATTCCTTGCCTCCGGCCATCAGGTTCTGCAGCTCGTCCATCGGGATCTCGCCCTTGGCGTGCGTGCCCAGTGTCTTGCCGCGGTTCAGCACCGTGAAGCGGTCGCCGACGGCATAGGCATGGCGCACGTTGTGGGTGATGAAGATGACGCCGAGGCCCTTGGTGCGCACCTGGTCGATGTACTTCAGGACCATCGAGGTCTGGGCCACGCCGAGCGCCGATGTCGGCTCGTCGAGGATCAGCACCTTGGCGCCGAAGTACACCGCGCGGGCGATGGCCACGCACTGGCGCTCGCCGCCCGAGAGCGTGCCGACGGATTGCTGCGGGTCGCGCACGTCGATGCCGATCTTGCGCATCTGGTCGTGCGTGACCGTATCGGCATGCGCCATGTCCATGTGCTTGAACGGGCCCCAGCCTTTCACCGGTTCGCGCCCCATGAAGAAGTTGCGCGTGACCGACATCAGCTGGATCATCGCCAGGTCCTGGTAGACCGTCGCGATGCCGGCATCGAGCGCGTCGCGCGGGCTGTTGAAGACCATCGGCTTGCCTTCGATCAGCAGCTCGCCGGTGGTGGGCTTGTGCACGCCAGCCAAGGTGCCGATCAGCGTTGACTTGCCGGCGCCGTTGTCGCCGAGCAGGCACAGCACCTCGCCGGCATGGACCTTCATCGAGACGCCGTTCAGGGCGATCACGGGACCGAAGTGCTTGGCGACGTTGCGCACGTCGATCAGCGGAGTTGAAGAGGCGGCCATCAGCGTTCTCCCGTCACGCGCTTGCGCACGACGTTGTTGAAGATGACGGCGATGAGCAGCATGCCGCCGAGGAAGACCAGGTAGAAGTCCTGGTCGATGCCGGTGTAGGTGAGCCCGATCAGCACCATGCCGAAGATGATCGAGCCGAAGAAGGCGCCGATGGCCGAGCCGTAACCCCCCGTCAGCAGGCAGCCGCCGATGACGGCCGCGATGATGGCCTCGAACTCCTTCTGGAAACCCCGGCGCGCATCCGTCGAGCCGGCATCGAGGACCGTCAGCACCGCCACCAGCGTGGCGCAGGCCGCCGTCGTGATGAAGAGGATGGTCTTGACCTTGGCCACCGGCACGCCCGACTTGCGCGCGCCGCGCGGGTCGCCGCCCGCCGCGAAGATCCAGTTGCCGAAGTGCGTGCGCAGCAGCACCCAGGTGGCGACGGCCGTCAGCGCGATGAACCACAGGATCTCGACCGGGATGCCGTCGACCTTGGGCACGCCACTGTCGAACGAATCGATCCAGCCGCGATGCGCCATCCACGCGAAGAGCCCGGTGAAGACATGGCCGGTGAAGAGTGGCGCGATCACGCTGCCCTCCGCCGCTTCCTTCATGCCGCGAAGTTGCGTAGCGCCGCCGCTGGCCCACTTCAGCCCGACGAGCGTCAGCCCGCGCAGGATGAAGAGGAAGGCCAGCGTGACGATGAAGGACGGCAAGCCGGTGCGCAGAGTGATCTGCGCATTGATCACGCCGATGACCACCGCCACTGCGAAGGCGATCAGGATCGCGAGCGGCAGCGGCAGGTGCAAGACCACCAGCGCGGTGCCGAAGACCAGCCCGGCGAACGCGATCATCGAGCCGAGCGACAGGTCGAACTCGCCGCCGATCATCAGCAGCGCCGCACCGATGGCGACGATGCCGAGCTGCGCCGCCGGCGCCATGAAGTTCATCACGCCGGCGAGCGAGAACATCGAGGCGTTCGCGAGCGACAGGAAGAACACGGTGACGAGCACGAGCCCGCCGATCGCGCCGAGCTCGGGCCGGCGCACCAGCGCCATCATCGGCGTGGTTTTCTTCAACCGTTCGTCGGCGCTCGCGGGCGCGACGGGCTGGGGTGGATGGGAAGCAGCCATGGTGGTTTTCATCCTGGTGTCATTCGGGGGGCGAAGCGGGGATCGTCCCCGCGGCGAAACGATTCAGATCAGCGGATGCCCTTGGCGGAGAGGTCGATCACCTGCGCCGCATTCGCCTTCGTGACGAAGCTCGGGCCCGAAGGCACGTTGCCGGCCGGCAGCACGCCGTAGCGCGACTTCAAGGCCAGCGACAGCACCGGGATGTAGCCTTGCAGGAAGGGCTGCTGGTCGACCGCGAATTCGGCCTTGCCGTCGACGATGGCCTTGAGGAAGCCGGCCGAAAGGTCATAGCTCGCGACCTTGACCTTGCCGCCGAGGCCGAGGCCCTGCACGGCGGCGACGGCGCGCTCGCCGACCAGCGGTGCGCTCAGGCCAATGACCGCATTGATGGCCGAATCGGACGAGAGCGAGGCGCGGATCTTCGATTCGATCTCCGCCGGATCGGTGGTCGTCGGCAGGGTCACGACCGGGCCGCCGAAGCCTTCGGTGACGCCCTTGCAGCGCTGGTCGAGCGCGGCGTTGCCGACTTCCTGGTTCACGCACAGCACCTTCGTGGCGCCGCGCTTCTTCAGCTCCGCGCCGACGATGCGGCCGGCCGACAGCTCTTCCTGACCGACGTGGAAGGCAATGCCCAGCTTGCTCGCGGCATCAATGCCAGAGTTCATCGAGACGACCGGGATGCCGGCCGAGACGGCCCGCTTGACCGCGGCGCCGAGCGCATCCGGATCGGGATCGGAGATCACCAGGCCAGCGGGCTTCTGGTTCACCGCGGCATCGATCAGCTTGCTCATCGCGACCATGTCGAAGGTCTCCGGCGCGCGGTACTCGACCTTGGCGTTGGCGTCCTTCGCGGCCTGCATCGCGCCGTTCTTGACGATGGACCAGAACGGGTCCGAGGCCTGGCCGTGCGTGACCACGAGGATGGTCGGTTGGGCATCGGCCGCGTGGGCCGGCGCGGCGGCGACGGCGAAGGCCAGGCCGAGGCTGGCGACGAGGGTGTTCAGCAAGCGATTCATGTTGTCTCCTTGGATGTGGGGCGATGAATGACGGTCGCCACGGACCTTCGTTCATCCTGATTTGCACTCGGGTGCAAAGCTTCCGTTAAAAAAAGCACCCGGGTGCAAGATCGAATTCTTACGCCTCTCTCAGGCGCTGATGTAGGGGGTTTTCACTTAGAATTGCATTTCTATTGATCGGCCTCTTTCAGAAATGACCGTCGAATGCGAGGTGTCTCCGTCCCAGTGCTTGTCGACGTAACGCTGGATCTCGCGTCGCATGAACCGGGAGGACTCGTTGGCCCGATCCTCCCAGGCGAACACGCAGCTCGTCACGATGCCGTCGAAGCCAACGGCGTGAAGCGACGAGAAGAACACGTCCCAATCGATCTCCCCCTGCCCGAGGTTGAGATGCTGATGGACGCGGGCGCGTGAGCCCGGTGGGTTGACGATGTAGCGCAAACCCGACGATGCCTTGTGATTCATCGTGTCGGCCACATGCACATGAGCGAGCACCGGGCCAGCATCTCGGATCATCGCGGCCATGTCGTCGCCGAAGTAGTAGGTATGCGGCGCGCAATACAAGAGCCTGACGTTCGGCGAGTCGATCATGCTGATCATGTCCACCGCCGGATGCAAGGTCTCGACCCAGTCTTCCGGATGGGGCTCAATGTTCAGATTGATCTTCTCCTTTTCGAAGACCGGCACGAGTTCGTCCATAGATCGCCAAAACGCCGCCTCCGAACTCTCGACCGTGTCGCCGTTGCACAGGCATGCTCCCGCACCAGGCGAAGAACCGCGGCCAAACTCGGAATTCATCGTGTCGACCTCCATCTCTCGACGGCGATCTCGATCGCCACTTTCCAATAGCGCACCGCGGCGCGGCGCTCGTCCTCGACCGGGCTGGCCCAGCGGTACATCGGCAACAGCGATGCCACCTTGACACCGTTGTCGCGCAATGCCGCCTTGAACTCGCGGATGCGTTGCGGGTAGGCCCGCGGGCGAACCCACCAATCGAGAAAGTCCGCGCGCGGCGACAACTCGATCCAGTCGTAACCGAGATCGCGCGCGAGCCGAGGCAGCTCGACCAGCGACGTGTGCCGATGCATGTAGGGATCGAGGGCGATCTTCATGGTCATTCAATTTCCGAGAATGGGGTTGGGGCGCAGTGCTCGGTCTTGCGCCTGGATTCGATTTGTGGATGACCTCGCTGTCAGGCGCGACGCCCCGACGGGCTTTCGAGCCTCTCAAACGTGTCGGCGACGAAGGCGCGAGCGCGCGTCACTGTGGCAAGCGGCGGTGCCTTCACAGGGTCCTGCTCGGCCTCGACGATCAACCAGCCCGAATACCCGGTTTCTTGGACGAAGGTTGCCAGCGGCGCGAAGTCGACGCAGCCGTCACCCGGCACGGTGAACATGCCAGCACGAACCCCTTCGTTGAAAGAGAAGTCGTCGCTGCGCACCTGCCGCATGACGTCGGCGCGAACGTCTTTCAGGTGGATGTGAGTGATTCGCTGACCGAAGCGAGCCAACAGCTGCGCGTAGTCGAAGCCGGCGGCGGCCGCGTGCCCGGTGTCCAACAGCAGGCCGCAGGCTGCGCCGGCGTGGTCGAAGACCTCGGATATCTCGTCGAACGTTTCGGCGACCATCATCAGGTGATGGTGATAGGCAAGTGACAGTCCCCAGCGCGTCTGCAGCGCTTCGCCAAATGCCGTCAGTCGATCCGCGTAGGCGCGAACAGCTGCCTTTGGCAGCGGGGGTCTGCGTGACATGCCGGTGTCGAGGGGACGGTCCCCGTACATGCCGCCGCATTCTCCGTAGACCATCACCTTGGCGCCCATCGTTCGCAGCAAAGTCGCATGCGCCTCGACCCGTTCGAGTTCGGCGTCGACCGTGTCGTCTGCCAGGAAGCCGGAGTGCCAGCCCGATGCGAGTTGGAGATCGAAGGGGCGCAGGCAGGCGCTCAAAGCCTGTGCATTTCTCGGAAAGAGGCGGCCCAGTTCCGTTCCCGCGTAACCCGCGGTGCGCGCTTCACGTAGGCACTGCTCCAAAGGCAGATCACCGCCCAAGTCGAGCAGAACATCGTTGGTCCAAGCCAATGGGCTGACACCGACTCGAAATGGCAGCCGTGCCGGGTCGAGCGGATTGTTCATGAGACGTTTCCTTGAGGTTGAAGGGGTACCAGCTGGCGCGACCGCGTGGGCATTGAAGCCGGCTGCAGCCAAATGCAAGATCCATCGTCAAGGTCTTGCACCCGGTAGCAAAGCTACATTAGGGTGGCAGCCCAAGAGTTTCAACGGTGTTTACGCTTAGAAATTTGTTTTCATAGGCGACCGAGAGCGCGCGGGTCAACTCTCACGCGCCCGGGTGATCTGCGGCGGGCATCCCGAGCATTCGTAGCCGACGCTGGTGCGCGCCCCGAAGCGGAATCGGTAGCACGGGCGCCGCGCCATGAGGTACTGGGTAGCCGCACCGAGTTCGCCCGGTAACCCAATGTCTTTCTGCGCGTTGGCCGACTTTTGATGCTTGCATGTTGGCTTCGTTCGAGGGTGCTCTTTGCTGGCGATCACGCAACGCCGCGTGGGCACTTGAAGCTTTCGGCGTCCGTCACAAGGGCGACGGTTGGTTGCCATCTTCGCTTTGACGGCGAAACTTGGCCCCCATGGGACCGGTTGTGTCGCAGTAAGGTCGGCCGGCCGCGTAAGGGCAGCGCGCATCCCCGCCTATCGAGTCGCGAGGCTGTAGAACTTGTCGGCGGGCGTGAATGCCAGGCCCTTGGAGCAGCGAAGCTGCCCCTTTCGGACCATGTGCATGGTTTCGATCCCAGCGATCAGTCGGGTCGCCGACGTGAAGGACTTGAATCCCATCATCGGCCGAACGCGCCGCTTGACGGCCCGGTGGTCCTGTTCGACGAGGTTGTTCAAGTACTTGGACTGTCGAAGCTCGATGGTCGCACCGCTGTCGGCCACCAAGCCGCGCACGGCCGCCGTATTGGCGCCGCTCTGGTAAGTAGGCCGGGGGAGTTTCACCCCCAGCCTCTCGCAGAACCGGACGTGAACCTCTCGGTTCATCCGGCTCCCATCATCCAACCTGTCCCACCATTCGCCAGTGCTCGAACATACCGGGGTAAGCGTCCTTGATCTTGCGAAGCCACTCGACACTGCCTCGTTTGTGGCGCTGCAGTGATTTGTACTTGCGCCGCGCCCAGCACTCGAGCCTGTGGTCCATATAGCGCCACAGGTTGAGCAGGGCTGTCGGATAGAACGCACCGTAGTAGTTGCACCACCCACGAACGGCGGGGTTGCATTGCCGTGCCAGCTCGGCCAGGGTCCCCGGAGTTTGCTGTGAGAGTCGCCACCGCTTGACGGTCTGCCGCATCCGCTTCAAGGCCGCACCACTAACTCCTGGAAGGAAGCTGGTGAATCGGCGGCCTTGCCGGCTCATCGCTTTGCGCGGCCGGAACGTGAAGCCCAGGAACGTGAATGTCACGTCCGCATAGGCCTGCTTGCGGTTGCTGTCCTTGCAATATACGATCTTGGACTTCTCCGGGTGCATCGTCAACCCGCACTCGGACAGCCGACAGGCAATGGCCGTCATCACCTCTTGCGCTTGCGCCTCGCTGCGGCAGTGCACCACAGCATCATCGGCGTATCGTGCAAAGGGGCAATGCGCGAACGTACGCTGCATCCAGTAGTCGAAAGCGTAGTGCATGAACAAGTTCATCAAGATCGGACTGACCACGCCGCCTTGCGGGGTGCCTCTGTCCCTTGTGAGGCGAGCACCCTGTTCAGTCTCGAACGGTGCCCGCAGCCACCGCCCGATGTACAGCAGTATCCAGTCTTCTTTGATGTGCGCGCGAACCGCCTTCTCCAGCAGGCCATGATCAATTTGATCGAAGGCCGCCTTGATATCAAACTCCACGACCCAGTCGTATTGCCAACACCGCTTTCGGGTGATGGCCACCGCCTGTTTCGCCGAGCGTCCCGGCCGATATCCATAGGAGTCCTCGTGGAAGATCGGATCGAGAATCGGCTCGATCAGGAGCTTGACGACGGTTTGCGCTATGCGATCCGCAACAGTCGGCACGCCCAGCTTTCTCGTTCCGCCCGATGCCTTTGGGATCTCCACTTGCTTGACCGGCGGCGGGAAGTACGACCCCGACGACATCCGATTCCACAGCTTGTACAGATTCCTCGACAGGTTCTGCTCGAACTCGGCGATGGTCTCATCGTCGATGCCGGCAGCCCCACGGTTGGCCTTGACTTGCTGGTACGCCTCCCAAACAGTGCGCTTGGCAATGCAGTAAGGTTTCGCCGAATTCACGCCACTCATCCCCATAGGTTGGTGACGCTCGTCGGCAGGATGAT
>Ga0105238_10003897_pt1 | contig 14813 bp, 12 predicted proteins | sample KBSC34metaG_FD_81526 | JGI IMG/M metagenome (GOLD analysis project Ga0105238, IMG submission 81526) | Corn rhizosphere microbial communities from Kellogg Biological Station, Michigan, USA - KBS C3-4 metaG | ecosystem: Host-associated > Plants > Roots > Rhizosphere > Soil | place: Michigan, USA... | reverse complement strand
GCCCGACCTCGTGGCCACCGATCGCGCGGCACGCGCCGTCATCCGCCCGCTCCTGATCCGCGGCGAGATCGCCATCGTCCCCGGATTTCTCGGCGTCGCGCCCGACGGTGCGGTGACGACGCTCGGCCGCGGGGGCTCCGATCTCTCCGCGACGCTGCTGGCGCGTGCGCTCAACGCGCGCGGCGTGTCGCTCTGGAAGGACGTCCCGGGGCTGCTCACGAGCGACCCGCGACTCGTCCCGCACACGAGCGTGATCGCGCAGCTGCATCCGCGCGAGGCGGCGGAGCTCGCGTACTACGGCGCGAAGGTGCTGCATCCGCGCGCGCTCATTCCACTCACGCGGCGCGCCATGCCGCTGTTCGTGCGCCCGTTCGCGGATCCCGACTCCACGGGCACCGAGGTCTCCGCCCGGCGCACCGCGCGCCGCTATCCCGTGAAGGCCCTCTCGATCTCGGCCGATCTGGCGATGATCACCGTCGCAGGCAACGGGATGCTCGGCGTGCCGGGAATAGCGGCGCGCACGTTCGGAACGCTGCAGCGCGAGGGGATCTCGGTCTCGCTCATCTCGCAGGCTTCGTCGGAGCACTCGATCTGCTTCAGCGTGCCCACGGCTGCAGCCGCGCGCGCGCGGAAGGGGCTCTCGCACGAGTTCCGCAACGAGATCACGAATCGCGAGATCGACAGCGTGAGCTCGCGCGACGATGTCGCGACGATCGCGATCGTCGGCCTCGGCATCGGCGACATGCCGGGAACGGCATCGCGCGTGTTCGAGGCGCTCTCGAGCGGCGGCATCAACGTGCTCGCGATCGCGCAGGGCTCGTCGGAGCTCAACCTCTCGGTGGTGGTCGACGCGAAGCACGGCGTGACGGCGCTGCGCCGCATTCACACGGCGTTCCAGCTCGATCGCGTGGGCGGCGGCGGGCTCGTTGCCGGCGCGCACAGCGACGTCGTGCTGCTCGGCTACGGTGCGATCGGACAGCGCGTGGCGGCGCTCGTGGCGCGCAACGGGCGCAGGAGCGGCGCGCCTCGCGTGGTCGGGATCATCGATCGCAGCGGCCATTTGTTCGATCCAGACGGGCTGTCCGCGGCTCGCCTCGCGAGCGCCACGGCGGCGAAGCGCGCCGGCCGAGGGATCGCGACGCTTCCGGGCGCGCACGCGGGTTCCGCGCAGGAGTCGCTGGCGCAGATCGCGCGGCACGCGCTGTCGCATCCGGTGTGCATCGACGTGACGGCGGATGACACGACGTCGCTGCTCATGGACGCGGTGCGTGCCGGGATGGATCTCGTGATGGCGAACAAGCGGCCGCTCAGCGGCCCCCGCGCGCGCGTGCGCGAGCTTCGCGCGCTCGCAGAGGAGCGCGGCACGCGCATTCGCGCCGAGACGACCGTGGGCGCCGCGCTGCCGATCCTCGACACGTACGCGAAGCTCGTGGAGTCGGGCGATCGCGTGCGCCGCATCGATGCGTGCCCGTCGGGAACGCTGGGCTTTCTGTTCGATGAGCTCGGGCGCGGGCAGACGTTCTCCGCCGCGCTGCGCGATGCGATGGCGCGCGGCTACACGGAGCCCGATCCGCGCGACGATCTCACCGGGATGGACGTCGCGCGAAAAGGGCTGATCCTCGGACGCCTGCTCGGCTTTCCGGGCGAGCTGGGCGACGTGGCCGTGGAATCGCTCGTCACACCGCAAGCCGCGCGGATGCCGCTCGCGACCTTTCTCTCACGACTGGAGACGTGGGACGATGCGTGGACCGAGCGCGTCGCGCGCGCACGGGCGCGCGGCGGCGTGCTGCGGTATCAGGTGAGCGCGAGCGCGCGCAAGGTGAGCGTCGGACTCGTGGTCGCGGATTCCTCGAGCCCGATGGCATCGCTGCGCGGCACCGACAATCAGTTCGTGTTCGTGAGCGATCGCTACAAGGCGAACCCGATGGTCATCTCGGGGCCGGGCGCCGGCCCCGACGTGACGGCGAGCGGTGTGCTCAACGACCTGCTGCAGCTCGCCAGGCGCCGCTAGTCCTTCGCTCGCAGATACTGCTTCGGCCACGCGATCTGCGCGCCGAGCTCCCGCGCCGCATGGAGCGGAAAATACGGATCGCGGAGCTCTTCGCGCGCCAGGAACACGAGGTCCGCCTTTCCCGAGCACACGATGCCGTCTGCCTGGCGCGCGCTCGTGATCAACCCCACCGCTCCCGTCGGTACGCCCGATTCGTTCCGCACGCGATCGGCGAGCGGTACCTGATAGCCAGGGCCCACCGGAATGCGCACTTTCGGAACGTTGCCGCCCGAGGAGCAGTCGATGAGATCGATGCCGAGCGGCGCGATCATGCGCGCGAGCTCGACCGACTGCTCGACGTCCCAGCCGCCGTCGATCCAGTCGGTCGCGGAGATGCGCACGAACAGTGGAAGGGATTCCGGCCACGTCTCGCGCACCGACTCGATGATCTCGCGCAGAAAGCGCGTGCGATTCTCGAAGCTCCCGCCGTATTCGTCGGTGCGCGTGTTGCTCAGCGGCGAGAGAAACTCGTTGATGAGATATCCGTGCGCCGCGTGGAGCTCGATGACCTCGAAGCCGGCATCGAGCGAACGACGCGCTGCGCCGGCGAACGATGAGACGACATGGCGTATGCCGGCCTTGTCGAGTGCCGCGGGTGTCTGATATCCGTGATCGAACGGAATCGCGCTCGGCGCGAAGATCGGACTCCACCCCCCGTCCTCGATGCCAACCGGCTTTCCACCTTTCCACGGTGCGGCGGTGCTGGCTTTTCGGCCCGCGTGCGCGAGCTGTATCCCCGCCACCGAGCCGTGCTCGCGAATGAATGACGTGATGCGCGCGAGCATCGGGATGTGCTCGTCCTTCCAGATGCCGAGATCATCGGGAGAGATGCGACCTTCGGGGACGACGGCGGTCGCTTCCGTGAACACGAGACCTGCGGCGCCCACCGCGCGCGAGCCGAGGTGGACGAGATGCCAATCATTGGCGAAGCCGTCGACGCTCGAGTACTCGCACATCGGTGAGACGGTGATGCGATTCGCGAGCGTGATGCCTCGGAGCGTGAGCGGAGAGAAGAGCGAGTCGGCCATGTCACCGAACGGTCGACAGGCGTTCGGCGTTCCATGCCGCCGACCGAAAAGGCTGGATTCTTGCAGCCGATTCAACCTCGCATTTCAGTTTGCTCTCGAACGGTTGAGGACGAATCATGGCAAAGGCAAAGCGAGCGGTACCGGAGGGGCTTCACACGGTGACTCCGATGCTCACCCTGGATGACAGCTCACGAGCGATCGCCTGGTACGTGAAGGCACTTGGCGCGGAGGAGATTTCACGTGCCGCCGGACCGGACGGCAAGATCGTTCACGCGGAGATTCGCATCGGCAACTCCCACATCATGATGCATGATGCGATGATGAACGCGAAGGCGCCTCGCGCGATGGGTGGGTCGCCGATCTCGTTGTGGATCTACGTCGAGGATGCGGACAGCCTGTACAAGCGCGCCACCGCCGCTGGTGCACGCGTCGCGGAGGGACCGATGGGACAGATGATGGATCAGTTCTGGGGCGATCGCTGCGGGACGATCATCGACCCGGAGGGATACTACTGGACCATCGCTACCCGCAAAGAGGATCTGTCACCCGAGGAGATGCAGCAGCGCATGTCCGAGTGGATGAGTCAAAACGCGGGACAGCCGGCTTAAGACTCGGCGGCGCGGACGGCGAGCGCGAGACTCAGGTGCACGAACTCCTGGTCGGCGACGAAGTCGAGCGACTGATAGAGGCGCCGCGCCGGAGCGTTCGTGAGTTGCGTCGACAGGTGGATGCGGATCGCGCCGACACGCTCGCCATACCGCACCGTCTCCGCCACCAGCGATCGCGCGACAGTGGAGCGGCGCCATGAGGGGAGCACGAAGAGATCGTTGAGCACGATGATGGGGCCGAGTGAGACCGACGAGTACGAGGGATAGAGCTGTGCGAATCCGACGGCACTCGAGGGCTCCGATGCTCGCGGGAGCGCTCGCGCGAGCAGAACGACGGACTCGTCGCGCTCCAGGCGTGCGGCAATGAATGCCCTCGCACCGCGCAGATCGGGCGCAGCGCCATAGAACTGACGGTAGGCATCGAAGAGCGGCGCGATGGAATCCGCATCCTCCACTCGCCCTCTCTCGATGACGAAGCTTCGTGATCCCGCGGCAGATTCACGGGCAATTTCCCGCGATTCGACCGTCATCGGATGGTCGGCACGTCGTACCGCTCCGCGAGTGCCTGCAGGTGATGCCACGCATGGCCGACGATGATGTGAGCGGTCGCGCGCACGCTGAGGTCCTTTCCGCCCGCCACACCGATCCGCGTCCAGGCGCCGGCGGGGAGCGCCGCGAAGAAGCGGATCGTGCTCTCGCGCAGCGCACGGAGCTCCTCGCGCAGATCGGAGAGCCGTCGGGCATCGGAGCCCGCCGCGGCGGCATACTCGTCCTGATCGAAGCTCGACATCGGAGCGGTATCGCCGCGCGCGATGTGCAGGGCGCGATGGACGAACACCCGTTCGACGTCGATCAGGTGGCCGACTATCTGGCTGACGCTCCATTTCGCAGGATCGGGGCGATGCGCACCACGCGCGTCATCGAGCGCGGCGAGTGTCGCGTCGAGCGTCGCCCCGTTCTCGCGCAGCTGGGCGACGATGTCGCCCTCCGGCACCCGGTCGATGTAGCGCGCGAAATAGGGTGAATACTCGGCCGCATCGGGCCGGTGCATTGCGGTCGCCATGGGCTGGTGACTCCGGAAAGGTGTGGTGCATGCGGAGAAAGCTCGTGCACAAAGCTTTCCATGCGTGACGGTCCTCGGCCGAACTCTAGAGGGACTTCGACTGCGCCACCATAGCCGGTTGTCGCCGCGTGAGGAGGGCCAGTTGGCTGCGCACTCTGGCGCGCGCCGCCGCTCCATCCCATTTTCGAGCATGTCCGACACCCCTGACATCTCCACCGCGCTCGGTGACCGTTACGTCATCGAGCGTGAGATCGGCGCCGGCGGCATGGCCGTCGTCTATCTCGCGCGGGACAAGAAGCTCGATCGCGATGTTGCCCTCAAGGTGCTGCGCCCGGAGCTGGGCGCCGTGCTCGGATCGGAGCGCTTTCTCACCGAGATCAAGATCTCCGCGCGCCTCGATCACCCGCACATCCTCACGCTCATCGATTCGGGAGAGGCGGACGGTCTGTTGTACTACGTCCTTCCCTTCGTCCGCGGCGAGTCGCTGCGGGCGAAGCTCGATCGCGAGCGGCAGCTCGGCCTCGAGGAGGCGCTGACGATCACGAAGCAGGTGGCCAGCGCGCTCGACTACGCGCACCGCCAGGGGCTCGTGCATCGCGACATCAAGCCCGAGAACATCCTGATCCAGGAGGGCGAGGCGATGCTGACGGATTTCGGCATCGCGCTCGCGGTGAAGGAGGCGGGCGGAAATCGGCTCACGCAAACCGGGTTGTCGCTCGGCACGCCGCAGTACATGAGTCCCGAGCAGGCGACCGGCGACCGCGGCATCGATGCGCGAAGCGACGTGTACTCGCTCGCGTCCGTGCTCTACGAGATGCTCGCGGGGGAGCCACCGGTCACCGGAGCGAGCGCGCAGTCGATGATCGCGAAGCTCATGACCGAGAAGCCGACGCATCTGCGCGTGCTGCGCGACACCGTGCCGCCGGCGATCGATGATGCGGTTGCACGAGCGCTCGCGAAAACGCCGGCGGACCGGTTCGCGACGGCGGGCGATTTCTCGCGCGCGCTCGAAGTGAAGAGCCGGGAGCAGGCACCCGTCTCGACGGGGCCTGCGGCACAGCCCGCGAGCTCGCGCGGGCGAGTCGCGATCATCGCCGGCGTCGTCGCACTCGTTGCGATCGCCGCCGGAGGTGTCTACGCGTTCCGTGGGCGTTCCGCGCCCGTTGCCGCATCGGGCGTCGCGGCGCTCGGGCCGCGAACGCAGCTCACGAGCTCCGGTGCCGTGCTCGTGCCGGCAATCTCCCCCGACGGCAAACAGCTCGCGTACATCACGAAACGCTGCGAGTCCGGGAGCTGCAAGTATTCCGTGGTCGAGCAGGACGTCGGCGGCAGCACCACACGCGTCGTTCTCGAGGGAGCGACGTCGGGCTACGGCCTCGAGTGGAGCCCCGATCGGCGCAATCTGATCTTCAACGGCACGCTCGACAACAAGCTCGGCTCGTACGTCCTGTCCGCGCTCGGCGGAACTCCGCGCTATCTCACGGCCGGCTCCGCGACCTTCTACTCCGGCGGAGACTCACTTCTCATCGGTCCGCCCTACCACGCCGATTCGGTCTTCTGGATCGGCGTCGCATCGCTCGATGGCATCGTGCGCGACAGCATAAAGCTTCGCGGTCCGGGAGAGGGAGTCGGCGCCTTGTCTTCCATGCCGGGCGCCGGCTGGATCCTCACGCTCGTGCTCCAGGCGCCACACGGCCTCTGGCAGGTGATCGATCGTACCGGCAAGGTGGCCGATCACGTGGTCAATGCGTGCACCTGTGGCGGCATCGCGGCGCGCGATGCGGTCTGGCTGTCCAGAGCGGGCGATGGAGTGGGCGAATCGATCGTGCGCATTGCGCTGGATCCGCTCACCGGAAAGCTCTCCTCGCGCCAGGACACGATGGTGACGGCGCTCTTCACCAACTTCTCGATCACCGCAGATGGCGCGGGGATGGTGATGGATGAGGGCACCTACGATTTCACCATCTGGAACCTCGACATGGCGAGCGTGCTGAAAGGCTCCTACCCGCCTGCGAAGCGCGTCGCGAATTCCTCGAGTCCCGTCAACGCGTTCGTCTCCCCCGACGGATCACGGCTGCTGGTTCGTCGGCAGACGCCGATCGGCAACGGCCGTCTGGAAGCCCGGTTCTCGATCATGCCTTTCGGCGGCGGAGCAGAAGCTCCGCTCGGCGTCGCCGGGAAGCCGGTCTACGCGAACTGGGCTGATTCCGTATCCGTGGGTGTGGGACGCCAGACGGCGTCGGGTCTTCGCTTGTCGGTGGTGGACGTGCGGACCAATGCCGTGCGCAACGAGATGGACCTTCCCGATTCGGTCGTCAGTTCGGCGGTCGCACTCCCGGACGGATGGGCGTGGGTTCCGGCATCCGGCAGCAAGATCATGGTGAGGCGCGCCGGCAAGACGCACGAATATCAGAAACCAGCCTGGTACGCGTTCCTCTATGCCGCAGTGCCCGACCCGACGGGACATCGGCTGTTCTACATCGGCGGTGACAAGGTCACCACCGACTCGCTCGGTGTCGGAGTGCTCTCCCTCGATGACGGCACGACGACGCAGTGGGCGTCGATGTTCGCCGAAACCGGCCGCATCGCGCCGCTCGCGGACGGCGGAGTGATGCTGGGCGCATCGCGCACGCAGGGCTCGTTCAGCTTCTTCAAGCTCACCGGTCCCGGGCAGATGCAGTCACTCGGCGACTCTCCGCGGCCAATGCGGGCGATCAGCATCGCGAGCAACGCGAAGGTCGCGAGCGTGCTCGAGCGCGACTATCGCGCGGATGCGTGGATCAGCAAGGTGGTGCTGCACTAGGGAGCTTTCGTTCCATCTGCGCATGGTTACATCGCTCGCACGTAACGCGGCGTTGCCTCTGGTACCCGCACTGAGCCACGCTCGCTACATGTGCTCCGCCGGCGCGGGGAGATTCACCAGCACCGCCGTCACGATCAGCACGATCGCGGCGATCGCGATCTCGAGCGTCGCCGAACGGGCGAGCCGGCGCCCCGCTTCTTCCGTGCCGAGTGATGGCTTGAGACGCTGATTGTTGTAGGCGCCGAGCGTGAACACGACGATGACGAGGCACAGCTTGCCGATGAGCGTCTTCCCGTAGACGCTCGTCCAGAGCGCCGAGAGCTGACCCAGATGCTTGTACGCGGTGGTCACGCCGGTGAGCACCAGCAGCCCCGCGCTCCAGAGGGCGATCGTCGAGAAGCGGTTCACGAGCATTGCGACGGCCGGTCCGCGCGCGGAGGATTCCATCGTCCTCCCGAGCGCCGTGGTCACCCCTGCCGTAACGAGCACGATCAGCGTGCCGATCCACATCGACGCGGCAAAGACGTGGAGCGGGTTCACGACGCGCGAGATGTTCGTCGTCACCAGCGCGCCGAGCATCACGACGAGGGTAGCGATCCCCGCGGTGATCCAGGCAACGTTGCTTTCACGCGGCGTCAGCGCTGCGATGGCAAACGCGATCACGGCGACCACGGTCATCACCTCCGCGACGATCGACGCCGGGCGGCCGCCGAGGGCGGCGCCGAGCGACAGGTGCTTCGCGGCCATCAGGGAGTTGATCGACATCGCGAGCGCGAGCAGGCGGAGGAGCGCTCCGACGGCTCCGATGCGCGCCGCGGTGCGCGCCGCCGAGGTCATCGCGGCAGCATTCGTTCCGAGCGCGGGTCGCATGAGCAGGAAGTAGAATGACGCCGCGCCGACGATGAAGAACGAGCCGACGAAGCCGATGTACTCGTGGAGCACATCGAGTGCGGTGAAGTCGGACTCGGCGAACAGGAGCGCAGCGGCAATCATCATGGCGTTCGAGACCTCCTGACGAGGAAGACAGGCATCGCGTGCTCGCGGTGCGCTCATTGCAATACAAGATCGAGACCGTCTCCGGAGCGACGATGTACGCCGGTCACACAAGTGCACGCTGGCTCACCTGCTGGCTGGCTGCCGCGGTGCTCGTGCCATCCGCGGGCACCGGCGATCGCGCGCGTCACAGCGAGCTGGGCAAAGATACTCCGCTTCGCGTGTGCGCCGATCCCAACAATCTTCCCTTCTCGAACGAGCGGCGTGAAGGATTCGAGAACCGCATCGCCGAGCTGCTGGCGCGCGACATGGGCACGACCGTGCAGTTCAGCTGGCGCCCGCAGATGCGCGGATTCGTTCGCAAGGGGCTGAAGGCGGGCGCCTGCGACGTGTACATGGGCGTGCCGGCCGGCTACGGCCCGCTGCTCACGACGAAACCCTACTACCGCTCGACCTACGTCATCGTGTACCGCACGAAGAGTCGCGTGCGCGTGCGCTCGCTGGATGACAGCGCACTGCACTCGCTCAAGGTGGGCGTGCACATGATCGGCGACGACTACCAGAACACGCCGCCCGCGCAGGCGCTCGCCGCGCGCGGGATCATCGACAACGTGCACGGCTATCCGATCGTGGGCGACCTCTCGAAGCCGAATCCCCAGGCGGAGATCCTCCGGGCGCTCGAGCGGGGCGACATCGACGTCGCCATCGTGTGGGGGCCGTTCGCCGGCTATTTCGCGAAGCGCTCCCCGACGGCACTCACCATCGTTCCCGTGACGCCGGCGCGCGACCGATCCGGGCAGACGTTCGCGTTCGACATCGCGATGGGCGTCGGCCGCGGCGACACCGCCCTCGCGCGCACGCTCGATTCGCTGCTGGTGCGCGAGCGCCCCGCCATCCACAGAATCCTGACCGACTACGGCGTGCCGCTCGACTCCGCACCGGCGCTGAGCGATGCGACTGCGAGCGGCAGATGAGCGCTAGAGCACGGCCGTGCGCCCGTAGGTGGGTGCATGCCGTGCATTCGCCGCCTGCTCGAACGCGTACGCGATGCGAATCAGCTTCGCCTCGCTCCACGCGCGACCGAAGAACGAGATGCCGACCGGCAGCCCGAACGCGTATCCCGCGGGCACGGTGATCGACGGATAGCCCGCCTCCGCCGCGGGCGACGAGCTTCCGCCGCTGTCCGCATCGCCGTTCACGAGATCGATCAGCCACGCAGGGCCATTCGTCGGCGCCACGAGCGCATCCAGCTTGTGCGCGTTCATGATGGCGTCGATCCCCCGCGCGCGTGTGTCGAGCCGCGCTTTCGCGAGTGCCTTCGTGTACTTCGCGTCCGTGAGCGGGCCACGCTTCTGCGCCTGCTCGAAGATCTCCTGCCCGAAGTACGGCATCTCCGTGCTCTTGTGCGCTTCGTTGAACGCGATGAGATCGGCAAGCGTGCGCATCTTCGAGGCCGCACCCAGCGAGGCGAGATACTCGTTGATCCCCGCCTTGAACTCGTACAGCAGCACCTCGAACTCGGCTTCGCCCACCTTGCCCAGCTTCTCGATGGGCACCGGGTCCACGATCACTGCGCCTTTTTCGCGCATGAGATCGATCGCGTGCTGTGCGATCGAATCGGTGGAGGGGCTGTATCCGAAGTACTGCTCGCGCGGCACACCGATGCGCATCCCGGCGAGCGCGTTCGCATCGAGACCCTGGGCGTAGCTCGCCTCGCGTTTCGCGCCCGACGCCATCGTCGCTCTGTCGCGCGGATCGGCGCCCACGATCGCGCTCAGAAGGATCGCGGCGTCGGTGACCGTGCGCGCGATCGGCCCGGCGGTGTCCTGCGTGCGGGAGATCGGAATGATCACGCTGCGACTCACGAGCCCGACCGTCGGCTTGATGCCCACGAGCGAGCACGTCGCCGAGGGGCTCACGATCGAGCCGTTTGTCTCCGAGCCGATCGCGGCGGCGCAGAAGCTCGAGGCGACCGCTGCCGCGGAACCGGAGCTCGAGCCCGAGGGCGTGCGATCGAGCGCGTACGGATTGCGGCACTGGCCGCCGCGCCCGCTCCACCCACTCGATGCGTGCGTGCTCCGGAAGTTTGCCCATTCGCTCAGATTCGTCTTGCCGAGGATCACCGCACCCGACGCGCGAAGCCGCTCCACCAGAAACGCGTCACGAGGCGGACGCGCACCGACCAGCGCGAGTGATCCGGCCGTGGTCTCCATCTTGTCGGCCGTGCCGACGTTGTCCTTGATGAGAATCGGAATGCCGTGCAGCGGGCCGCGAACCTTCCCGCTCTTCCGCTCCGCGTCCATGGCATCCGCAATCGAGAGCGCGTCCGGATTCAGCTCGATCACCGCGCGCAGCTCCTTGTCCATCTCGGCGATGCGCGCGCGATAGGCCTCCACCATCGCGCGCGAGGTCATGGCACCGCTGCGCATGGCCTCCTGTAGCTGAGTGATCGACTTCTCCTCCACGGGACCGCCCGCGTTGCGGATTCCCGCAGCCGGAGCCGGCGATCGGGCGGGTGAGCCCGCGTGCAGCTCCAGCAACGGGTTGACGCCCGTGCCCACGAGAGCGCCCGCGGCGAGTGAGGCCGTCACGAAGGTGCGGCGGCTGATCGATTGTGATTCGTCGTTCGTCATGGGTTGCGGATTCGGGGAAGGAGGACGCCGAGGGCGCGCGGGGCCTCGCCTTTGCACAGCCAGCTCGAATGATCAAATGGATCGTCGGACTCGTAACGTCAATGGGGATTTACGGCGTCGCGCTGCTGATGGCCATTGAGAACGTCGTGTTGCCGCTCCCCTCGGAGCTCATCATGCCGCTCGGCGGCTTTGCGGCGTCGCGCGGCCGGATGTCGCTCGCGGGCGTCATCATAGCGGGCACGATCGGCTCGGTGCTCGGGGCGCTGCCGCTCTACTATCTCGCGCGCACGGTCGGCGAGGAGAAGTTGAAGCACTGGGTGACGAAGCATGGCCGGTGGCTCCTGCTTCGCCCAGGGGATCTGGAAAAACCCAAGCGATGGTTCTCGAAGCACGGAAACTTCGCGGTCGTCATCGGGCAGATCATTCCCGGAGTGCGCGGGCTGATCTCGCTTCCCGCCGGCTACGCGAAGATGAACGTGTTCCTCTTTCTCCTCTGCAACTTCGCCGGCACCGTGGTCTGGTGCGCCCTGCTCGCGTACCTCGGCCAGCAGCTCGGGGTGCACTTCCAGATCGTGCACAAATACCTTGGGCCGGCCGGCTGGATCGTGCTGGCCGGCCTGCTCATCTGGGGAGGCATCGTGCTCTGGAAGCGGCGAAAGCGGAAGAGGGCGGGGGTGAAGCGCTGACCTCAGGAGGTGAGCGACAGCTCCTTTCGATCTTCCGCGGTGAGCTCGATGCCCGCGGCCGCGATGTTCTCCTCCAGATGCGTCACCCGCGATGTGCCCGGAATCGGAACCATCACCGGCGAGTGCATTAGCAGCGCCGCGATCGCGATCTGGTTGGGCGTCGCACCGTGCCGCTTCGCGACGTTCTCCATCGCGGCGGTCGCGTCGCGATGGTTGCCCCCGAGCGGCGCCCACGGCAGGAACGGTATGCCGAGTGCTTCGCATTCCGAGAGCACCGTCTCGGACGCGCGATCGCCGAGATTGTAGCGGTTCTGCACCGAGACGATGGTGGCGATGCTGCGCGCCTCCGTGAGCTGGGGCACGGTGAAGTTGCTGACGCCGATGTGCCGGATCTTCCCTTCGCGCTGAAGCTCGGCGAGCGTGCCGATCGCTTCCTTGAGCGACACCGTCCGGTCGCCCATGTTGTGCAGCTGGTAGACATCGATCCGGTCGAGCTTCAACCGCTTGAGGCTTCCCTCGAGCGCCTCGCGCAGGTGCTTCGGCTGCAGATTCGGCGTCCATCGGTTCGGCCCCGAGCGCACGTAGCCGCCCTTCGTGGCGATCACGAGCCCCGGCTTGTACGGCCAGAGCGTTTCGGCGATGAGTCGCTCCGACACCTCGGGACCGTAGGAGTCCGCCGTGTCGATGAGATTGACGTCCAGCTCCACCGCTCGCTCGAGCACGCGCTTCGCTTCCGCACGGTCCCTCGGCTCGCCCCAGATCCCTTCGCCTGTGATCCGCATCGCGCCGAAGCCGAGCCGGTTGACGGTGAGATCACCGAACGTCGCCGTGCCGGCGTTCGCGGCACTCAGGGTTTTCTGGATCGTGCTCATCGCTCTGCTCCCAGGGAGGTCTTCGTGACCAAGATGGAAGGAGCATGCTCCGTTCCCGCCATTATGACGGATGACAAAAATCGAAACTAATCGAGCGACTCGCGTGTATAGAGATATGACGACAAACAGGGGAGGACCGCATGCCGCGTTATGAGTTTTCCATCGGCAGCTCCGACGTTCGACGAAAGGGTGCCGTCGAAAGCGATTCGTTCAAGGATGCGCTTGACGTGATCGCTGTGCAGGCCGATGCCGAGACCGGCGATCTGCTAGAGATCGGTGTCCGCGGATTCCCGCCGGCAAAGTTCCAGTACGTGTTTTCGCTGGACGAAGGTACGCAGGTCTGGCGCGCAGCCTATGAGCGCGCGGCCTGATCGTCCCCCGGCGGTCGTGGCCTCAGCCGACCGCCGATAGGGGGCGCGCCCCCATTCCCAATCGCACGATCCGCTGCAGCAGCTCCGGGTACTCCACACCGTCGTAGCGCGCGGCCGAAGCGAACTCCTCGCTCTCACAGATGTCCGGATTCGGATTCGCATCCAGAAAATAGAGCTCACCACTGGCATCGAGACGGTAGTCGATGCGCGCATAGCCCGAAAGCTCCAGCACCCGATAGATCCGCTTGCTCATCCACCCCAGCTGCGCGGACAGGGCCTTCGACAGCCCATCTGCGGCGCGGATGCGAACGCCTTTCTTCGCCTGGTACTCGAGGTCGTGCTTCACCTTCGCCGTCGCGATCAGCGGCTCGTTCGCGCTCTGATCGTCGATAATGAGCTCCCACGCCGGAAATGAGCGCAGCCGCGAGTTCCCGACGACGCTGACGTAGAGCTCGCGGCCGGGAATGAACTGCTCGGCGATCGCGTCCGTGCCCACGCGCTCGTGAATGAACTCCACGCGCTCGCGGAGCTCGTCGTCATCGTGCACCAGCGATGCGCGCGCGATGCCGATCGATGCGTGCTCCGTGAGGCTCTTCACGAACAGCGGAAAGGCGAGCTCCGCGGGGCGCCGCACCTTGCGTCCGAGTGGAAACACCTCGAACGCCGGCACGGGGATGTGGTGATAGGCGAGCAGCTTTTTCGAGAGCGCCTTGCCGCGCGAGAGCACCAGCCCGCGCGGATTGCATCCGGTGTACGGCACGCCGAGGAGCTCGAGAAAGGCCACGATGTTGTGGTCGAAGGTGGCGTTCCACTGGAACTCCTCGAGCAGATTGAACACCACGTGCGGCTGCAGCTCGAATACCGCATCGCGTATCGGCTGCAGATCGTCCTGCACTCCGAGCGTCTGGACTTCGTGGCCGAGCTCGCGAAGCCCGTGCACGACATCGAACTCCGCCCGCCACGCGAGCGCTTCCTGCTCGGTGTGCCCCTCGAGCGTCTCCGGAGGCACGTGGTCCGGATGTGTGAGCGCGATCACGCGCAGCGTGTTTCGGCGGTGGGCGCGCTTCACGGCGGCGTCACAGGGTGAGCCAGCCCGCTGGCGCCGCGGCACGCGCGCGGTGAAGCGCGCGATAGTGCTCGCCGAGCGTGAGCGATGACCGGGCGACGGAGAGCGGCCGTGCCCGCGTGGTCACCGGCGGACGCACGTCGCGCAGTTCGTGCATCAGCGCATCGACGTACGTAAGCTTTGCGAGCGCGACGGGCCACCTGGCGTAGCGTGAGCGCCAGCGCGAGCCCGGACGCAGCCATACGGCGAACGTCTCCGCAAAATCCTCATCCGGATGACTCTGCGCGTACCAGCCGGGAAGGTGCCGAACGAAGCGCGTGCTGCTGCGGCGCGGCCGATAGCGGTCGGGATAGGGCGTGCCCGACGTGCCGAAGTGCGCGCGCCACGCGGGGCGGCGGTCGAGCCGGTACGCGTGCTGGATGGCGTGCGCGGCTTCGTGGCGCATGATGGCCATGCACGAGGGCCTCGTTCCCCCTTCCACCGACTGCATCTGCGCACGCTCGAGTCGCATGAGTCTGGGGTGGGCCAGGTAGAAGGGAATCGCGAATCCGGGAATACCGCGCGGCGAGAACCACTCTTCTGCGAGCCACACGTGCGGGCGGACTCTGAGCGAGCGATCCGCCAGCTCCCGCAGCAGCTG
>Ga0105238_10003893_pt1 | contig 14818 bp, 18 predicted proteins | sample KBSC34metaG_FD_81526 | JGI IMG/M metagenome (GOLD analysis project Ga0105238, IMG submission 81526) | Corn rhizosphere microbial communities from Kellogg Biological Station, Michigan, USA - KBS C3-4 metaG | ecosystem: Host-associated > Plants > Roots > Rhizosphere > Soil | place: Michigan, USA... | reverse complement strand
CCGGGCAGGAGATCGCGACCCGGCCGTTCCAGCTGGTGACCGGCCGCGTCTGGAAAGGCTCGGCCTTCGGCGGCGCCAAGGGCCGCACCGACGTGCCGAAGATCGTCGACTGGTATATGGCCGGAAAGATCAATATCGACGATCTGATCACCCACACCATGCCGCTGGACAAAATCAACGATGCGTTCGACCTGATGCATCACGGCGAGTCGATCCGTTCCGTCGTTCTTTACGACTGATCCCGCGCAGCATCACCGAGAACAGTATTGTGCCTTTGATCGAGCTCGCGCCCCAGGCGCTGTGGGGACGCCCCGTCATCGTTGGCGGCGGCGTCGCCGGCGCGGTCGCCGCGCTGACCCTGTCGCCCCGGCCGGCTGTGCTGGTCGACCCGGTGCCGATCGGCCGCGAAGCCGCCAGCCGCTGGGCCCAGGGCGGGCTGGCCGCGGCGGTCGGCCCCGACGATTCCCCGCATCTGAAGGCCGAGGATACGATCGCCGCCGGCGCCGGCCTGACCGATCCGGAGGTTGCGGGCTGGATCGCGGAGGGAGGCCCCGCCACGGTTGCCGCGCTGGAGCGGTTCGGCGTGCATTTCGACCGGACCGAGAGCGGCGCCTTCTCGCTGGGGCTGGAGGCGGCCCATTCCCGCCGCCGTATCCTGCATGTTCGCGATGCCACCGGCAGCGCCATCGTCGAGGCGCTGGGCAAGCGCATCCTGGAAACGCCGTCGGTCGAGGTTCTGACCGCCGCGGCGATCCGGCTGGCGGTGACGGACGGCAGGATCACCGGGGTCGTGATCCGCCAGAACGGCGGGACGGTCCTGCTGCCGACCGGCATCGTCGTGCTCGCGACCGGCGGGATCGGCGGGTTGTGGCAGGCGACGACCAATCCGATCGGCGCGCGCGGGGCGGGCATCGTGCTGGCGGGCCGCGCCGGGGCGGTGCTGGCCGATCTCGAATTCGCCCAGTTCCACCCCACCGCCCTGGCCGTCGGGGCCGACCCGATGCCGCTGATCAGCGAGGCCGTGCGCGGCGAAGGCGCGGTGCTGGTCAACGAGAAGGGCGAGCGCTTCATGGCCGGCACGCCGGGCGAGGACCTGGCGCCGCGCGACGTCGTCGCCCGCGCCGTCTTCGCCGAATGGGCGCGCGACGGCGGCAGCGCCGGGCTGGACGTCCGCCATTTCGCCCCCGGAGCCTTCGCCAGGCGCTTTCCGACCATCAACCGCGTGCTGGGCGAATACGGCCTCGATCCGGAGCGCACGCCGATCCCGGTCCGGCCGGCGACGCATTACCATATGGGCGGGGTCAAGGTGGACAAGGCCGGCAAGACCAGCGTGCCCGGCCTGTGGGCGGCGGGCGAAGTCGCCTGCACCGGCCTGCACGGGGCGAACCGCCTCGCCTCCAACTCCCTGCTGGAGGCTGCGGTCTGCGGCCGGCTGGTAGCGGAGGATGTGGCGGGCTTGAGCGCCGAGACGGCCGCGCGGGAGACCGGCATCGCAGTACCGGCCGCCACCGAAAACGGCGCCGTCGCGGCGATCCGGGCAACCTTGAATCGCGACGTCGGCGTGATCCGCAACCAGGCGGGTCTGGAGCGGGCGATCGTCAGGCTCGCCCTTCTGCGCCGGGAGACCGCCGGCACCACCGCCGAGGATTCCGTGTCGCTGGCACTTCTGGTCGCCCGTGCCGCGGAGCGGCGCAAGGAAAGCCGCGGGGCGCATTTCCGCTCCGACGCCGAGCCGCAGGCCAATCCGGCGGTGCATTCGGCCTCGCACTGGGACGAACTGGCGGAAGCCAAGGACGGATGATTGAATCGGGCTGGTAATATCCCCAATCTTCTGGAATTCATCCCTGAAACGCACCAACAGAACGCAGACAGCACATGACCCTGCGCAACGGCTTCCTCGACAGTATCGGCAACACGCCGCTGATCCGCCTCAAGCGCGCATCGGAGGAGACCGGCTGCGACATCTACGGCAAGGCCGAGTTCCTGAACCCGGGCGGTTCGGTGAAGGACCGCGCGGCGCTAGCGATCATCGAGGATGCCGAATCCCGGGGCCTGATCCAGCCGGGGGGCACGATCGTCGAGGGCACGGCCGGCAATACCGGCATCGGCCTGGCGCTGGTCGGCAATGCGCGCGGCTATCGCACCGTGATCGTGATGCCGGAGACGCAGAGCCAGGAGAAGAAGGATTTCATCAAGCTGATCGGCGCCGAGCTGCGCCTGGTTCCGGCGGTGCCTTATGCCAATCCCGGCAATTACGTGCATGTGTCGGACCGGCTGGCGCAGGAGCTGGCCAGGACCGAGCCCAACGGCGCCGTCTGGGCCAACCAGTTCGACAATACCGCCAACCGCGAGGGCCATCGCCGCACCACCGGCCAGGAAATCTGGCGCGACATGGGCGGGAAGATAGACGCGTTCACCTGCGCCACCGGCACGGGCGGCACCCTGGCGGGCGTCGGCATGGCGCTGAAGGACCATGACCCGAAAGTCAGGATCGTGCTGGCGGACCCGATGGGCTCATCGCTCTACAATTACTACAAGCACGGCGCCCACAAGATCGAAGGCGGCTCGATCACCGAAGGGATCGGCACCGGGCGGGTCACCGCCAACATGAACGGCGCCCCGGTCGACGATGCCGTGCAGATCCCCGACGAGGAAGCGCTGCCGGTCATCTTCGACCTGATCAAGGAAGAGGGTCTGGTGCTGGGCGGATCGAGCGGGATCAATGTCGCCGCCGCGATCCGCGTCGCCCGGAATCTGGGGCCCGGCCACCGCATCGTCACAATCCTCGCCGACGGCGGCTCACGCTACCAGTCCAAGCTGTTCAACCCGGAATTCCTGCGCTCCAAGAACCTGCCGGTACCGAGCTGGATGTGACACGGTAGGATGGGTAGAGCGCAGCGAAACCCATCATTCATTCTCCCGCCTACCCGATCAGCTTCTCCACCGCGGCCAGCAGTTCGGCTTCCTGGAACGGCTTGCCGACCCAGGGGCGGTCCCTGAAGCCTTCGATATCCCTGCCGCCACCGCCCGTCGCGAAGATGAACGGGATGTTCAGCGCGGCCAGCTTCTCCGCGACCGGATAGACCTTTTTGCCCTTGAGGTTGAGATCGAGGATCGCGGCGGCCAGCGGGCCGTCGTCGATCGCAGTCATGGCCTCGTCGATAGTGTTGGAAACGGCGACCTCGTATCCGGCATCGGACAGGATCGTCTCGATCAGCAGGCAGATCAGTACTTCGTCTTCGACCAGAAGAATCCGGCGGCCGGCCAACTTGTTTTCATCACCAGCCATAGCCCCTCTCCGGACCTGTACAACTTACCCCAATCAACGCAATCACCTCTTAAAACAATAGTTGCAAGCGTGGGAGAAAAACTCGGAATGCCTTTAACGTTCCAAAATTATCGCGGCGGAGCGCGGGACTGACGGTCTGCCCGCGTACCTTGTAGCGAGGAATGAGAGCGCGCGGCAGAGACTTTTCCCGTGCGATCCGCTCAACGAAGGGTTGCGATTTTCGCTGCCTAGGCAGGAGTGACGTGATGCAGGAGCATCGCTATGCTACAGCGCAGGGTGACGTTCTGACTGGATGGTCGGACGTGCCGCTGCCGGCTGACGGCCCGCCACTGCCTTCAGGTGGCGGGGAGCCGGCATCCGTTGGGTCCCTGATCTCGGGTCTGGGACGCAAACTGTCGATGGCAACCAGGGATCGGCGTACCGTGTCCGTCCGAGAGTCGACCGAAGCGAGCGGCGAGCCGGCCCAAACCGGCGACGCGCTGGACCGCGCGCTGATGGCCCGCATCGTCGCACGCGACCGGATGGCGTTCACCATGATTGCCGAGCGCCACGCGACCGTGGCGCTGGGCCTGGCGCAGCGCATCGTGCGCAATTCCGCCGACGCGGAGGATGTCGTCCAGGAAAGCCTGACGCGGCTGTGGGTGTTCGCCGACCGCTGGAATCCCGATGCCGCCCGCTTTTCGAGCTGGTTCTACCGGATCGTGACCAACCAGGCGATCAGCCGGCTGAGGCGCAAGACCAGCGAATCGATCGATACGATCGAGGAGCCGTCCGATTCGACCCCCGGGCCGCACGCCCAGCTGGCCGGTCGCGAGATCGGACATGCTATCGAAAAAGCGATGAATCGTTTGCCGGATCGGCAACGCGCCGCTATCGCATTGTGTTACGATCAAGGACTCAGTTGCGCGGAAGCCGCGGATGCGATGAATGTTTCTGTCGGAACGATGGAAAGCCTGCTTTTCCGTGCGCGGCGCAGCCTGCGGGAATGGCTGAGCCCGATCGCGGCCGAGCTTGAGGAGCAATGAGCATGAATACGAAAGCTTTCGAGATGCTGCTCGACCGGCTGGGCACCGATTTCGACGCCTGGCCGTCGGACGAGGCCCGCGAGGCCAAGGCCCTGCTCGCCACGTCGGGCGAGGCGCGCAAGGCCTATGACATGCTGCTCAGGATCGAAGGGCTGATCGGCGCCAGCCGTCCGCGGGTCGCCGCCGGGGCGGAACAGGCGGTGATCCGGCGCGCGCTGGCCGATATCGCGCTGCGCGAGGCCTCGCCGACATGGCTGGACCGTTTCCGGGCCCTCATCTTCGCGCCGGTGCCGCGGGCCGCCTTCGCCATCAGCCTGGCCGCGCTCGGCTTCGCCGTCGGCATCGCTATCGGCAATCCGCTCGAAAGGTCCGCCGACACAGGTGGCAGCATGATCACCGCGAGTGGGGACGATGTCGTCTTTTAGCATTCCGCGGGGCGCCGCCCCCTATCGCTCCAGGCTGGGCTGGCTGCCGCTGTCGGTCGCGCTCAATCTGGTGCTGATCGGGCTTGTGGTCGCCTGGGAGCTGAACCTGCCGGCGCCGCCGCGCCAGCCGATGGTCACCTGGCAGCGTGAGTTGATCCCGTCGCTGGCGTCGGGCGACGCCGCCATCGTCACCGCGGCGGCCAGCCGGATCGCCGAGGCACAGGCAGAGGGCGATCTGGGAATCCATCTGCAGTACAACAAAATCCGCACGATCCTGGCAGCCGATCCGCTCGATAAGGCCGCCCTGGCCGAAGCCTTCAACCAGATGGCGACCATCCGCCAGACGCAGCAGCTGAAAACCGGCGCGGCCTTCACCGAAGAGCTCGATTCGCTGAGTACCGACGGGCGGAAGAAGATCCTCGCCGCCATGGAAAAGCAGGGCCAGCGCTGGCGGCCGACACAAGGCCGCTGACCGCCCCATTGACCAAGCGGGCGTGGCGCGCGAAGAAGACAGGCGCCTCGTTGTGAAGCGCGACCATCGCCATCAAGGACCTCGACATGTCGGCATCGGTTAACCGCAAGCATTCGGTGAGCATGCTCGCCGCAGTGGGTTTCGCCCTGACGCTGGCCGGATGCAGCACCTATCACTCCGCCGCCAGCGGCAACTTCTCCACCGAACGGCTGACCAGCGGCGGCGGCGGGGCGGGCATTCCCTTCCAGGTCGACGGTTCGGTCGCGGGCGTGCGCGGCGCGGCGCTGGCGACGGCGGTGGCGGGCGCGATGCCCGCGACGGTGGCCGGGACCGCGGTCCACTACGCCGCCTGCGAACCCTATACCGAATGCGCGGGCGATCATCTGGTCTGGACCTTCGGCCCGCCGGCGGCGCGCCCGTCCTCGGCCTATCCGGCGGCGCTGGGCACGAACCTGAACTGGTTCGGCGATTACGAGCCGTCGCCCACCAATGTGAGCGTCAAGGTGGCGCTGTTCCAGAACGGCAACCCGGTCGCCAGCGTGTCGGGCCAGACCGACGCAGCAAGCCCGAACGACCCCGCCTTCCAGTCCCTGATCGCCAGCATGGCATCCCAGGTGATGGACGGGACCGACATCTTCGACGATATCGGGCTGCCCTGATCTAACCCGAGACGGCGCGGGCGATCGCGAAGGCGACCGCCGCGGCGATGCCGCCGATCACCATCGTCTGCAGCGCCGAGCGCAACGCCTTGCCACCGGTCAGCGTCCCCTTCACCCCGCCGAACACTGCGAGCGCAACCAGCGTAAGCGCGATCGACGCCCAGAGCGCCGTGCCGATATCGCGCACCAGCATATAGGGCAGCAGCGGGATCAGCCCGCCGACCATGTAGGACAGGCCGATGGTCAGCGCGCTGGCCGGCGCGCGCGCCGCGTCGGGCTTTTCCAGCCCCAGCTCGAACCGCATCATGAAATCGACCCAGCGATGGCGGTCGCGCGACAGCGCCTCGACCACCGTGTCGGCCGTGGCGCGGTCGAGCCCCTGCTCTGTCAGGATCTGGCGGACCTCCCGCCGCTCCTCGTCCGGCGTCTCCTCGGTCTCGCGCAACTCGCGCCGGTATTCGGCGCGGTAATGCTCGGCGTCGGTGCGCGCCGCGAGATAGCCGCCCAGCCCCATCGCCACCGCCCCGGCGGCGATCTCGGCCAGGCCGGCGGTGACGATCACGCCGCCGCCAACCGCGGCGCCAGTGAGGCCGGCGGCGAGCGCGAAGGGCACGGTCAGCCCGTCCGACATGCCGATGACGACGTCGCGCACGGTGTCGGAGGCCAGGAAATGGAATTCGGAGTGCGCGGCTTTGGCCATTCTTCAGTCTTTCTGTGGAAGATCAGATTGACGGAGGCGTCTTAGGCGCGCAAGCAGTCCGGCGATCACAAAGGGAGGATGATCTTGCCTGTCATGCGCGGCTTCGCTGCTCTCGCTCTCCTCGCCCTCACCGCCTGCGCCTCGCACCCGTCGAAGCCCGACGCGCTGCCGCCGGCGGCGGCCGGCATCGACTGGAACACGGCCAGGACCGTGACCGTCAAGATGACCGATTTCGACTTCACCCCTGCCAAGATCAGCTTAGAGAGTCAGCAGCCGGTGAAATTGACGCTGGTCAATGACGGCACCGACGTCCACGATTTCTCAGCACCCGCCTTCTTCGCCGCGTCGGCGCTGCGCCAGGGCAGCACGGGGCCGGCGGGCGGCAAGGTTTCGCTGGCCAAGGGGAAGTCGGCCGAGATCGACCTGGTGCCCGGCCCGGCCGGCACCTATCCGTTGACCTGCACCGAATTCCTGCACGACATGTTCGGCATGACAGGCTCCATCACCGTCACCGCCGCATCGCACTGAACCCAAGGAGAGTCCGGCCATGATCACCGTCTATCACCTCGAAAACTCACGCTCCGAACGGGTCATCTGGCTGATGGAGGAGCTTGGGCTGGCCTACAATCTCGAGCGCTTCAACCGTGAGCCGACGATGCGGGCGCCGGATTCGATGAAGGCGATCAATCCCTTGGGCAAGGCGCCGATGATCAAGGACGGCGAGACGGTCGTCATCGAATCCGGCGCCATCATCGAATACATCACCAACCGGCATGGCGGCCGGCTGGCGGTGGGGGTGAACTCGCATAATTACGGCCGCTATCTGCAATGGATGCATTTCGCCGAGGGCACGGCGATGGCCCGGTTCATCCTGAACCTGTTCGTCGGCGGCTTCTTCCCCGGCATCGACCCGGGCTCGCCGCTGGTCGGCATGGCCAAGCAGAGCAGCGCCGAAATCCTGGCCTATCTGGAAAGCGAACTGGGCAAGAGCCCCTATTTCGCCGGCAACGATTTCACCGCCGCCGACATCATGATGTCCTATTGCTTCGGCATCGTCCGCAGCCCGGTGATGAACACCGACCTGGCGCAGTACCCCAACATCGCCGCCTATATCGCCAGGATCGAGGCCCGCCCCGGCTATCAGAAGGCCATGGCCATCGCCAACCCGAAGAAGGCCTGAAAAGCGCCGCAAGAATAAGAGGAAACACCAAGGCACCAAGACGCCAAGGGCACCGAGAAGAAACCAAATTTCCGGCTTTAACTTGGTGTCTTGGTGCCTTGGTGTTTAATTCTCATTCAGCGATCTTGTGACTTTGGATAGTACCTTCGGATGAACGATTCTCCGGACAGGGAAGTGTCCGCTAGGCGGGAGTAAACTTCGGTCCCGTGACCGATCTGTTCTTCCCCGATCTGATAGGCGTTCCACCAACCAAGAGTCTCGATTTGGAAATTGGCCTTCGGATCGTCCGCGCAATATGATTCCGCCTCACGTTCGGCAAATTCGATTGCCTGATCAAAATTCTCAGCCCGAAACAAAACAACCCGTTCTTCGACCCGCCCGGTGTCGCCGGTTTCCCTGAAATACCAGCGGAACAGCCCTTTCACCGCAAACCATTCGCCCGCTTTATCCGCCATGCGTGCCCTCTAGGGGTAGGGTTCGGCTTATGAACCGGTGAGCTCCGTATCGATCGGGGCGCGGTCCAACTCGACGCCGGTCGTCTCCAGCAGGCGGCTGACGGTCATGTAGAGGCCGATGACCAGGATCAGGTCGACCACGGCCCGGTCGGACAGATGCGCACGCACGGCCGCCAGGGTGGCATCGCCGGCGCGGACATTGAGGATCACGTCATCGGCGAAAGCCATCACCGCAGCTTGCGCCGGGGTCAGCACCGGGTCGGGACGGCCGGCCTTGATCGCGGCGATCTGGCCGTCGCTCAAGCCCACCTCACGGCCCAGCCCCTCATGGTGGAAGACCTCATAGGCCGATTTGGAGATATAGCCGACCCTGAGGATCGCCACCTCGCGCAGCTTCGGATCGAGGTCGGACGGCTGATAGAAGCCGCCGGAGAACTGGCCGAAGCCGTTGAACACCGGCTCGGACGCGTTGGCGACCATCCGCATGATGTTGATCGGCGCGCGTTCCAGGGTCGCCTTTACGGTTGCGGACAGCTTGGCCGGATCGGCGTAGGGGATACGGGTCATCTCAGAACTCCAGGCAGATCTTGCCGAAATGCTTCTGCGATTCCTGGTGGCGGAAGGCATTGGCGATGTCGGCGAGGCCGAAGGTGGAATCGATCACTGGCTTGATGCCGGCGGCGGCGATGGCGCGGTTCATGTCGAGCTGATCCTGGCGGCTGCCGACCATGATGCCGGTGACGCGGAGCTGGCTGGAGAACATGAGGTAAGTCTGGACGTCGCCGGCGATGCCGGTCAGAACGCCGATCAGCGCGATATGGCCGCCCATGCGGCTGGCCCACATCGACTGGTTCAGCGTGCCCGGCCCGCCGACCTCAAGCACGTGATCGACGCCGCGCCCGCCGGTCATCTCCTTGATCTTCTTGCCCCATTTGGGCTCTGACTTGTAGTTGACGAGGTGGTCGGCACCGAGCGACTTCAGCCGCTCAAGCTTCGCGTCCGACGAGGAGGTGGCATAGACGGTGGCGCCGGCCATCTTGGCGAATTGCAGCGCGAAGATCGACACGCCGCCTGTCCCCTGGACCAGCACGTTGTCGCCCGGCTTGACCCCACCGGCGACCACCAGCCCGCGCCAGGCGGTCAGCGCGGCGCAGGGCAGCGTGGCGGCCTCAGCATGCGAATAGCCTGGCGGCGTCTTGGTGAAGGCCTGGGCCGGCACGGTGACATATTCGCGGGCGAAGCCGTCGATCGTATCGCCGGGAATACGGCGCGTAGTGTCGGGCGTGGCGTCGCCCAGCAGCCAATCCGGGTAGAACATGCCCATGACCCGGTCGCCGACCTTGAACTCGGTCACGCCCTCGCCGACGGCCGTAACCTCACCCGCCCCGTCCGACATCGGGATACGGTTATCGGCGGTCTTCAGCTGGCCGATGGCGACGACGTAGTCATGGTAGTTCAGCGAGCTGGCGCGCAGGCGAACGGTGATCTCGCCGGCCCTGGGCGGCGGCGCGTCGGGCACATCTGTGTAGACGAGCTTATCCAGCCCACCCGGCGCCGTCAGCGTCACTGCCTTCATGTCGATTTCCCTTACGTGGCTTCGTTCCGTTGCCGACACATAGCATCCGAATAGCCAGTCATATAGCCGGAACGGCTCGCGCTATTCGATACAGGAGGCCGGCTCGGCGGGGTCCATGAAGCGGACCTTTTCTATGAGCACCTGAAAGATCGGATAAGGCCAGAATTCAAAATTCGTCAGCCCCTCCATGATCGGGCAGGTGGAGGATTTGATGACGATTTCCTTCTCGAGCGGCATTAGTTCCAGATGATACCGCACCCGCTTTTTGAACGGGTTCTTGATCTCGAACGTCATGCCCGTTCCATCGCCAATGCCCTGCTTTTGCACCAAGTTCATCACGAAGGTCTTTTCGGGATGAGCGATCGCGGGAACGAGGCGGAGCTCCAAATCACCGCCCGAGCCTTCCGCGGCTTCGAAATACAGCGTCTCGCCCGGATAAACCGTTATATATGCGGGCTGGACAACGGGTGGTGCGAGAGGCGTCCGGTAGACGAAATCCGAACCGTCCCGCTTCTTCAGCGTGAACTCGACATTCCGCCGGCAAGGCGCCGTCTCGCACAGGCGCTTGAGGCCTTCCTCGGCAGAACCCCCTGCCGGCTGGTCGGCGGATGCAGGGCTCGCAACGGCCAGCAACGACCAGAACGCGGCCAATACGACGAGCTTGTCGAGTTCACGCGTCGTCTTCAGCTTCATTGCCTTCACGTCGACTCCCCGATTGCTTCTTTGCTCAGCGACAAAGACATACCATCGGGGTCGATCGGCAATACAGCAATTCGTCATGCCCGGACTTGATCCGGGCATCCACGCGGTCCCACGAGCGCAAGCGCTAACGGAGGGCCATGGATGGCCGGGTCAAGCCCGGCCATGACGGTATGTTGGGGGGATGAGAAGGAGAGCCTTACGGGAACAGCCCCCTGAGGCGCTTGCCCTCGCGCACCTTCTCCACGCCGATCGCCATGGCGGCGGTGCGGTTGGAAATCTTCTCGGCCTGGGCGCGCTTTGTCACCTGGGCGAAAGCCATCTCCAGCAGCCGGTACAGCTTGTCGTTGACCTCGGTCTCGGCCCAGAACAGCTGCTGCAGGTCCTGTACCCATTCGAAATAGGACACGATCACGCCGCCCGAATTGCACAGGATGTCGGGGATGACGAAGATCTCGTCGCGGCGCTGATCGAGGATGCGGTCGGCCTCCGGCGTGGTCGGGCCGTTGGCGCCCTCCGCGATGATCCGGCATTTAAGCCGGCCGGCATTCTCGCCGGTGATCACCTGTTCGACAGCGGCCGGCACCAGGATGTCGCATTTCTGCTCCAGCATCTCCATCGGGTCGATGGAAAGCTGGTTCGACCAGCCCTTGAGCACGCCGCCATTGGTCGCCGCGTGCCGCTCGATCGCGTCGATATCCAGCCCCTTGGGGTCGTAATAGGCGGCGGTGTGATCGCTGACGCCCAGGATCTTCGATCCGGTGCGGTGCGCCAGGTTGACCGCGGCGACGCTGCCGACATTGCCGTAGCCCTGGACGATGGCGGTGGTCTCGGAGTGTTTCATCTTCAGCTGGCTGAGCGCCCGCTCGACCAGATAGACGACGCCGCGCCCGGTCGCCTCGCGCCGGCCGGCGGTGCCGCCGATCGCGACCGGCTTGCCGGTCACGATCTCACTCACCGAGTGGCCGACATTGGTCGAGTAGGTGTCCATGAACCAGGCCATCACCTGCTCGTTGGTGCCCATGTCGGGCGCCATGATGTCGGTGTGCGGCCCGACGAACGGGATCATCTCCTGCATATAGCGGCGGGACACCGCCTCCAGCTCGCGCTTCGACAGCTTGGTCGGGTCGCAGGTGACGCCGCCCTTGGCCCCGCCATAGGGCAGGCCGGCCAGCGCGCATTTCCAGCTCATCCAGATCGACAGCGCCCCGACCTCGCCGATATCGACATTCGGGGCGAAACGGACACCACCCTTGGTCGGCCCCAAGGTCAGGTGATGCTGCACCCGATAGCCCTCGAACACGGCGGTCGAGCCGTCATCCATATGGATCGGGATCGACACGGTGACGGCGCGCTTCGGATAAAGCAGCCGGTCGCGCTCGTCGTGCGGGATGCCCAGATGGTCGGCGATCGTGCCGAACTGCTCCTTCGCCATGGCGAAGACCGGGCCGGAATAGATGGTCATGAAAGTCCCCTGAAAATGAGCAAAAGCGCCGCGCCGGGAGCCGGGCCGCGCGTCGATTTCCATGGAGTGAATGTAGTCAGGCCGGATGCATGGCGTTCATGCAAACCCCGCATGGCTGATTCTCGCCTGTTTTCCGCCATTTCCTCTGCGTAACTCGCGGGAAAACGGCGCGTTCCGGCAGAACTGCGAAATCATGCAGCAATTTTCTTGCGCAAAATTGTTTCGGCACTCTCCCCTGATTCGTCATTGCGAGCGCCAGCGAAGCAATCCAGGGCCGTTTGCCCAAGCACCGATCGGTGAGGCTCTGGATTGCTTCGCTTCGCTCGCAATGACGGGTATAGGTCGTTGAAACTTGAGCGGGGGAACGGTATGGCCGAGCAGGAGTTCGCGGGGAAAGTGGCGCTGGTGACGGGCGGCGGCAGCGGGCTGGGCCGGGCGACCGCGATCGCCTTCGCGAAGGCCGGGGCCAGGGTCGTTGTTCAGGATATCGCCGATAAAGGCGGGCACGAGACCGTCGGCCTGATCGAAGAGGCGGGCGGCGCGGCGTTCTATATCCACGCCGATGTGCGCGACGAGGCCGCCGTCGAAGCGATGGTTGGCGAGGCCGCGGGCCGCTTCGGCCGGCTGGATTTCGCCTTCAACAATGCCGGCATCTCCGGCGGGGCCGGGCCGGACGAATTCTGGGACACGCCGATCTTCGACAATACCTTCGCGATCAATACGCGCGGCGTGTTCCTGTGCATGAAGTACGAGGTGCCGCAGATGCTGAAGACCGGTGGCGGCGCGATCGTGAACACGGCCTCGGTCGCCGGCTTCAATGGCACGGGCCACCCGTCCTATATCGGCTCGAAGCACGCGGTCCTCGGCCTGACCAAGTCGGTGGCGATGCATTACGCCACCCAGAACATCCGGGTGAACGCGGTATGCCCGGCGGCGATCGACACGCCGATGGTTCAGGACATGACGGCGCGCGATCCGAACAATGCCAGGCTGGTCGCCAAGCTGCACCCGATGAAGCGCATCGGCCAGCCATACGAGGTGGCCGACGCGGTGCTGTTCCTGTGCTCCGAGCGCGCCAGCTTCATCACCGGCCACCCGCTGGCGGTGGACGGCGGCACGCTGGCGCGATGAGCGACGCTTTCGCCCCGACCCTGTTCGCAGGCAAGGTCGCGCTCGTCACCGGCTCGACCTCGGGCATCGGCCTGGCGACGGCCGAGCTGCTGGGCCGGGGCGGGGCAAAGGCGGTGATCCTGAACGGGCGCGACCGGGCCGCCGGCGAGGCTCAGCAACGCCGATTGGCGGCGCTGGCGCCCGGCACCGAATTCCGCTTCATCGCCGCCGATTATGCCGATCAGGTCGCGGTGGACGCCCTGTTCGCCGAAATCGAAGCCGCGTTCGGCGGCCTGGATATACTGGTCCATACCGCGATCGGCGGCGGCCCGCCCGACCTGTTCATGAAGCTGGACCCCGCGGGCTGGCAGGCGACCCTTGAGGGGAAGCTGATCAGCCTGATGCGCTGCTGCCACAAGGCGATCCCCATGATGCAGGCCAGGGGCGGCGGCGCCATCGTCTCGGTGGCGTCGGACGCGGCCAGGCTGGCGACACCGGGCGAATCCGTGATCGGCGCCGCCTTCGCCGGCAACGCCATGTTCGTGAAGACCCTGGCGGTGGAACTCGCCCGCCAGAACATCCGCGCCAACGTCGTGACACCCTCGATCACCCGCAACACCAAGACCTATGACGCGGTGATGGCCGGCGAGTTCAGCCGCAAGCTGTTCCAGAAAGCCGAGAGCCGTGCGCGGCTCGGCGTTCCCGTGCCCGAAAACGTCGCCCCTATCATCGCCTTCCTGGCGAGCCCGCTGGCCTCCCACATCACCGGGCAGGTGGTGAGCGCCAATGGCGGGATTTCGGTGGCTTGAGGCGACTGGCCGATTACCCTGGGGATGGCGCCTGCTCGAGCCACGTCACGATGATTCGCTCGAAATCGACGTAATGGATCATGTCGGGGTCGCATTCGAATTCCGCCGCCAACGCCGGAAGGTCACTTAGGAAATCCTGATAAACCCGAGCCAGGCGATCTCCGCTTGGCAAGACCCTGCGCGAGGCCGTTGCGAGCCAGTCTCGCGCTTCACGCAATGCCCGCATCGGGTCTCCACCATGTTCGTGGATATCCATGCCCGAAAGGTCGGAGATAAAGCGCTGATAGCGATATTGTTCGATGTCGAAAATCAGCGCCATCTTCGCTTTCTGAGCTTTGCCGCCATAACGTTTGGCGCCCAGGAAAATGCCGAGTTCGAGAGGCATGTTGAACCGCGGCAGATGATTGACCGCATCCAACTGGGTTCGAGAAAGATCGTGGATGCCATAGCGGCACTCGTCGATCAGCCGAAATATTTTGTCGATCCGCGTCTGGCCGCCATCATCGAGCTCACGCGCCGAACGCGGCCGAAATTCGCAAGCGTATATGGCAAAGACCAGTGCCCGGAAAATCGGAGCATAATCACGGTCGAACGGACAGTTGATGAAAACGTCGTCAGCCGACGTCTCGATGACGCCGGAGGCCAAATTTACTTCTTCTTGCTGTTAACGCTTTTGACCGCTGCCCTGGCAGCTGCGATCGAGATCGTTCCAGTCTTGGAGGCGGGCCTCAAAATGAATTTTCCCGTTGCCTCGCTCCTGCCGAGAATACGCGCGGCATGCTTGGATTGCGGAGAATTCAGGGGCTTGGGCGACTTCATAATCATGATCGAAATGTGCCCTCATTGCCGGCCGGTTTCAAGAATCGTCTTACACGTTACGCCGCCTTATTTGCCCACCCGCCGCAGCACGTAATCCGCCAGGAGCGCCTCGGTCTTGGCGGTGAAGTGGACCAT
>Ga0105238_10003892_pt1 | contig 14820 bp, 12 predicted proteins | sample KBSC34metaG_FD_81526 | JGI IMG/M metagenome (GOLD analysis project Ga0105238, IMG submission 81526) | Corn rhizosphere microbial communities from Kellogg Biological Station, Michigan, USA - KBS C3-4 metaG | ecosystem: Host-associated > Plants > Roots > Rhizosphere > Soil | place: Michigan, USA... | reverse complement strand
GCACACGTACTCGTGGTTGTTCAAGATACCGACCACGGGGCTGAGGTTCTTGACCGTGTATGGACCGTGGGGCCGTCCCGACATGGCGCTCTTCACCTTCACGCGGAACATCCTCGATGGAAAGCCGATCGATGTGTTCAACAATGGTCACCACAAGCGCGATTTCACATACGTGGATGACATCGCCGAAGGTGTCGTACGCGCGAGCGAGCGTATTGCCCAGCCCGACCCGAACTGGAACAGCAAATCACCCGATCCGTCCTCGAGCAGCGCTCCCTTTCGGGTGTACAACATCGGCAACAACGAGCCGGTGCAGCTGATGCGCTACATCGAAGTCATCGAGGAATGCCTGGGACGCACGGCGCAGAAGAATTTCCTGCCGATGCAGCCTGGCGACGTGCCGGAGACCTTCGCCGACATCGATGATCTCGTGCGGGATGTGGGCTACCGGCCGGCTACTCCCATCGAGACGGGCGTGCGGCATTTTGTTGATTGGTTCTGCCAGTACTACGGTTATAAGAAATAACAGCGCAGTTGCTTCGGATGTCACGAATCTCATCCGCATCATCCAGAAAGTGCAGCCAGATGAGAACGATCCTCTGGCCGCGCAGGCTCACGTCCCAGTGTCATCTGAGGCGCCGGAGCACACCGCCAACGCAGATGCGATCGGCACTGTGCGGCTGCTCGAAGCGATTCGCATACTGAAGCGGCGGGACGGTCAGGTAAAATAGCGGCGTTTACCTGCCCAAAGGGAAATTCCACTCGTGACGACACCCCCGATGCAAGTTCCGCTGCTCGACCTGAAACTGCAGTACGAGCCCCTGGCCGAGAAGATCCAGGCCGTGATTGCCAAAGTCTGCGCCAGTCAGCACTTCATCCTGGGGCCCGCGGTGAAAGAGCTCGAGGCGAGCCTGGCGACGTACAGCCAGTGCCGTTTCGGAATCGGTGTGTCATCCGGAACGGATGCCCTGCTGCTGGCGCTGATGGCGCTGGGGATTGGTGCCGGCGATGCCGTCATCACGAGCCCCTTCACCTTCTTCGCGACGGCTGGAACGATCGCGCGGACCGGAGCGATCCCGCTCTTCTGCGATATCGACCCGGTCACCTTCAACCTCTCGCCGCAGGCGGTGCGGGAATTTATTCAGAATGAGTGTCAGCGCAAAGGGGACGAGCTCTTCAGCCCCACGGGAGAGCGAATCAAGGCCATCATGCCCGTGCACCTGTACGGCCAGATGGCTGACATGCCCGCGCTGATGCAGATCGCGCAGGCTGATGGACTGCGTGTCATCGAGGACGCCGCCCAGGCGATCGGCGCCGAGGATGTCCAGGGCCGTCGGGCCTGCAGCTATGGAGACATAGGCTGCCTGTCATTCTTCCCGACCAAGAACCTGGGTGCCTTCGGCGATGCCGGCATGTGCGTGGCCAACGATCCAGCCGTGGCCGAGAAGCTGGACATCCTGCGCGTCCACGGAGGCAAGCCCAAGTACTTCCATTCCTATATCGGCGGGAATTTCCGGATCGACGAGCTGCAGGCCGCCATCCTCAACGTCAAGCTCGAGCATCTGGACACCTGGAGCGCGGGGAGGCAGAAGAATGCGGCCTTCTATGACGCCGCCTTCGCACGCGCCGATCTGGGGCGCGCCGTGCAGACACCGGTCGCGTTGCACGGGTACCGCCATATCTATAATCAGTACATGGTGCGGGTGAGGGATCGGGACCTGCTTCGACAACATCTGACCTCGAACGGCGTGGGAACTGAAATCTATTACCCCGTGCCCCTGCATCTGCAGAAGTGCTTTGGCTACCTCGGCCATGAGCAGGGCGATTATCCGGAATCCGAGCGGGCCGCCGGGGAAGTGCTGGCACTGCCCATCTTCCCGGAGCTCAAAGAGACGCAACTACAATATGTGGTCGATATGATTGCAGGCTTCTATAGCCGCGCCTGATCTGGACCTGTTCCCGAGGAGATACCCCGTGCAATTGACCCCCGGTCCCCAGACCGCCCCCTGGAAAGATCTCGCCTCGCATGTTGCTCGTTTGTCCGGCACGCCCACCCGCGAGCTGTTCGAGCGCGATCCGGGTCGTTTTGAGCGCTTTTCACGCTCGGCTGTCGGCCTGCAATTGGATTTCTCGCGCCAGCGCCTCGATGAAGTGGTCCTGGGCAAGCTCGCAGAGCTGTTGGATGCGGTCGGTTTCCGGGAGCGCATCGCCGCGATGTTCCGCGGCGACAAGATCAACCGCACGGAGGATCGCGCGGTGTTGCACGTCGCGTTGCGCCAGCCTGCCGGCGCTGCGATCGGGGGCGCCGCGATCGAAAAGCAGGTCATGGAAGAGCGCGAGCGGATGCTGTCATTCGCCGAGTCCGTGCGCTCGGGTCGTATCGTCGGCAGCTCGAAGAAGCCGTTCAAACTCGTCATCAACATCGGTATCGGCGGGTCGGATCTCGGTCCGCTCATGGCCGTGCAGGCCCTCGAGCAGTACACCGAAGGGGGACCTCATGTCGAGTTTGTATCCAACATCGACGGCAACCATCTGCATGATCTGCTTGCTGTCGCCGATCCGGCCACGACGCTGTTCATAGTTGCCTCGAAGACGTTCGTGACACTCGAGACGCTGACCAACGCACGCACCGCGCGCGCGTGGCTCGTATCGAAGCTGGGAGAGGAGGCGGTCCCGGCACATTTCGCCGCCGTGTCCGTGAACACGAAGGCGATGGATGAGTTCAAGGTTCATCCTGACTACCGGTTCCAGATGTGGGACTGGGTAGGTGGGCGCTATTCGTTGTGGAGCTCCATCGGTGTGTCGATCGCGGTGGCTGTCGGACGCCAGAACTTCCTCGCGTTCCTCGGGGGCGGCCACGAAATGGATGAGCATTTCCGCACGACGCCGTGGCTGCAGAATCTGCCGGTGCTCGCGGGGCTCGCGGGCGTCTGGAATATCAACTTCCTGAATCTGCCGACCCATGCGGTGCTGCCGTATGACGATCGCCTGAAACGGTTCCCGGCGTACCTGCAGCAACTCGAGATGGAGAGCAACGGCAAGTCCGTCACCCAGGAGGGCAACCCGGTCGAATGGCAGACGGCGCCCATCGTCTGGGGCGAGCCGGGCGACAATGCCCAGCACTCGTTCTTTCAGTTGCTCCACCAGGGAACGCAGCGCGCGGCGCTCGACTTCATCGTGCCCGCCAAATCCTCCTGTGGGGATCAGAAGCACCAGAACCTGGCCATCGCCAATTGCTGTGCGCAGGCGGAGGCCTTCATGGCCGGCCAGCCGGCCGAGGTGGTGGAGGCCGATCTTCGCCGCCACGGCATGTCCACGGAGCGGATTGCAGCTGTCACCCCGCACAAGGTCCACCAGGGCAGCCGGCCGAGCACGATCTGTCTGTTCGAGAAGCTCGATCCGGCGACGCTCGGCAAGCTGATCGCCCTCTATGAGCACAAAGTTTTCACGCAGGGCGTAATCTGGGGCATCAACTCGTTTGACCAGTGGGGTGTCGAGTTGGGTAAGAAGCTGGCTGAGCAACTCGCGCCCGCGGTCGAAGATCCAGCGAACGCGCGCGGCGTGGCGCCCGGCCTCCTGGCCCTGCTCGGCCGGATGGCGCAACTACGAGGGAAATCTTGAGCCGGGAGTTCCTGAAGCAGCAACTGGAAGAACATCGCGAGCTGTTCAGCCGGCTCGAAAGCCTCCTGCCGGCGGTGGAGGCGGCTGTTACCCTGATAAAGGACGCACTCGACAGCGGCTGCAAAGTCATGTTCTGTGGCAATGGCGGGTCGGCCGCCGACAGTCAGCACCTGGCCTCCGAGTTCACGGGTCGATTCATCAATGATCGGCGGCCGCTGGCGGCGATAGCCTTGACCACGGATTCCTCCGCGCTGACCTGCATCTCGAATGACTATAATTTTGATGAGGTATTCTCTCGGCAATTGCTCGGGTTGGGACGCAAGGGAGACTGCCTCGTTGCCATCTCCACGTCCGGAAATTCCCGCAACGTAGTCAAGGCGGCCGAGGCTGCCCGCGCTACCGGGATCCATACCATCGGTCTCCTCGGTCGTGACGGAGGCAAACTCGGCGCATTGTGCGAAGTAGCCATCATCGTGCCGAGTCCGAGCACCGCGCGAATTCAAGAAGCGCACAGCTTCATCGGTCACACGATGTGTGCCCTCGTAGAACAGGCGCTGGGTATCAGTGGTGGATGAGAAGACACTTTCGCGCGCGCAGGTGTTGGTGGTGGGCGATGCCATGCTCGACCGCTACTTTTTTGGCGATGTTGAGCGGATCTCACCGGAGGCGCCGGTCCCGGTTGTCCGGGTAACACGCGAGGAAGCCCGTCTCGGCGGAGCTGCGAACGTGGCGCTGAACATCAAATCCCTCGGCGCGGCCGTCACTCTCGTCACTGTCGTCGGCAACGACGAGCCGGCCCTGAAGTTACAACAGCTTCTGCGGGAAAAAGGCGTCGACAGCATCCTCGGTACGGATGCGAAGTTGAATACCTGCGTGAAGCTCCGCATCATCGCCCGCGCCCAGCAGGTCGTCCGTGTGGATTTTGAAAGCCCGCCGGACCACGAAGTGTTGGCCGCAATGCTCTCCGATTACTCTCGTGCGTTGCCCAGGCAGGATGTGGTGCTGTTCTCGGACTACGGCAAAGGAGGGCTCGCTCACATCCCACGGATGATCGAGCTGGCCCGCGCGGCCGGCAAGCCGGTGTTGGTCGACCCCAAGGGTGTCGACTATGTACGTTATTCGGGAGCCACCGTCATCACTCCGAACCGCTCGGAGCTGAGCCAGGTGGTCGGCGGATGGACCTCGGAGGAGCAACTTCACGAGCGGGCGCAGCGATTGCGCGAATCCCTGAAGGTGGACGCTCTTTTACTCACGCGCAGCGAGGAGGGCATGTCCCTTTTCGATGCGGCGGGTCACGTGCGCGTTACAGCGAAGGCGCGTGAGGTGTTCGACGTCACTGGAGCTGGCGATACCGTCATTGCCGTGGTGGCCACGATGCTCGCCTGCGGGATGAAATTGCGGGACGCCCTGCCACTCGCCAATCACGCGGCGGGCCTCGTGGTGGGCAAATTTGGTACCGCCAGCGTCAGTTACGCCGAGTTGTTCAAATGAAGTCGGCCGGCTGAGAGCTCGTCATGTCACTGACTGAGAAAATCCTCGACCCTGCCCAGGTCGACGCGCAGCGCTGGGTTCGGCCACTCGTGTTTACCAATGGAGTGTTCGACGTCCTGCACCGTGGGCACGTGATGTACCTGGAACGGGCCCGCGAGCTGGGCGCGACCCTGGTGGTCGGTGTCAACACTGACAGTTCGGCACGCCGCCTGGGGAAAGGCCCTGATCGCCCACTCAACAACGAAGCCGACCGTGCCCTGGTGCTGGCGGCCCTGCGGAGTGTTTCGTTTGTTACCTGGTTCGACGAGAACACACCGTGTGAGCTCATCGTCAAGTGCCGCCCGGACGTGTACGTGAAGGGTGGGGACTACGACGTTGAGACATTGGAAGAGACCCGCCTGGTACGCAGTTGGGGAGGGCGTGCGGTCGCAATCGACTTTGTTGCGGGCTACTCGACGACCGCGCTCCTGGAGCGGATCCGCGCGGCGCAATGAATAAGGCCGCGTTCATCGATCGTGACGGCGTGATCAATGAGGATCGGGAGTTCGTATACCGCAGCGCCGATTTTCACTTCATTCCCGGCTCGATCGAGGCGCTGCGCGCGTTGCGCGCCGCGGACTATCGGCTCGTGGTCATCACCAATCAGTCGGGAATCGGGCGCGGGCTGTTTTCTGAAGCCGACTACCTCGAGTTGCAAGCCTACATGCGGCTGCGCCTGGAGCAGGCCGGCGTGGTGCTCGACAGCATTCAATATTGTCCGCATGCACCCGATGCGGACTGTGACTGCCGCAAGCCCTGCCCGGGGATGCTCCTGAGAGCCATCCGCGAGTTGGAAATCGATCCGGCCCCATCCGTGCTCATCGGTGATCGGGCCGCCGACATAGAAGCCGGCCGCGCAGCCTCGGTGGGGCGGTGCTTCCTGGTGCGAAGCGGTAAGCAGCTTTCCGACAGCGACGTGCGGCTCGCGGACGGCGTTTATCCGGACCTGGCCGCCTGCGTCGCCGCATTACTCAGAAGTGATAGCTGACAAACACCGTGCTGCTCAAGACGTTGTAGAAACTGTCGTTGCGCGCACCTGAGTCCGGCGGGTCGGTCGGCAACAGGTGATCGCGTTGGATGTTGTCGGCGTAACGCACGTCCCAACCCAGATCGAAACCGGGAAGCACATTGCGCCACTGCAGGCCGGCGCCCAGATAAACCCCGTAGGCGGGTGTTGCCAGGTTGTAGCGCGCGGCGCCGAGAAACACACTCAGAGCGAGTGGACCGTGGAAACGGTACCGATAGTCGACCGCACGGAAACCGATCAAACTGTGACCTTGCACGTTTTCCGCTTCCACACGCACACCCAGATCGCTGTGGTCCGAGACGAAGCGGCGGGCACCCAGACCCAGGTGATACCCGTAGCCGATGGAGCCTGTCGTTCGGGTCTCATGTGATGTCAGATCGACGCTCTGGCGGCTCGCGTTGGCGCCCGCGTCCACGAATATTTCGCCGTTGCTCGGCAGCGGCTCGGCCGCGACGCTCAGTGATTCCATGATGGAGGCCGGCAGTCCGCCTTCGTCGGGGTTGAAGCGCACGAACCCGGCGATACGTGAAAAGTTGCCGCCGAAGACATCCCTGCCGCCGGAGACTTCGCCGCCGACCATCATGTGGGCCACGGGCCGTGAATATTGCAGCGACAGGTCCTGGAAGTGCCGATAGTCCGCCACTTTGCCGTAGGTCGCGTTCTGCAGAGCGCGGTAGCGCAGGCGGAACCAGCCGCCGAACGGCGGTTCGTAACCCAGTGACACCATTTGACTGCGCCCGCCGACATCATCACCAAACACGCGCTGGTCGCCGAACCAGTGACCGGTTACGCGGCCGTAGTTGGTCATGCCATCGCCGTAGATGCTGTTCACGTACCAGGCGTTCTGCCATTCGCTGGCTTCCACTGTCAGGTCGAACCGCTGCCACAACCGCGGGAAATGGATCCCGGCGGAGAGCGCCGTATTTCCCAACAGGTAGTTGCGGCCATGCGAGGTGTCTTCGCCGCCGTACTCGAAGTACACGGAGAAGGGCACCGGGCCCTGGAACTGGAAGCTGCTGGTGATGGAGGCCTGCTGGTTGCCTGCCTGCTGGTCGGTGGTCAGGTTGGCGTTGGTGTTGTCAAACCCGGAAGGATTGAAGAACGCCTTGAACAGGGTATTGAGATTGCCGCCGCCGCGCAGTCCGCCGCCGTACTGCTCCAGGCGATTGAATCCGATGGCCCAGCCTTGCGCGGGCTCGAAGCCGAGGTGCAGGCCGGCGAGGCGCGGACGGCCCGAGGTGAGCGTGTCCTCGAATTGGATCTGATCCGAGCGCGACATGGCTCCTGCAAACAGCTCGTAAGTGATGCCGAGCCGCGAGATAGGCTCGTAGTTCGAGAGGGTGACCGAAGGCAGGGTTGGCGCCTCGGTGCTCATGAGCAGGCTGCTGTCGGTCAGGGGCGAGAACCAGTGTTGCCGAAAGCCGATGTCGAGCTGTGCGTAGCTCCAACCCAGGCTGATCAGTGATCCCGTGTAGTTCGTCTGCCCCTGGTAACCGACGGCACCCGCTTCCACCAGCACGTAATCGCTCGGTTGCCAATAGACCTGGGCGTCGGCATCCCAGTGGCTGTTTTCAGTCATGCCATAACGGTTCGGATCGACGCTGGTCGCGCCTTTACCGGAGCTCAGTGCTCCTTCGACCCCCGCGTAAGAAATCCCGACGGTGTGGGTGTACCGTTTCAGGAACGTGCGCACGTGATCGCAAAGTACCGGATCGATCTTCTGTGCCTTTTCGAGTGCATCGAGGACTCGTGCGGCCGCGATGGGCCGGGTCATCACCGGCTCGTTCGCGAGAATCATCACGCGCTCGATCTGCGCTTCCATCTCAGGCTCGATATTCAATGGCAGGTAGGGGGAAACACCCCGTCCCTGGGCTGCTGTCTGCATTGCCAGCACGCCCATGATCGCCCAACCGACTTTCTTCATGCTTTCCGCAGATCCGTTCCGTAAGGCGGGGAGTCTACATGTCCCGGCCGGCGCGATAGCGCTCAAAAAGGCATCCCGGTTCAGTACAATCGGTCGCCACAGCCTGAAGGTACCTGATGCCCTCGATGAAACGCTCGCTCCGCTATTGGATCGCTCTCCTTGCAGCCATCAGCACGTTGCTCACGCCACTTCCTCCCGCGTTTGCACAGGCCGGTAATCCGACACCTGACCAGATCGAGATGTTCCGCAACCTCAGTCCCGATCAACAGGATGCCGTCCTGCGCTCATTCAGCGGCGGCGGCAACACGGGCACGGGCAGCAGCAGTCTCAATCTCGGTGGGACGCAGCAGTTCGGTGGTTCGCGGGATGCGAATCTGGACCGTCAATCCATCGAACGCCAACGACTCAGCAGCCAGGATACGAGCGACCTCGCGCCGGATGAGGCACCCCAGTACGAGGATCCCAGGAACCCCTCGCTCAAGGCGGACGATTCCGTCATTGTCGAAATCGATTTCACGCTGCCCCCGCGGCCGAACCCTACGGGATCACTGCCGTTCACTGCCCAGGGCTATTATCCGGGCGCGGCGCAGTTGAGCCAGGCGCAGACACCGGCACTGGGACCCCTGGCAAATAATCGGCAGCAGGATGCAAACATCCCCAACAACGCGCAGGGCAAGACGAACGATCCGGCCACTCAGATTACCGATGCCGAGAGAAAGCGTTTGCAGGACCTCATTGACCTGGTCCGTTCCGGCAATCCTTACAAGTTATCCCGCAACGGCGAGCTGTCTCTGCCGGGGTTTTACCCGATTCCACTCCTGGGCCTCACCGAGGACCAGGCTTCGTTGCGCCTGAAGGTCGAGCCGGCATTCCAGAAGTTGGACGTGCGCATTACGCGCCTGCCGCTCAAAAAGACCGGTGTCGAGGCACTCAAGCCCTTCGGTTATGACCTTTTCAAGAAGGCGCCGTCGACTTTCTCCCCCGTCACCAACGTTCCGGTTCCTTCTGACTATGTCATCGGCTCCGGAGACGAGCTCGATGTGCAGCTTTACGGAAGCCAAAATCGCAACCTGAGATTGACTGTCGGCCGTGACGGACGCATCAACCTGCCTGAACTCGGCCCTGTCAATGTGGCGGGTCAGCTGTTCAGCGCGGCAAAAGCCGACATCGAATCGCGCGTACAGCGGCAGATGATTGGTGTGCGTGCCAGTGTCTCGATGGGGGACACACGGGCGATCCGGGTATTTGTCCTCGGTGAGGCAAAGCGTCCGGGTACATACGTGGTGAGCGGTTTGGGGAGTATCACTTCGGCCCTCTTTGCCGCCGGGGGCGTGAAGGACATCGGCTCCTTGCGCCGGATCCAGCTCAAACGGCAGGGCACCGTGGTTCGACAGTTGGACCTGTACGATCTGCTCATTCGCGGTGATACGACCGATGACACCAAGTTGTTGCAGGGGGATGTCGTGTTCGTGCCGTCGGTGGGGCCCACGATCTCGGTGGACGGCGAAGTGCGGCGCCCGGCGATCTACGAGATTCGCAACGAATCCACCATTGCTGATGTGATTGCGCTGGCTGGCGGCCTGACCTCCGAAGCTGACAAGGCCATGTTGACGCGGATCGATACCGATCAGCGGCGCAAGGTCATTCCCGTTGATCTGAGCCCCGAGGGGGAGAAGTCCCAGCCGGTGAAGAACGGCGATCTCTTGAGGGTGTTCCGGCTGCGTCCCACGCTCGATTCGGCGGTGGTGGTTCAGGGTCACGTGTTCGATCCGGGGAACTATGCCTATCGCAAGGGAATGCACCTGACCGACCTGGTGCACTCGGTGGATGACCTGAGGCCCAACGCCGATCTGCACTACGTACTGATCCGGCGCGAGTCACCCCCTGACCGCCGCATCAGTGTGGTGTCAGCCGATCTCGCTGTTGCCCTGTTTGCGCCTCACAGCGCGTCTGATCCCGAGCTCATGCCCCGGGACCGGATTACCGTATTCGACATTGCGTCGGGCCGCGAGCAGGTGATGCGGCCGGTGTTGGATGAGTTGCGGCTGCAGAGCAGTCCCGAGCATCCGACCGCCATCGTGCGAGTCGACGGACGGGTGCGGATACCCGGAGAGTATCCGCTCGAGCCAGGCATGACGGTGGCAGACCTCATTCGCGCTGGCGGCGGGCTGACAGACGCAGCTTATGGCGGGCAGGCCGAGCTCACCCGGTACAAGGTGACCAATGGCGAGACGCGGCGGACCGATCTGGTCAACATCGATCTGACCGCGGCGCTGCGCTCCGGGTCGGCGGCCAACCTCGCCCTCGAGCCGTTCGACAACCTGAGCGTGAAGGAAGTCTCGCAGTGGCACGCCCAGGAGAGCATTGTCCTGACCGGCGAAGTACGATTCCCGGGCCGCTACGCCATCAAGCGTGGCGAGACGCTCAAGTCGGTCATGTTGCGGGCTGGGGGCCTCACCGATGCGGCCTTTCCCGAAGGCAGCGTGTTCACTCGCGAGGAGTTGAAAAAGCGCGAGCAGGAACAGCTCGATATGTTGGCCAACCGCATGCAGACCGATCTCACGGCAATTGCCCTGGGGGCCTCGGTCGCCAACCAGGGAAATGCCGCCGGCGCGTTGCAGGTTGGACAGACATTGCTGGGGCAACTGCATTCGGCAAAGGCCGTGGGCCGCCTGGTCATCAATCTGCCGCAAACCATGAAGGATTCTCCTGGTTCGCCCACGGACGTCATTCTGCGGGATGGCGACCAACTCCTGGTTCCCAAATTCCAGCAGCAGGTCACCGTCATCGGCGAAGTACAGAGCCCGACTTCACATCTGTACAGCGCGCGTCTATCGCGTGATGACTACATTGGGCTGAGCGGTGGCGCGACCCGCAGGGCCGACAAGAGCAAGATATACATCGTGCATGCCGACGGCAGCGTAGTGTCCAGCGAGGGAAATCGTTGGTTTGAACGATCCATGGGCGAGGTCAAACCAGGCGACACCATCGTGGTTCCGCTCGACATGGAACGGATGCCGGCTCTGCCCTTCTGGACGGCTGTAACGACAATCATCTACAACGTGGCCATCGCGGCGGCGGCAGTGCACTCCTTCTAACAACCGCAAGCGTCGTGCGAAAGCGGTCACAACGCGGATAATCCCAGCGTTGACATAAGGTTGCGCCATACCTAAACTACGCCGCGTTCAATGGTTGAACGCGGCGTATGGAATCCGACGAAATTCACTACAAGCTGATGCGATTGCTGCAGTCGAATCAGCATTTGAGCCAGCGGGATGCCGCCCGCGAGCTGGGAGTGAGTCTTGGCAAGGTGAACTATTGCCTGCGCGCGCTGATGCGCCGGGGCTGGGTGAAGGCGGCCAACTTCAAGAACAGCCGCAACAAGGCGGCTTACATGTATCTGCTCACACCGCGCGGCATCGAGGAGAAGGCCTCCCTTGCGCTGAGGTTCCTGGCAATCAAGCGGCGGGAGTATGAGCAACTGCGGGCCGAGATCGAGCAGATGAGCCTCGAATCCGAGGCCGAACAGCCCGACACTGGAGAGTAATGATGAGCTCGACCCGCAAGGCTTTGATCACCGGGGTAACCGGACAGGATGGTTCCTACCTCGCGGACCTGCTTCTGAAGAAGGGTTACGAAGTCCACGGCATCAAACGGCGTGCCTCCTCGTTCAACACCGACCGGATCGATCATCTCTACCAGGATCCGCACGAGAAGAACCTCCGGCTCGTATTGCATTACGGTGATCTGACGGACGCGACCAACCTCATCCGGATCATCCAGCAGGTGCAGCCCGACGAGATCTACAACCTCGCCGCGCAGAGCCACGTCGCGGTGTCGTTCGAGACTCCGGAATACACGGCAAATTCCGACGCGCTCGGCACTCTGCGTATCCTGGAAGCGATCCGGATACTGGGCCTCGAGCGCAAGACCCGCTTCTACCAGGCCTCGACATCGGAAATGTATGGCAAGGTCATGGAGATACCGCAGACCGAGACGACACCGTTTTACCCGCGATCACCGTACGGCGCCGCGAAGGTCTATGCCTATTGGATCACGGTGAACTATCGCGAGGCGTATGGGCTGTTTGCCTGTAACGGCATCCTGTTCAACCACGAGTCGCCGACGCGCGGCGAGACCTTCGTTACCCGCAAGATCACCCGGGGACTGGCGCGGATCCGCGCGGGCTTGCAGGACTGCATCTACCTCGGAAACCTGGATTCCCTGCGCGACTGGGGCCATGCGCGCGACTATGTTGTCGCGCAGTGGTTGATGCTGCAGCAGGACGCGCCCGAAGATTTTGTCATCGCCACCGGAGAGCAACACTCGGTGCGCGAGTTTGTGACCGTCGCCGGCGCGAAAATGGGCATCCGCATCGAGTGGCGCGGCAGCGGCGTTGGCGAGCAGGGCGTTGACACTGCTACCGGCAAGACAGTCGTGAAAGTCGACGCGCGCTACTTCCGTCCAACCGAGGTTGATACCTTGCTGGGCAATCCTGCCAAGGCCCGTGCGAAGCTCGGTTGGTCCCCGGAATCCTCGTTCGACCAACTCGTGACCGAAATGGCGCAGGAGGACCTGAAGATCGCCCATCGCGATGCGCTGGTGGCCCGCGAAGGCTATCCGATCTTCAATCATCATGAATGAGCGCGACTCGATATTCGTTGCCGGTCATCGTGGCCTGGTCGGCAGTGCCCTGGTGCGCCTGCTGCGCGCACAGGGCTTTGCCAATCTGCTGCTGCGCACCAGCGCTGAGCTGGATCTGCGTAACCAGGCGGCAGTCGAGCGCTTCTTTGCCGATGAGCGCCCGGCCTATGTCTTCCTCGCCGCCGCGAAGGTCGGCGGTATCGGGGCCAACAACCAGTACCCCGCCGACTTCATTCGCGACAACCTGCAGATCCAGACCAACATCATCGAGTCGGCCCGCACCCACGGCACACGCAAGCTGCTGTTTCTCGGCTCGAGCTGCATCTATCCCAAGCACGCCCCGCAACCGATGCCCGAGAGTTGCCTGCTCACGGGTTCGCTCGAGCCCACCAACGAGTGGTATGCGATCGCCAAGATTGCCGGCCTCAAACAGTGCCAGGCCTACCGTCGCCAGTATGGCTTTGATGCCATAGCGGCGATGCCGACCAACCTTTACGGCCCCGGCGACAACTTCAACCTGAAGGACTCGCACGTGTTGCCGGCCCTGATTCGCAAGTTCCACGAAGCCCGCATGGCGGGCGCCGGCGAAGTCGTGGTGTGGGGCACCGGAACCCCGCGCCGGGAATTCCTGCACGTGGATGATCTGGCCGCGGCGTGCCTGTTCCTGATGCATACCTATTCCGACGAGCCGCCGGTGAATGTGGGGTGGGGCACTGATATTTCGATCCGGGAGCTGGCCGAGCTGGTGAGCTCGATAGTCGGCTTCACGGGCGGCATCATCATGGATGCCTCCAAGCCCGATGGCACGCCCCGCAAGCTGTTGGAAACGAGCCGCCTGAGCGCGCTCGGCTGGCAGCCGCAGATCCGGCTGCGGGACGGCATTGCCGCCACCTACCGGTGGTACCTCGAGCACGCCGCATCAATCAGACAATGAGGTCCACGCACCCGCATGTTCAATGACAGCTCCATCCTGATCACCGGCGGCACCGGTTCCTTCGGCAAGCAATACACGAAGACGCTGCTCGAGCGCTATCGGCCCCGCCGGCTGGTGATCTATTCGCGCGACGAGTTGAAGCAATTTGAAATGCAGCAGGATTTCAACGCTGCCTGCATGCGTTATTTCATCGGCGACGTGCGGGATCGCGACCGGCTGGTGCAGGCCATGAAGGGCGTCGATTTCGTCATTCATGCGGCGGCGCTCAAGCAGGTGCCAGCGGCTGAATACAATCCCATGGAGTGCATCAAGACCAACATCCACGGCGCCGAGAATGTGATTCATGCGGCCCTGGCCAACGATGTGCAGAAGGTCATTGCGCTCTCGACCGACAAGGCGGCGAGCCCGATCAACCTGTATGGCGCCACCAAGCTCGTGTCCGACAAGCTGTTCGTGGCGGCCAACAACATCTCGGGCGGTCATCGGACGCGGTTTGCTGTCGTTCGCTACGGCAACGTGGTCGGGTCGCGTGGCTCCGTGGTGCCGTTCTTCAAGAAGTTGATTGCCGAAGGCAGCGATCACCTGCCGATCACTGATCCGCGCATGACCCGTTTCTGGATCACACTGCAGCAGGGCGTGGACTTTGTATTGCGCAACTTCGAGCGCATGCACGGTGGCGAGATCTTCGTGCCCAAGATTCCGTCCGTCAACATCGTGGAGCTGGCCAAGGCCATGGCGCCCAACCTGCCGCACCGGATGGTTGGCATCCGTCCCGGCGAGAAACTCCATGAAGTCATGTGCCCCGCGGACGACTCACACCTGACGCTCGAGTTTGAGAAGCACTACGTGATCAAACCCTCCATCCAGTTTTCCGGCGCCGTCGATTTCTCCACGAGCCGGTTGGGGGAGCTGGGGCATCCGGTTGAGCAGGGATTCGAGTTCCATTCCGGCAAGAATCCGGAGTTTCTCACCGTACCGCAGATCATTGCCATGAACGAGGTGGCGGGCGTCTCATGATTCCCTATGGACGGCAGGACATCACCCAGGCCGACATCGATGCGGTCACCGAGGTGCTGCGTTCGAGTTTTCTCACGCAGGGACCGGCCGTACCGGCCTTCGAACAGGCAGTGGCCGCGCGCG
>Ga0105238_10003889_pt1 | contig 14822 bp, 15 predicted proteins | sample KBSC34metaG_FD_81526 | JGI IMG/M metagenome (GOLD analysis project Ga0105238, IMG submission 81526) | Corn rhizosphere microbial communities from Kellogg Biological Station, Michigan, USA - KBS C3-4 metaG | ecosystem: Host-associated > Plants > Roots > Rhizosphere > Soil | place: Michigan, USA... | reverse complement strand
GGCCGAGCTTTTGATGTCCTTGAGATACTCCTCGTACTTCTCGTTCCCCATCGGTCCGAAGACCTGATTGTCGATGACGTCGGAGAAGCCGACGATCGCGTTCAGCGGCGTGCGCAGCTCGTGGCTCATATGGGCGAGAAACTCGGACTTGGCGGCACCCTCGCGCTTCAGCGCGGCGTGCGCCTCCGCCAGATTGTCGGCGAGGGTGGATTTCTCGTCATGCAGGAGCATCCCCCTGACCGCCGATCGGTAGAACTCGGCGATGATGATCAGGTAGTTCAGGATCAGGATCAGCTCCACGATGGCAATGAAATTGCCGATCAGTTGGCCGTGGATCAGCGCCGCGATGCCGAACATCACCATCGCCGGAATGACGAAGACGAGCGAAGCCGGCGGATGGGCCGGATAGGAGCAGACCGCGCCCGCCGCCATCGCATCGGTCGACAGCACGGTTACGGCCAGCACCACGGGGTCGTCGGCCAGGAACATCGTCACCGCCGAGACGCCCCACCAGATGCCGAACGGCAGGAAACGATAGGTGAAGCGGCCGATCCATTCCGAATTGGCGTGCTGCGCCGGGTTCTTCTGGAACTGCCACCAGTCGTAGGCGCGGTTGGCGCAGATCGCGAGCGCGACCGCCGTCCAGACCGCCGGCAGCCAGTTGCCCATCAGATAGGTCAGCATGATCCCGTACAGGATCGAATTGAAAATCGACGTGCCGATCCTGAACGAGCGCGGATAGAGCAGGGCGGCAATCTCCGCCTGCACCAGCGCGGGGGATTGCGCTGCCTTGAAATATCCTTTCAGGTTGCTGAGCTTCATCGGCGCATACTCATTGGGTCCGGCAAAATGCTCTTGCCGCGACAGCATAGTCTTTTGCAGCCGACGCTGTTATCCGGCGGTTAGCCAAAGGGAAGCCGAAAGATGCGGTCGGATTTCCAGGGACGGGATAGTGGCTTTACAGCGACCCGCCCCCCATGTGTCAAATATGGGAGGCGTACCGGGAGGAACCCATGGCTCACGTGGCCCCGTATCACACGAACTCGACCGAAGACGGACATGCGCATACGCATGTCTATCACGTCTGCGACCAGTGCCAGGACGGCAAGCGGATCAAGCCGGAGCACAAGATCGAAGGCACCGGCGGCAAGCAGCTCTGCAAAGTCTGCGTGAATCTCGAATCGAGTATGTAGCGCGCCCGGATCAGCCTGCGATGGCGATTGCCGGCAGCTTATAGGTCTTGTCGAGGACTGCCGCCCGCGGCTGATAGGTGCGCAGCACCAGGCGGAACGGGCCGTCCGGCACGGGCAGCCAGTTGGCCGGGCCCTGGGCCGGCTGCTGGTGCTGGATCCGGATTTCCAGCGACCCGTCGGGTCCGCGGACCAGGCCCGGCATCCCGCCCTTGATGGCATAGCGGCCGATCGGGTTCTCAACCAGATGCATGACCGGCGTATAGGCGGTCAGCGACCAGAAGGCGTCGACCGGCGGTGTTTCGCCCTTGGCGAAGCGCAGCACGTAAGCCTTCTGGCCGGTCAGCACCTGCCCATCCGGCCCCTTGTCGGCGTTGAAATAGAGGCCTTCCTCAGGAATATGCGCGCCCGGCCCATATTTGTTCGACGAGGCGCGCAGCAGCGGGTCCTTGGGGAAGCTGACCATGCTGAAATTGACCGACCAGCCATTGATGACCGAGACGTACTGAACCGTCTTGATCTCCTTGTCGGCCGCCGGCACCGCCGCCGCCAGAATGGGGGCGAGCCTGGCATCGGCCGACGGGCGGGCGCCCGGCACGATGCCGATGGCGGCGAAGCGCTTCAGATGGGCGATATCGTCACCGCGCGGCGGATCGGCCGCCAGCCGCGCGCACAGCTCGTCGAAATAGCCGGCGCCGGCCGACGACAGGTCGAGGATCGGCGGTAGCTGCACTTCCGGCTTGGCGATCGGCAGGCGTGTCGCCTTGGGGTAATCGGCCAGATCGCCGAAACCATAGCGGCCTTGTATGTCCCGCACCGCAGGCATGTCCGCCTCGTCCGCCACGAAGGTGCGGGCGAAGGTCATGACGTCGTTGGTGGGGGCAGGGACGGCTTTCACCCCAGCCGGCAGCATGCCTTTCCAGTCCGGCCCGACGATGGCATAGGCGCCCGCCTTGCTCCCAGTCGCCCGCCGGCCGACATAGGCGAAGCAGTCGCCATACATGTCGATCAGCTGGATCGAATAATACCGCTCGCCGACCTCGGGAACCTGCAACACCTGCGGCCCGCCGCGCAGGTCCAGCCATGTATAGCCATAGATCGTATCCACATTCGGCCCGCCCCCCGGCGTGGCCGGGGTGGACAGCGCCGATTGCACGACGAACTGGTTTATCGGATTGCCCTGGGCCTTGAAGGTGTCGAGATAGCGCCCGAACATCACCAGCGGATAGCCCCAGATATAGGCATCGTGGGCAAGGGCTTCCGGTGTGTCCTTCATGTCCGCTCTGAGCGGCAGGGCAGGGATGAGGCCGGCAGCGAGCCCAGCCCTCAGAACAGTGCGTCGCGTGATCTTTTGAAAAACCGACATCGCGCTACCAAGCCTCCCGCCCGCTATTCTTATTTCTGGTGGCGACCCTAGCAGAGGGATAACGCGTCGCCCATCCGGTTCACTTTTGCCGGCGGCCCTGATATCAAGCCCGCACGGATGGGTGGTCGAGTGGTTGAAGGCTCCGGTCTTGAAAACCGGCGAGGGTGCAAGCTCTCCGTGGGTTCGAATCCCACCCCATCCGCCATTTAATATTGATTTTATTGGTGTATTTTTAATTTCTGAGGTTTCGTACCACGATTCGTCCCACAGTAGCCGGTCGCTGGGCGCATCTTTCCCATCGAACACAAGCCTAGGCTTATGGATGTCTGGGTAGCTAGCGCGTGGTCCCCGGTATTGGGTTCTGGTCCTACCGCATCATGTCGGGCATTGTTGGGCCGGGAGGGTCCTCACCGACCTAAATTACGTCACTGGACAGATAAGTACTTTTAGAGAACATTATCATTCAAATCCGTCGAGTCTTTCGAAGGCCGTCGATCATGCGAACCACCCTCGCGGCTTATGGGTATGTCTTTGCCGGGTTGAGTTAGCAATGCTGGTGTATAGCGGAAATCCGGGCTCAGGGGCCCCGGCAACCAACGGACATGGCGACGGTGATCGATCTGTTGAGGAGTACGTTTGCTGGTCGCGCATGCAGGCTGAAGCCGGCCAACAGCTTGAAGCGATCATCGCGCGGAAGGAGCTTGAGCGCCGTGCCGGCAATGGCAGTTTTTTCTGGGGTGTGGGAAACCCACCGGCCTCAGTTGGCAATCTTCTCGCACGCTCTCGAACTCCAGTTCGCGCGATTTTTTCGGTCATGAAGTCACGGCCCAAAACGGCCGACGTCTCTCCCACAAGTACCGTTGTATGGAGTGGCTATATCGATTCCGAAGGTAACGAGCAGCCTTTGCCTCCACATGCGCTTGTCATTAGTCGCAGGGACAGTGCCAGGGGAGCGAAACGGAGGCACTATGCGCTCATGTGCCGTTCGGATAGTTCGTTGGTCCTCCGCCGGGGCGAGCCGTTCGACCCCGCTGCCTTCCGTAATGTCGGCGGCTCCGGGGCTCCGGTGGGCGCATCTCAGGTGACCGCGTTGCTTCGGCGGGTAGAGGGCGGGAACCCAAACCCGCATTACGAGGTGAATCTTGCGGCATGGTTAACTGACAGCTATTGGGTCCGCTTGATTGAACCTGTTGAACTCGATCTGGCGAAGCGAGAGTTGGTGGCAAGGCTCAGTAGTTGCACTACCGAAAGTTGGTGCGCGGCCGTTCGGGAAATACGACAAGCTCCCGTTTCAGTCGGTACCGAGCCGGCGCAGCGCATGCTGTTTTAAATCCGCTGCATTATTCAGGTAGAGCTGCATAGTCGATGGGCTTAGCGGGCTCTAAGGGGGAGTAATGGCCGGCAAAGAAGACACCCTGATTGAGCGTTTGAGAAAGGCAGGTTTTAGCCGGAATGCGATTGCAGCCGCTTGGCCGTCCTGGTGGACGGAGGAAGCGGGAGCAACGCCGTCGGGCCGCGCTGAGCTTCGTTTTGCATTGGCGCGTCGACTTGGCCTAGAGCCCAAGCCCCTCCTTGGCGAGCGCGTGGAATTCGTCTGGAATGATGAGGCTCGTTTCAAGCACCTGTCGACCGAAAGTGAGGTGCAACGGGCCGCACTTACCTCATTTGGGATGTCTATTGGCCGCCTACTCCTGCGAGCGACCCCAGGCTCTCCTACCCAAACGGCCTCCGCTGAAGCGTTGCGAGAGGCAATCCTCACATCAGGGCCGTTTGTGGATCTTGGGTCGCTGGTCGCGGCATGTTGGGCGCTGCGAGTGCCGGTAATTCACCTTCGAGTCTTCCCGCTCGAAGCCAAGTCCATGCATGCGATGGTAGTCAATGTGGAGGGGCGGTTCGCAATCTTGCTCGGGCGGGATGCAAACTATCCCGCTCCAGTTGCATTCACGCTCGCGCATGAATTGGGTCACCTCATGCTAAACCATCTCGATGAAGCGCCGGCCCTCGTCGACTTAGAGGACCCTGCCGAGGCCCAAGACTACGATAATCAGGAAGACGAGGCAGACCGCTTCGCGCTCACACTGCTCACGGGTGCGGCCGAGCCTGACATTCAGACCAATGTTGAACGATTTAACGCCCCCATGCTTGCTAAGGCGGTATTAGAGGCGGGAACACGATACGGGGTAGAGCCAGGGACGCTAGCACTTTGTCTTGCTTACAGACGAAATATTTGGCCGATCGCCATGTCAGCCCTTCGCTTCATATATGACCAGCCGAAGCCGGCGTGGCGGGAGGTCAACGGGATTGCTGCTCAGGAACTCGATTGGGACAGTCTCGGAGAGGAAGCCTCAAATTATTTGAACGTCATCATGACGGGCTCCGATGCCTGATTGCGTATTGGTAGACAATGATGTGGTTCTGAAAGCGTGTTGCTTTAACTTAGCCGATGAGGCGGTGACAGCAACAACGGTTCGCGGCATACCGCCCGCAATGCTTGGTGTCGGGAAATATGTGGTTCGGGGCCGGCTCTGCCGCGCCAGGAACATCGTCGACAGAGAGCGCGCGAACGCTGAATTTGAGCGATTTTCACAGGCGGCCTCCTTCCTCGAACCTGACGAAGCCGAGCTAATCCTAGCTGCCGACCTTGAGGCCGAAGCAAGCCGCTTAAACCTTGAGCTCGACGGGGGCGAAAGCCAGTTGCTGGCAATCCTCGTCGTGAGAGGGTGTCGGTTGCTTCTCACGGGCGATAAGCGCGCGATTACCGCCATTTCTGTGATAGCAACCGAAATGGCGAAGGCGCGAATAGCATGTTTTGAGCAGCTAATTTCGCACATTACCAGGATGCTCGGTAGCGCTGCCGTTCGCTTAAAAGTGTGCTCGGAGCCTGATGCTGACCGAGCGTCGAGCTTGTGTTTTAGTTGTAGTAGGGAACTTGGCCCAGGCGATGCCGAGGTGTTAGCGGCGCTTGCCAGTTACATCGGGGACGTCGATCGCAATGCTCCCGGAATTCTAATTTCAGGCACAGACTTGGGTGCGCTGGCGGCGGATGCGGATATTTAGGATGGTGCACGCTGTGTCAGAAGGGCACCTGAAGGTTCCCAGAATCCCGATTACGATTATCCCAACAAGGCGGGGTTCAGCTCACGCTTACGCCTGCTCCAACAAACGAACAATTGGGTCTGATGTGTCCCCATCGGGATGGGTAAGGCGGTACCCTATAGGAACTGCTAACGTTGGCCGCGCAGAAATACCGCGTATGGAGCCTGCAACGTTGCCACCAGATTGATCTCAATCTCCCGTTGGTCGGCAGCGTTCGTTAGCTCGGGTGCTTCGAGAACCTCAAGGCAGGCCTTGTCGACGCGGCCCTGTATGTATCGGCTACCTAGCCGCCCCATGCTCGGTCCAATGGGAACGCGTGTCTGGTTTAACGGAAGGATGAAACGTTCCTCTCGCAGTTGGTCGATCACTAACGCGTACCGTGATCCGAGCACTCGGATAGTCTCAGGTATCTCATGCCACGTCATGCCATCGGCTGAGTACTCTGCAGCGCAAAGTGGTTCAGCGAAATGGTTTGACAGCATTTGCTCCATGCAGAGGTGAATCGTTTGTCCGCGCTGTTCGAAGCTCTTTGCGAAAGGTTGCACCATGGACGATGGGTGACAGGTGTTGCCGCCATAGCCCCACATCCCAAAGCCAGTGCTACGGATTTCCTCAGTTTTCCGGGCGATAATGGCCTTCAAATCCTCTCGCGCGTGCGTTCCGATCTTCATGAAGAGTAAGCCGGCGTTCGGCCTAAAAATCTCATTCACCGCTGACCTCCAAAAATTCCAGCTCGTATTCATCTTCGTGGGCGACGCCATAATCTAGGCGCCGCCGTGCGCGGACGTAGCGGACCCGTGGCTCCTGTGAGAGACCGTAGAAGTTTTCCAGCCGTCTCGGGTCAGTGATCGCCCCGCTCTGGCGCGACGCTTTGTTACCAGGAAGCGCGGCAAGGTAAAGGTTGCAGGACTTCAACCCGGGTGCATCATCCAGATGGTATTCATGCAACTTGCGTTGCATCCTAGAGACGTAGAAGCCTTCGCGAGCGGAAAATTGCTGGACGCTTGCGAGGACGCGCTTCGGCCACTCTAGTTCGTCGTCGTCCGCAATTACAACCACTCCCTCACCAGTGTGTCCCGTTGCTTCCATGCCGCGTTCGACGAACACGTTTACACTCTCGCCGTTGTTCGATGCCCCCCAAGGAGGATTTGTGTAGAAGCAATCGAAGCGTTCGCCTGGATCCATCGCGTCTAGGACGTTATATAGTTGCGCGTCTAGGTTCGTGATTCGCTCGCGATCAGCAAAGTTCATGACGGCTTCGACGGTCCGTTCGTCGAAATCGAACACCGTGATATGTGAAGGGCCAAAATTGAGAACGTCTCGTGCCCGGAGATAAGCAACGCATACGCTGATTGCATCGCCGTCGCCGATGAATGCTAGGCGTTTTTGGTCGGCCCAATCAGCGATCATTTCACTCTGCAAGACCATGTCGCCGGTCTTCATATGGATCTGATCGAATATGCGGAGTGGCCTCGGGCGATTCTGCACCACGTCTGAGACAGCGTTGATTGCTTTCCGCAAATCGACCCGACGACGTTCGGCTGGTAGCGTCGATTGTTGTGGAACGGGCTGCACAGCGGTGGGGCTAGGAATTACCCTTCGGGTGACCTTGCTGATCCAACCTATTGGGCCGTTCATGTGAGCCGCCCCGCCAAGCGCGTAACTAGCTCGCCCTGGGGCACAGCGGTGTCAAAGAAATAAACTGGCCGTCCCGCCGCTACCCCGTAGGTCGCTGCAACGGATGCCTGTAGCGTAGTGTGTGCTTGCGCTTCCTCAATGGTGACCGTAGGCCGACCGCCGCCGTCAGTGGCAATGCGCCGTAGGGTTTCGCCAGGACTGGCATAAAGTACCCAGACTTCATCAGGCGCAAGCTCTACAAACTGTTGCAAAGAAAACGGCGTTATTCGGTAACCATAAACCTCCTTGGTCACAGGATGGCTATCGATCAATATCGAGTGATCGCTTCGGTTGTTCTGGACGAATTCCAATAACTCTTTATCTACTTCAGCTACGTCCTCGGGCGTCACTATGCTCGCTGATTTTGCTCGCAAATCGTCCTGGTTTAGAACACTTCTCGTTTTCGCCTTCACGTAGTCTGTAAGCCTTGCGCCGTACTCCCACACCAATACTTGGGGGACGGACTCGACGAGCATCCTTGATGTCGAACTCTTTCCAGATGCTGGCGCGCCTGTCAGGTAAATTACTTTCGCCATCATGTCCCTCCCTTTGGCCCACGATGGGAGGGGACCCGCAACAGAGTCAACTAATTTAGTTCAAATGATTTGATTCCGGTTGCTGATGCTTCGAATGCCCTAAGATTAATGGCGGCGACTGGGTGAGTATGGTTGTCGTTCCAATAATTTCCGGCACGAAAGCTCGTGCTTTCGTATATTTCTCCTCAGGTTGGGCCTCCGGGAATCATTGGTTCTAGTGTTGGCCAAAAGAGTGACACCTCTCTGGGTCGTTTGATTACGGCCGATTTCTAGATGCAATAGAGCGACATCCACGCTGGCGAAAGCGGAGGTGGAGCATCGACACGGGCACGGGAAGAGGCGGCCGCATGCACTTTAAGGTTATCATGCCTGCACCCTAGTCAAAGCTAGATTACGCAGCTGAGTCCCTTTGTTGGGGCAAGCGCAGCAAATCCGCGGGCTCTACACCTAACACTGTCGCAAGCTTCCCGATCACCTCCGAGCCTGCGTAAGGCACGGCCTTTTCGAGCTTCGAGAGATAGGTCCGGTTCACACCGGCTTCATAGGCAAGAACCTCTTGAAGGTCAACGAAAGCGCACGGAGGGTATTCTCTCTAAGTAACTATATTCCCTATAGATTATGAGCTCGAAATGGATTATTGCGAACGACGGCGGAGGGAGGTTCGACAGACACCCCATCCGCCAGCCTTCGCTCTTCGAGCTACGGCTGGCAGGCCATCTGGCGGTCTCAGCCTGTCAATCCGTTAATCAGCAGCCGAACATGACCGATCCATACCGCGCGTTGGTGTCATTCCAGGAGGCGCTCCTGAGTGGCGGTGTCGACCTGCGGCCGGGGATCCTGGATCCGGAGCTGTATGTGCTGGCCGATAAGCCGGGAGGCGTCAGCCGCCTTACCTATGTCCGGCTCGAGGGAACGACGGTGACAGCGCTTGTGACCGTCATACATGCCGACCGTATCGAGGGGTGGCCCTGCCTGCATCTGGGCTACGCCGTGGCCGAGCCTTACCGGCGGCAGGGGCGCGCGATGGAAACGGTCGATGCGGCGTTGGCGGAACTCATGCTCGCCTATGCCCGCGCCGGCGTTCCGGGCTTCTATGTCGAGGCGATTGTGGGCAAGGCTAATGAGGCGGCGAACGGCGTGGCCCGGCGGACTCTCAGCCCAACGCCCCAACCGGTCGAGAACAGCGTGTCCGGGGAGGCGGCGCTGCACTATCTGCGCAAGTTCGAAACGGCGCCTTCAGCCCCCTGATCAGGGCAGAGTCTTTCCCTTGCCCCTCAGCAGGAACTCCTGCCGCGCCAGGGCGCGTGACCGCAGCAACCGTTCCCGCACGGATGGGATATGCCCCGGTGGCGTGGGCCTGAGCAGGTCCGGAAGCGGGCCGCCCGCCAGCATGCGGTCGAAATTGATCCCGTCCAGTTCCCAGCTTCGCATCGGGCCGCTGTCGAGGTGGATGAAGTGGGAGTTGGGGTACCAGCCGACGCCGCCGCGCTTCATCGCCAGCGCGGTCTGCCTGGCACCGGCGAGGCGGCTGTCGAAGGTGACGTCGATCGCGCGGCCGAGCAGGTGCTGGCTCTGTTCGGCGACGCCGAACATCGTGGCCCTGAGCCGTTCGTTGGTCTCAGGCGTGCGGTAGGCCGAGAGCACGGTTCCGCCCTTCAGGTTGGATGCGGCCATGACGTCGGTCAGGAAATCCAGCACGCCGATATCCACGGGGCCGCTTTTGTCGGCGTGGAAGTCGCGCAGGAAGACCGCGAGGTCCGAGATCGCGCTGGGCAGCGGGCCGGTTGCATCGCGATACGGGCCGTTGAAGGTCTCGCCGGTATGCGCGTTCTTGAGCTCGAGCCGGCGCCCGCCGGTCGGGAGGGCGAAGGCGCTCCTGCCTAAAAGGATGCAGACGCCGGTCGCGGCCAGCAGTTCGCGCCGGCGCAAAGCCGCTCTGTCTTCGGTGGGGGGCGTGCCTGCCATGCTTCTGAAAATGGGGAGAGGCACCCTGCGCTCAAGGGCTAGTCGGGTTTGGCGTTTCGCCCGCTGGCGGCCCAGATCTTTGAACGTTCCGCCTTCAGATTTGCCGAGAGCGCCATCTGCGCCCGGTAATAGCCGCCCCAGGGCAGCTTTCGTGTCACCAGGCTGTCGATGATGGCGGCGTGTTTCTGCTCATATTGTTTCAGGATGGGCGCCATCGCCGGCACGAGCGCGGTTTCTCCGTCCTCCCAGATCGCGCGGCAGGTTTTGAATTCGGGCGCTACCGCCGTCATCGCCCGTGCCTCGTCGGCGGTGATCGGGCTGCGGTCGGCAAGCTGTGCCGGGGCGGGTTTTCCGCCCGGCGGGGGAATACGCCGCGCGATCGGCCGAAACGCGTCCGACTTGCGAACCTTGTCCTCGCAAGCCGCGGCTTCCGCCCGTTTTGCCTTCATGAAAGCGGAGGCATCCTTCATCGTTTTCATGGCATCGGCGATATCGCCCGAGGAGGGAGCGTTCTGGGCGTAGGCGGACAGGGAGCAGAGCGCCACCGCGGCCGCGATCATCGATTTGCGGAGATCAACCATTTCGTTACCACCTCACCGGCTATCCTGCCGTGACTATATAGTGCGCAGGTTACAATCGTCGCAGCGCCGTCAAGGTTGCCAGGGCCGGCGTGACGGCGAAGCCGGCAAACAGCCAGAGAGCGGCGTGCGACGTGCCGGTCGCGCCACCGGGATGGGCGAGGCCGGCGAGGTTGGTGACCAGCCCGGCAAGCGCCGCGCCGGTGGCGGTGGCCAGCAGCTGCACCGTCGTCATCGATGCCGAGGCCAGGTCCTGCTCGTCCGCGCGGGCCGCCTTCAGAATCGCGGTCAGCAGATGCGGCCAACCGATCCCGACGCCGAACCCGATGCAGAGCAGCGCGGCGCAGATCGATCCGACGGCGAGCGGATTCGGGGCCGGTACCAGCAGCGCCAGCGCGGCCATGCCCGCGGCGGCCAGCGCGGGGCAGACGAGCATATAGCGCGACGCGGCACGACCGGTGGCGCCCGAACTCACCAGCGAGCCGACGGTCCAGGCGACGCCGATCAGCGCGCCGATATAGCCGGCCGCCAGCGGCGTCTGGCCATGCAGCACCTGAAGGAAGAGGGGGATGAATATCTCGCAGGCCGTGACCGCAAGCTCGAGCAGCATGATGATCGCATAGAGGGCGAACAGCCGGCGCCCGGGTTTGAGCGCATCGGCCGGGAACAGGCGGCTTGTGCCCCGGCGTTCGATCGCGGCAAGGCCGATCAGCAGGCCGGCGCCGGCGGCGATGCCGGCCATGCGCGATATCCGATCGTCGGCCACACTGCCGGCGGACAGGGCGAAAACGGCCGCCACCAGCGACAGCAGCTGCGCGATCGGGAGCGGCGGCTGGGCCCCTCGGGCGGCCTCTCCTTTCGGCAGCACCGCGGCGGCGAGAAGCGCGAACAGCACGCTGATCGGGATCAGCGTCCAGAAGGCGGCGCGCCATGCGCCCAGTTGGGCGAAGGCGCCGCCGATGGCCGGGCCGATCAAGGTCGCCACGCCCCACATGCCCGAGATCAGCGCCATCGCGCGCGGCCACAGGCTGTCCGGGAACACCAGCCGGCTCATCGCATAGGCGAAGGCCAGCAGCAGCCCGCCGCCAAGGCCCTGCAAGGCCCGCCCGGCCAGGAAGATGGCCATCGACGGCGCGGCAGCGCAGATCGCCGAGCCGACCCCGAAGAACAAGGCCGCGATGCCGTAGGCCGCGCGCGGTCCGGCGGCTGCCAGCGCCTTGGTGGACAGGGTCGAGCCCAGGATCGACATGACGATGAATACCGTCGTGTTCCAGGCGTAGTAGGACAGCCCGCCGATATCCGCGACAACGGATGGCAGGGTCGTGGCGGCGATGAAGACATTGGCGGCGTGAAGCGCGACGCCCCCGGCCAAGGTCAGGGACCGGATGGCATTCCGGCCGGAGAGGAGGGCGGCCCAGCCTGGTGGCCGGTCCGCAAGTTCGTCCGCCCGGTGCATGGCACTCGTCTCACGAATGAAAGGGAAGGATCGTCGCGCCGCAGCTTAGGTGAGCATGACGCGGAGAGGCAACGCCACCGGGACGGCCGATCCGGCGCGCTTATTCCGCGTCGGGTGCGTTGGCGATTTCCAGCAATATGGCGGCGTGGCAAAGGTCCACGGCGCCGTCCGCGGGCAGCGGGCACCAGCAGGCCAGGTTCTTGCCGCGCAGCCTGGCTTTGATCTGCCCGATCGAGGGATAGAGCCATGCGGCCATTTCGCCCGGGCTCGACAGCATCTCCCGGAAGCGGCGGACCGCCTCCTCCCGTCCCAGCTTGCCGATCGGGAACGGGTTGCCCCAGGCGGTCGGGCGGGCGACCACCACGGTATTGTCCGGCTTTTCGCCATCCCGCACGGCGGGACAGCTGCACGCGGATCGGCTTGGTTGTTGTCATGCGGGCCCGGGCAATAAAAAAGGAGCTGCGCCGAAGACGCAGCCCCTCTGAGCTGACAGTTATACCGGAGGTTGAATTCCGCCGGCTGTTTTTATGGCTCCCTTATTTCTTCGCTTCCACTTGGCCGCGGATTTCACCCATCGGGTTGGCCGCAGTGTGGATATTCACATACCACTTGCCGGCCGACAGGTCGGCGGCCTTGGCGTCGTCCAGGGTGGCTTCGCCCTTGATCGGCGACGGGCCGGTGGTGATCGGCAGCTCGACACCGCCATTGGCGCCGGCATCGGCCGGACCATGGAAGTGCGCGGCGACCGCGTCACCCGACAGACCCTTGTAGGTGATGGTGTAGGTCAGCTTCTTCGTGGCATCGTCATACTTCAGCTCAGCCTTGCCCGTGCCCTTGCTGGTGGTGGCCGGCGACTCGCTGGCGCCATCGAGCTTGGCTTCGAACTTCCAGGTCTTGGCCTGGGCGGGGGACACTGCGAAAGCCAGCGCCACAGCGGCGGTGGCGCAGACAGCAAATTTACCGATCATGACTTCTTCCCTTCCCGATTAAAAATTTCGCGAATTGAAATGTGACTCTGATCCAGTCGCGACGAATAAGCAATAACAAACATTGGGTTACGGTTTTTTGAATGTCTCTACCTGAAACCGCAGCTTCATAAACGCGACGAAATTCCCACCAGCTTCGCCAACTGCCGTATCATGGCGGGCATCGGGCGAGTCGCGCCGGCGAGGCTCGGGATTCGTGGGAAATTCCCCGGATTCTCCACGGTCTATCGTGTAATTCGGTTGGCATCTGCATGAAAAGCTACGGATTTCCGCTACTTGCACTGGCCTTCGGGCTGATGCTCGGGCTGGCCGGGCCGGCCGATGCGCAGACGGGCGATTTCACGGCGTGGCTGGCCGGGCTGAGGCGCGATGCCGCCGCCCAGGGCGTGCCCGCCGGAACGCTGGACCGGGCGCTTGCTGGCGTCCAGCCGCTGCCCCGGGTGCTGGAGCTGGACCAGAAGCAGCCTGAATCGACGCTGACCCTGGCCCGCTACCTCAACAATGTCGTGAAGCCCGAGCGGATCGAGAAAGGGCGCCAGCTCAAGATCCAGGACAGGACGCAGCTGCGCGCAATCGCCGATCGCTACGGCGTGCCGCCCAAGGTGATCATGGCGCTCTGGGCGGTCGAATCCGGCTTCGGCGTGTCGATGGGCAGCTTCAGGGTGGTCGATGCCCTTGCGACCCTGGCCTTCGACGGACGCAGGCCCGAACTGTTCCGGGCAGAGCTGATCAATGCGCTGAAGATACTGGGCAAAGGCCGCTTCGAGTCCGAGGACCTGAAAGGGTCATGGGCCGGCGCGATGGGGCAGGTGCAGTTCATGCCATCCACCTATCTGCACTATGCCGTCGCCTACGATCACCCCGGCCAGCCGGATATCTGGAACAGGCATGACGACGTCTTCGCCTCGGCCGCCAACTATCTGTCGACCCTGGGCTGGAAGCGCGACGAGAGCTGGGGCCGGGAGGTCGCGCTGCCGGCTGGTTTCGATTCCGGCCTGATCGGCCTGCCGGTCAGGCACAGCGTTACCGAATGGGGCAAGCTGGGCGTCCGCCGCCTCGGCGGAGCCAAGCTGCCGGCAAGTTCGATCGAAGGCTCGATCGTCCAGCCCGATGGGGCGGGCGGCCGGGCCTTCCTGGTCTATGACAATTTCCGGGTCATCATGAAGTGGAACCACTCGACCTATTTCGCCGTGGCGGTGAACATGCTTGCCGACGGGATCGGCAATTGATGCGCGCGGCGGCAGGGATATTGCTGTTCGCCGGCATGGCGCTGCTCGCCGGATGCGGCGGCGGGGGGAGCGGCGGCAGCGGCCCGGCATCCCATGGGTCTTCCGCGCATGCCGGCGGCCCGACCCAGGGCTATTACAAGATCGGCCAGCCCTATCAGATCGATGGGGTCACCTACACGCCGGCGGTCGACTACGACTATGACGAAACCGGCATCGCCTCATGGTACGGCCCGAATTTCGACGGCAAGATCACCGCCAACGGCGAACTCTACGACATGAACGAGGTTACGGGGGCCCACCGGACCTTGCCGATGCCGTCGCTGGTCCGGGTCACCAATCTGGATAACGGGCGCTCCATCGTCGTGCGCGTCAACGATCGCGGCCCCTATGCGCGGGGGCGCATTCTCGACATGTCGCGGCGCGGCGCGCAGCTGCTGGGCTATGAGAAGACCGGAACCGCCAAGGTGCGGGTGCAGATCATGGCGCGGGAGAGCATGATCCTGGCAGCGGCGGCCAAGCAAGGCCAGCTGACGGTCGATGTCGCCGGTCTGGACAACGAGGCGCCGCCGTTGCCGCCCGGCACGCCGACCTACACGCGTCCCGGCGCGCCGACGGCGACGCCGCTGCCGCCGCCCAAGGCCTATGTCCCGCCGCCCCAGCAGGTGGCCGAGGCCGAGGCCCTGACCGAGGAGCGGACCGGCGCCCCGGCGCCGATCGCGGTCCCCACGGTCAGCGAGAAGACG
>Ga0105238_10003888_pt1 | contig 14826 bp, 11 predicted proteins | sample KBSC34metaG_FD_81526 | JGI IMG/M metagenome (GOLD analysis project Ga0105238, IMG submission 81526) | Corn rhizosphere microbial communities from Kellogg Biological Station, Michigan, USA - KBS C3-4 metaG | ecosystem: Host-associated > Plants > Roots > Rhizosphere > Soil | place: Michigan, USA... | reverse complement strand
GCCCTGTGGCACGACCTGACGACATCGGGCGGCGTGGCGCTGCACGTGGGCGGCGAATTCCCTGGGCTGGCGATGGAGTTCTGGGCGATTCGAGCCTGAGGGTCACATGGCCACAGATATAGACGACCCATTCGGTCTCACGGATTCCACCATCGTCCGTCCGCGCCCCGGCCGCCGTCCGCCGGTCGATCTGACAGGGGGCGGTCCGCCGGCCAGTGCGGCAGGCGATCCCGATCCGCTGACCGGATCGGTGCGTGACGTGCTCGGACGCGGCTTGAATCCGCTGGTACAGGCGGCGAGCCCGTTGCTGCTGCTCGCTGGTCAGTTGCGGCTGACGCCGTCTCACGGCGACGTCGGCGGGCTGCGGCGCCACGTTCTCGACGAGATTCGCCGGTTCGAGTCGCGCGCCCGCGAGCACGCGCCGCAGGAAGTGGTGATGGCCGCGCGCTACGCGCTCTGTGCCGCACTCGACGAGGCGGTGCTCTCCACGCCGTGGGGCGGGCATAGCGAATGGGCGCAGCAGAGTCTACTGATCGCCCTTCATCGTGAAGCGTGGGGAGGACAGAAGTTCTTCGACATGCTCGAGCGGATCTCACCGGATCCGGGGCGTCACATCGCTCTCATGGAGTTGCAGTACCTCTGTCTGGCGATCGGATTCGCCGGCAAGTATCAGATCGCCGAGCGCGGCCAGGCTCAGTTGAGCGAAGTGCAGCACACGCTCTACCGGAAGATCCGCGATCAGCGTGGCACGCCTCCGCCGGAGCTGTCGCTGCGGTGGAAGGGGCGCGAGGATCGCCGCAACCCGGTGCTGCGCTACGTGCCGTGGTGGGTAGCCGGCGCGGCGGCGCTGGCGGTGCTGTCGCTCACGTTCGTGGTGCTGTATTCGCGGCTGGCCAGTGCGGCGGCACCGATCCACGGCGACCTGGCCAAGATTGGTACGGAGCAATTCACGGGAAAGCCGCCCGCCGCCAGAAGCGGTCAGACGCTGAAGCAGCGCCTCGCAGAGGAAGAAGCCCGGCGAACCATCTCGGTCGAAGAAGACGGTGCGCGGACGACGGTCACGCTGCTGGCGCCGGAATTGTTCGCGTCCGGCAGCGATCGGCTGAGCGCGAGCGCGGCCGCCACCGTGTCACGGGTCGCCCGGGCTGTCAGTCAAGTGCCTGGTCCCGTGCTCGTGGTGGGGCATACCGACGATCAGCCGATTCAATCGATTCGCTTCCAGGACAACTTCGCGTTGTCGAAGGCGCGAGCCGAGAGCGTCGCGGCGCTGCTGAAGCGTGAGGTCGACGGGTCGCGCATCAAAGCCAACGGCGTGGGCGCGACGCAGCCGCGCTACCGGCCCGAGACGGCCGCCGAGAACCGTGCCCGCAACCGCCGCGTCGAGATCGTTCACGTCGCCACTTCCTGACCGTTACCCGAGGCCGTCATGTTCTCCCTGCTCAAACGACCACTCGTCATCGCGCTACTCGGCCTCATTCTGCTCGCCCTGTTTGTCTGGTTCGTAGGACCGTATTTCAGCTTCGGATTCGGCGACGCCGTGGTGCAGCCGCTCGCCTCGGAGTTGGTGCGGCTGGTCGTGATCGGGCTGATCGTCGGCCTGTGGTTACTCTCGCTCCTGCTCAAGCGCCTGAAGGCGCGGCGCGCAAGCGACCGCTTGATGGCGGCGGTGGTGAAGCCCTCGCCTTCCGACGCGGCTCGTCCGAGCGCGGAGGTCACCGTCCTGCGCGAGCGGTTCGAAGAGGCGGTCGTCGCGCTGAAGCAGCGCAAGCGAGGTAGCCGGACGCTGTACGAGCTGCCCTGGTATCTCATCATCGGCGCGCCTGGTTCCGGCAAGACGACCGCGCTCGTGAATTCGGGTTTGAAGTTTCCGGTCGAGCAGCGTACCGGCAAGGGCGCCCTTCGTGGCGTGGGCGGCACGCGTAACTGCGACTGGTGGTTTACCGACGAGGCCGTGTTCCTCGACACCGCGGGACGCTACACCACGCAGGATTCAGATGCCGACAACGACGGCACCGGATGGGCGGAGTTCCTGGCGCTGCTGAAGCAGTATCGCGGCCGGCGTCCGCTGAACGGTGTGATGGTCACTATCAGCGCGCAGGACCTGTTGCTGCAACGGTCGGCGGGCCGTGAAAGTCACGTAGCCGCCGTCCGGCGCCGGCTCGAAGAGCTCGAGCGCGAGCTCAAAGTCCAGTTGCCGGTCTACCTGCTGGTGACGAAGTGCGACCTGGTTGCCGGTTTCAACGAATACTTCGACGACCTCACGCCAGAGGGCCGCGCGCAAGTGTGGGGTACGACCTTCGCGTACGAGCGCACACTGGACGGTACCAGCGTCCGGACGCTCCCGATCGAGCTCGACGCCTTGATCGAGCGGCTGAACGCGCGCGTGTTCGATCGGCTGCAGGCAGAATCCGACGTGGCCCGCCGGACGCGGATCTTCGCATTCCCTCAACAGATGGCGGCGCTACGCGATCCGGTTACGGAGTTCGTGACCGATGTCTTCGCATCGACCCGGTTCGACCGCCAGATGCGGCTCCGGGGCGTCTACTTCACGAGTGGGACGCAGGAGGGCACGCCCATCGATCGCCTCATGGGGGCGCTGATCCGTCGATCGGCGCTCGCACCGGACGCGGTGCCGAGGGGACGCGGTAAGGCCTATTTCATCCAGTCGCTGCTGCGCGACGTGATATTCGCCGAGTCCGGCCTGGCCGGGATGAACCGGAGCGGCGAGGTGCGGCTGGCGGCCTGGCAACTCGCGACGTATGCGGCGATGCTGGCGGTAACTGTGCTCGGCGTCGCCGTGCTCGTGGTCAGCTACAGCCGCAACAGAAGCTATCTCTCCGACGTGTCGGCCCAGCTCGATCACCTCCGGCAGACCCCCGCGCCCGGGCCGGAGGCGTCGCTCGAAAGCGTCTTGCCGCGTCTCGATGCAGTGCGCGCGGTCTGGAGCGGCGCAACCGCGCACCGCGAGGCCGGCACGCTTTCGATGCGCGCCGGTTTGTACCAGGGCGGATCGGTCGGCGACGAGGCCTGGGACGCCTATGCGCGAGAGCTGGACGGAACGCTGCTTCCGCGGGTCGCCGCGCGCATCGAGAACCGTCTTCGCGTCGACGTCCCGGAGCCCGAGCAGCTGTACGAATACCTGAAGGCGTATCTGATGCTCGGTCAGCCCGAGCACTTCGACCGCGAGCAAGTGTCGTACATCGCCAAAGAGGAGTGGGAGCGTGCAACCGACGCCGACACCGCCGCGGCGTTGGCAAAACACTTCGGGTCGCTGCTGACGGCTGAAGCGCACACCCGTCCCGTCGCCCTCGACGCGACACTCGTCGCACAGGCGCGCAGTACGATTCGGCAGGCGACCATCCCTCAGCTCGTGTACCGCCAGCTCCGGTTGCGGTATTTGGATGAGGGTCAGCGTCCGTTTCGCCTCGACGTCGCGGCCGGCGCTGGCGCGGAGCGGGTACTGCGTCTCAAGAGCGGACGCGCGCTCTCGGAGCCGGTGCCGAATCTCTATACCGCGGGGGTCTTCAGGGGCCTCACCGGGCGCAACACCGAGGAGATTGCCAAAGAGTTCGCCGCCGACCGCTGGGTATGGGGCGATGAAGGCCCGCCGTCGGTGGGAGCCACCGATCTGGTCACGAAGGTCACCGGGATTTACGAAGACGACTACATCGCCTTCTGGAACGCCGTGCTCCACGATGTGGACGTTCCGACGGTGCGGACGCTCGAGGGCACCAAAGAGGCGCTCGAAATCCTGTCGCGACCCACCTCACCGCTGCGCGGGCTGTTCAAGGCCATCGACGAGCAGACTCACCTGGTAAAGGACCAGGATGCCGAGGCGACCCCCACCGTCACCGGTCGACTCGAAGGCGTCTTTCGCGAAGGCAAGAAGAAGCTCGGTCTGCCAACGTTCGTGCCCGGGAAAAAGGTCACCGATCACTTCGACTGGCTGCACCGTCTCGTCACGGGCGAGGGCGGCAACGCCCCGATCGACGCGATCGTCAAGCGGCTCGAAGAGCTGCAGAAGAAAGTGGGTGCGATTGGAGACCGTGTCGGCGAAGTGAATCCGGCCAATGCCACGGCGATCGGCGATGCAACACAGACCGCGAACTCGTTGAAACAGGACGCTGAGCAGTTGCCCCCAGTGGTGGGCGGTGTCGTGTCGAAGATTGCGAGCGGCACCGGTGCGGCCGTGCGCGCCGGCGCCGGTCAGTCGCTGGCGAGCCGATACAACGCGAACGTCGCACCGCAGTGCCGGGCGCTCATCTCGAAATATCCCTTCAACCCGTCGAGCCAGGAGGACGTGCCGCTCGAAGACTTCGGCAAGCTGCTCGGCCCCGGGGGAGTCTTCGATCAGTTCTTCCGGGACGAGATGGCGTCGCTCGTGGACACGGCGCGGGACGAGTGGACGTGGCGTCGCGACAAGTCCGACGCGCCGGTGGGTGGCGACCTGCCGCTGCAGCGGTTCCAGATGGCGAAGCGGATTCGGGATGTCTATTTCCGCGGCGGTGGGGCGCAGCCGGCAGTGTCGTTCACGGTCACACCGTTCGAGCTCGACGAGACGGTGCGTCGCGTCTCGCTCGATGTCCACGGCAAGACCTTCGAGTACGCGCACGGACCTGAGCGTTCAACCCAGGTGCTCTGGCCGGGGGAGCGGCCCGGCGGACCGGCCACCGTTTCGTTCACGGAGCTGTCCGGCACCAATCAGGCAATCACACAGTCGGGCCCCTGGGCGCTGTGGCGGTTGCTGGACGGCGCGGCAGTCGCGCGCGAAGCCGGTTCCGACGTGCGATATCTGCTGACGCTCGAGAAGGGCGGCCGCAAGGCGCAGTTCCATCTCGACGCGTCGAGCATCTACAACCCGTTTGCCGACAAGTCGCTGCTGCAGTCGTTCAAGTGCTCGTGACGCGGTGTCTGCGGAGCTGAAACTCCTATGTCTCACGCCTTCGACGTCGGCTTTTATGGAAAGCTGCCAAGCCACGGCGACTTTCTGCAGCGCCGTGTCGTCGACGGATTCGTCGGGCGCTGGGACGGCTGGCTGCAGGAGTGCCTGGCCGCGAGCCGTGACTCGCTCGGCGAACGCTGGCTTGATACGTACTTGACGAGCCCCGCGTGGCGCTTCTGTGCGGCACCCGGTGCGATTGGGCCGTCGGGCGTGATCGGCGTCATGGTGCCAAGCGTCGACCGGGTGGGGCGCTACTTCTACATCACGATTGCGGCGCCGCTGCCCGCCTGGGTCCAGCCAGGGAGCGCCGCCACTCGGGCCGCGGGGTTCTTCGACGCGGCCGAGCAGCTCGCCATCGAAGCGGTGTCCTCCGACCGGTTGGATCTCGAGCGCTTCGACGACCGTGTCTGCGCTCTTGGTGAGCGGCTCGATGTCCTGACCGTGCCGCCGACGGTCTTGCTCGATGGGTCATCGGCCGAGGTCTTGGCGGATGCTGGCATCGCGCGTTGGCAAATGCCGATCGGTTCGCCCGCGCTCCTGGCCGATGCCTACCAGCAAGTGCTCTGGGAACGGCTCGCCGCCGTCTATCCCGCCCACGTGTTGTGGTGGACCGAGGGCTCCGCCGCCGTCGAGCCGAGCAGTCTTGTCACGAGTGGCCTGCCGGACCCCGAAGCGTTTGCGGCGATGCTCGATGGCACGTGGTCGGCTCGGCGATGGCGCTCGGTGCCGGCACGGCTCAGCGCTCACACCATCGAGAGCGACACGCTGCTAGACGATCTCACGCCGCCGCGCTTCCGCTCGGCCGCCGCGACCGACGTCGGACGTGTGCGAACGCAGAATCAGGACGCTTATCTCGAGCGGAGCGACGCCGGCGTGTGGGCGGTCGCCGACGGCATGGGAGGTCACAGCGACGGGGAGATCGCCAGCCGCATGGTCTGCGACGCGTTGGCCGATTTCGTTCCTCACGCCAGTTTCGACCAGACCATCGGTGAGGCCGACCAGCGAGTGCAGCAGGTCAACGAGTACCTGGTTCGCGCGGCCCACCGGCCCAATCACGCGGTGAAGAGCGGCAGCACTGTGGTGGCCTTATTGGCACGCGGCTCGCGCTGCGCGGTGCTGTGGGCGGGAGACAGCCGGGTGTATCGATGGCGCGACGGGCGCCTCGAGATGCTCACGAAGGATCACAGCCTGGGCGACGCCAACGGGGTGGCGACGACGGCGATCACCCGGGCCGTCGGAGGCGAGGCCGGATTGATGCTCGATGTCGTCAAGGAACGTGTACATGCCGGCGATCGCTTTCTGTTGTGTTCGGATGGGCTGACGCGATCGCTTCCGGACTCGGAGATCGGTGGCTGGATGGCGCGCAAGGACCTGCGAACCGCGGTAGATGGGCTCATCCACGCGACTTTGGATGCCGGTGCTCCTGACAATGTGACCGCGCTCATCGTCGAGGCGTTCATCTAACTCTGCTGTAACGCGCTCAAAAAGATGTTGGAGCTGAGGATTAGAAAGCTCGGTCAGTGAATTAGGGAATAGAATGCGTTCCCCACAGCAGGGTCAGCTGTACACGGCGTAGGTTGAACATCTGCGTTCGTTAAGGCTGAAGTGTTCGTTTATAGCTGCTGTGTGGTCGAACGTCGGCGTCGCGAGTGTTACCTGGAAATCGTGGGCAGGCAGTAACCGGTGCGCCAGCACCCTCCGAGCCCATTTGGTGGGGTACACGAAATGAGCCAGGCGTGGGACGACCTGTCGCTAATCGAGCCGCTTTCGGGCGCAAGCCCGTGCGGTCCCGCGCTCGACGCGTCCGAACTCCTGAGCTTCGACTCGTTTCGGATTCTCGGCCAGCAGGTGGCGCTCGATGCGCCGCTCGAGGCAGCCGAAGCGGGTCGCGAAGGGGAACGGCGACGCGTGCCGAAACCCGCGGACGCGCCGGAGTGGGCCGAACTTCGCGACCGATCCCTCGAAGCACTGTCGCGCAGCAAGGATCTGCGAGTGCTCGCTTATCTCGGTGCGGCGGTTCTCCGTACCAACGGCCCGGAAGCGCTGTGTCGCGTCATCGCCGTCGCCTCGACCTGGCTCAGTAGCTTCTGGGATACCGTCTATCCCCTTGCTGGCGAGGACACAGTCGAACGCCAGAGCGCGCTGAGCACCTTTACGGACCATTTCGCGTTTATCGAGCCGCTGCGGAAGGCGGTGCTCGTCAGCAGCCGCGAACACGGACGATTCAGCCTGCGGGACATTCAGAACGGCGCGATCAAGCAGGCCGTCGACGGCGCGTTCGACGAGATGTCGCTGGCCGACCTCCAGTCCTTCTGCAATCGGGTGCTGCAATCGGAGGTTGCGTTGCAGCAGATGGAGGCGCAGATCCGCCAGAGCGACGCCGATCCGCTGCTGTCGTTCAAGGACTTGTCCCCGGTGCTCGAGCAGCTGCATCGCGTGCTGCTCTCGCAACTGACCCGGCGACAGGGAGGCGCCGTAAACGCCGAGGTGACCACCGCGGTTGTGCCATCGAGCAACGGCGCCGCGGTCCTGGCGGCCGGAGCCATTCGCACGCGCGACGATGCGATCCGTGCGTTGGACGCCGTCGCAACGTTCTTTAGACAGACGGAGCCCTCGAGCCCGGTCCCGCTGCTGCTGGACCGCGCGAAGCGGCTCGTGTCCAAGACCTTTCTTGAAGTGCTCGCCGACATCGCGCCTGGCGCGCTCGGCGAGGCGCGTACCGTGAGCGGCGTCAAAGAGCAGTAGGCCGGGAGCTCGTCGAGTTCCGAATCCGGAGGTGGTTCGTGGCTAAAGCAAGCAGTCAGAAGTTCATCGCGCGCAACCGTGCCCCCCGCGTCCAGATCGAATACGACGTCGAGCTGTATGGCGCGGAGAAGAAGATCCAGCTGCCGTTCGTCATGGGCGTGCTGGCCGACCTGTCCGGAAAGCCGGCCGAGGCGCTGCCGCCGGTGATGGACCGCAAGTTCCTCGAGATCGACGTGGACAACTTCGACAGCCGGATGAAGGCCATGAAGCCGCGGGTCGCCTTCCAGGTGCCGAACACGCTGACCGGCGAGGGCAACATCAATCTCGAACTCACGTTCGAGAGCATGGACGACTTCTCGCCGGCGGCCATTGCGAGCAAGGTCGACGCGCTGAACAAGCTGCTCCAGGCGCGGCAGCAGCTCGCCAACCTCATCACCTACATGGACGGAAAGAGCGGAGCCGAGGACCTGGTCAGCAAGCTGCTGCAAGACCCGGCTTTGCTGAAGACGCTGGCCTCGGCGCCCAAGGCAGAGGACGTGCCGGCCTCGTAACAACCCAGTGCAGTTCCTACGAGTGGAGAAGTAGTCATGGCTGAACCCAATGTCCAGCAGCAGGCACCGTCGACGCCCGGCACTGCCCAGGTCACTGACCTCGACAGCCTGCTGAAGAAGGAATTCAAGCCCAAGTCCGACGAAGCGCAAGTGGCGGTCGAGCGCGCGGTGCGGACGCTGGCCGAGCAGGCGCTCGAGGACACATCGCTCATCGGCACCGACGTCGTGGAGTCGATCAAGTCGATCATCGCGAAGCTCGATGAGAAGCTCACCGAGCAGATCAATCTGATTCTGCATCACGAGGACTTCCAGAAAGTGGAGGGTGCCTGGCGCGGCCTGCACTATCTGGTGAACAACACCGAGACCGACGAGATGCTGAAGATCCGCGTGCTCAACATCTCGAAGAACGATCTCGGCAAGACGCTGAGGAAGTTCAAGGGCACTGCGTGGGACCAGAGCCCGCTGTTCAAGATGATCTACGAGTCGGAGTACGGTCTCTTCGGCGGCGAACCATACGGCTGCCTCGTAGGCGATTACTACTTCGACCAGAGTCCGCCCGACGTCGAGCTACTCAACGAGATGGCGAAGACGTCGGCGGCGGCGCACTGCCCGTTCATCGCCGGCGCCAGCCCCACGGTGATGGGGATGGGGTCGTGGCAGGAGCTGGCAAACCCACGCGATCTGACCAAGATCTTCCAGACACCCGAGTACGCCTCCTGGCGCTCACTGCGTGAATCAGAGGATTCGCGCTACCTCGGGCTGGCGATGCCGCGCTTCCTTGCACGTCTGCCCTACGGCGCCAAGACCGATCCAGTCGAGGCGTTCGACTTCGAGGAAGACACCGCCGGCGCCGACCATTCCAAGTACGCGTGGGCGAACTCCGCTTACGCGATGGCCACCAACATCACGCGGTCATTCAAGTTGTACGGCTGGTGCTCGCGTATCCGTGGTGTGGAATCGGGGGGCGCGCTCGAAGGGCTGCCGGTGCACACGTTCCCGACCGACGACGGTGGGGTGGACATGAAGTGCCCGACCGAAATCGCGATCAGCGATCGTCGCGAGGCCGAGCTCGCCAAGAACGGCTTCATGCCGCTGCTGCACCGGAAGAACTCCGACTTTGCGGCGTTTATCGGCGCGCAGTCGCTGCAGAAGCCGGCGGAGTATGACGATCCGGATGCCACCGCCAACGCCAACCTGGCGGCACGCCTGCCGTATCTGTTCGCGTGTTGCCGGTTCGCGCACTATCTGAAGTGCATCGTGCGCGACAAGATCGGGTCGTTCAAGGAACGCGACGACATGCACCGGTGGCTGAACAACTGGATCATGAACTACGTGGATGGCGATCCCGCCAACTCCTCGGAGACGACCAAGGCGCAGAAGCCGCTGGCGGCGGCTGAAGTCGTCGTGGAGGAGGTGGAAGGCAACCCGGGCTACTACTCGTCGAAGTTTTTTTTGCGCCCGCACTATCAGCTCGAGGGGTTGACGGTGTCGCTCCGTCTGGTTTCGAAGCTGCCGTCGCAAAAGGCCGGCGGCTAGCTGTGATTCCCCGGAGTGCGGTTCGGGTTCTCGGAACGTTGTTCCAGGTGGTGACACGCGTTCACGGGTGCTGGGCTCCCCTCTGGTGACCAGTCCCCACTTGTTTGGAGAGAACTCACATGGCAATGGTCGACTATTTCTTGAAAATCGAAGGCGTTCCGGGGGAGTCCGTCGGTAAGCCCGGAGAGATCGATCTCCTGTCCTTCAGTTGGGGGGAGACGCAGCCCGGAACGGCGGGGCAGGGATCAGGATCCGGCGCCGGCAAAGTGCAGGCACAGGACTTCCACTTCACGAAGCTGATCGACAAGTCGTCGCCCATGCTTTTCGTGAGCTGCGCGACCGGACAGCACATCAAGAGCGCCGTCGTCACGGCCCGCAAGGCCGGCGGCAAACAAGAGGACTATCTGATCTTCAAGATGTCGGATGTCCTCGTCAGCTCGTATCAGACCGGGGGCTCCGCCGGCAGCGACGTCGTCCCCACCGAGCAGTTCAGCCTCAACTTCGTGAAGCTCGAAGTTGCCTACAAGGAACAGAAGGCCGACGGCTCGCTTGGCGGCGAGGTGAAACAGGGTTTCGATTTCGCCAAATTCGCCAAGGTGTAGGCGGCAGGATCGGTTGACTCGACGCCAGCCCGCGTGGTTGGCGTCCCTTTTCCTCAGGTGTGAACGTGGCCATCGCCGATATGTTCTTGAAAGTGGAGGGTGTCACCGGCGAGGCCAACGACGCCGATCACAAGGGCGAGATCGACGTCGTGTCGTGGTCGTGGGCCATGGACGCGCCAGTGACGGTGACGAGTGGCGCGTCCACCGGGATGGTGAGCGTCGGCGAGCTGCACATCGTCAAGCGCGTGGACCAGAGCTCACCGACGTTGATGCGCTTCCTGCGTACCCGCAAAGCGGTGTCGACCGCTCAGCTCGTCGTGCGAAAAGCCGGCACGACACCGCTCGAATATTTCACCATCGATCTGACGAACGTCCGAATCAACGGCCTGCGTGCGGAATCGCACGAGTCCGAGCTGATCGAGCACCTGCGCCTGGGCTTTTCAAAGGTGAAGGTGAGCTACACGCCGCAGAGCGCCAGCGGGGCCAGGGGCGGCGGCGCCAACCAGTTCGAAACGGACGCGCACCTCGGCGAGGTCAGCTAGCCATGGCGCTCGACGCTGCCGAGCGGGCCGTGCGCGACGCCGACCTCGAGGGCGCGCTGCGCCTGTTGCAGGATCACGTTCGCGGTCACGCCGGCGACGCCGCTCCCCGCATCTTTCTCTTTCAGCTGCTGGCGGTGCTCGGCCAATGGGACCGCGCCCTCGCGCAGCTGAACGTCGCCGCCGAGCTCGATCCCAAGGCGCTGGCGATGGCGCAGATGTATCGCGAGGCGCTGCAGTGCGAGCCACTGCGCGCTCAGGTGTTTGCCGGGAAGCGCGCACCGCTGGTGCTCGGTGAGCCCGATGAGTGGCTGGCGCTCCTGATCGAGTCACTCTTGACGGCCGCCGACGGCAGCGGGGCCGCGGCCGCCCGGTCGCAGGATCTGCGGCGGCAGGCGTTCGAAGCCGCCGAGCCGACGCCCGGGTCGCTCGACGGCGAACCGTTCGAATGGATTGCCGATGGCGACATGCGTCTCGGGCCGGTGTGTGAGGCCGTCATCAACGGACGTTACTACTGGGTGCCGTTCGCGCGCCTGTCGCGGATCGACATCGAGGCGCCCGCCGATTTGCGCGACGTGGTGTGGATGCCGGCCCATCTTGTTTTTGCCAACGGCGGCGACGCGGTGGCGGTGATTCCAACCCGCTATCCCGGCTCGGAGTCGGCGGCGGATCCGCGGGTACGCCTGGCGCGGCAGACGGAGTGGCGGGAAGTCGCGCCCGATCTCTTCCACGGATTGGGCCAGCGACAGTGGACGACCGACGCCGGTGAGAAAGCGCTGATGGACGTGCGGACGGTCGTTTTCAGCGAGGCCGCAGGCGCGCGGCTGGGCGAGAGCGCGCATGCCTGAACTCACGCCGCAGGAACGGCTGCAGCCGGCGCTGCTCGATCGGCTCACCGACGAGGAGCCGGACAAGAGGCAGGAGCCGGTCGAGCGTCGCGTGATGTCGAAGCGGCAGCTGCGGCAGGCGGTGCTGCGCGATCTCGTGTGGCTGTTCAACACCACGCGGCTGGAGGCCGGCACCGATCTGTCTCATGCGCCGCGCGCCCGGCACTCGGTGCTGAATTTCGGTCTGCCGGCGCTCTCGGGACGGCCCGCCACGGCGATCGAGATCACGGTGCTGGAGCGCGCGATCCGGGACGCCATTCTCGATTTCGAGCCCAGAATCCTGGCCGAGTCGCTGCGCGTGCGGGCGCTGCTGCAGGCGAGCCAGCTCGATCATCACAACGTCATCGGCGTCGAGATCCAGGGTCACCTGTGGGCGCAGCCGATGCCTCTGGATCTGCTCGTCCGCACCGAGATCGATCTCGAGACCGGACGGGTCGAAGTCTCGGACCTGCTCCAGTCACGGGTGTCCTGATGGATCCGCGGCTGCTGCGGCACTACGAAGGTGAGCTCCACTATCTCCGCGAGATGGGTTCGGAGTTCGCGCAGGACTTTCCTAAGATCGCCGCGCGTCTGGGGATGTCGGGCCTCGAAGTGGCCGACCCCTACGTCGAGCGGCTGCTCGAGGGCGTCGCCTTCCTGGCGGCGAGGGTGCAGCTGAAGCTCGACGCGGAGCTGCCGCGTTTCACTCAGGCACTCCTCGAGATCATCTACCCGCACTACCTCGCGCCCACGCCGGCGATGGTGGTGGCGCAGATGACGCCAGACCCGAAAGAGCCGCAGCTGGCAAGTGGAAACAAGAGCGTTCCGCGCGGCAGCACGTTGCTCAGCCTGCCCACGGGCGAGCGCGGAACGAGCTGCGAGTTCAAGACGGCCCACGATGTCGAGCTCTGGCCGCTACGGGTCACCGGCGTCAGCTATTTCGCCTTCGCGCCCGATCTGCCACTCACGTCGCTGCCGTATGCCTCGCGCATCCGGGGCGGCATTCGCATCCGGCTCTCGACGACGGCGGGCGTGAAGTTCTCACAGATGCCGCTGGACCGGCTGACGTTCTACGCGACGGGCCGCGAAGACGTGGCCACCCGTCTCTCTGACGCGTGCCTGTCGCAGCCGCTCGGCGTGCTCGTGACGGACGGCGGCGGCACGGCCGCGCCCGACACTGGCGTCCGCGGCATCCAGGGCGTCGGGCTCCTGGAGCCCGCCGCTCCCGCCCAGGTGCGGGCCGCACTGCCAGCGACGGCGGTGCGTCCGCTCGGGTTTGCCGACGACCAGGCGCTGTTGCCCGTCAGCCTGCGCTCGTTTCAAGGCTATCGCCTGCTCCAGGAATACTTCGCATTCCCCGAGCGCTATCGCTTCATCGAGCTGAGCGGGCTGGCGGCCGGACTGAAGTCGATCGCCGCGGCGGAAGCCGAGATCGTGATTCTGCTCGGCCGCGGCGAGCCGATGCTCGAAGGACTGCTCGATGCGGCGAATCTGGCACTCTTCTGCACTCCCGCCATCAACCTCTTCCCGAAGCGCGTCGATCGTCTCAGCGTGTCGGACGCGACCCACGAACTGCATGTCGTCGCGGATCGCACGCGACCGGTGGACTTCGAGATCTACGAGCTGACGCGGGTCGTCGGCTACGGAACCGGGTCTGAGAGCGAGCAGGTATTTGCGCCGTTCTACGCGGCGTTCAGCCCTCATCAAACCGGAGATGACCTCGCGTACTACACCGTGCGACGTGAGCCACGGTTGCTGCCGGCCGCGGTCAAGCGCCGCGGCGCGCGTTCGAGCTACATCGGCAGCGAGCTGTTTCTCTCGCTCGTCGATCCGAAGCAGGCGCCCTTTGGCGGCGCGCTGCGTCAGGTGGCGATGGACGCTCTCTGTACCAACCGCGATCTGCCGCTGCTGATGCCGCAGGGCGTGAAGGACGCCGAGGGGCGCCACTGCGACCTTTCGCTCGACATCGCCGCGCCGGTCTCGGGCATCCGCATCGTGACCGGCCCGAGCCGTCCCTTTGGGCCGCTGGCCGACGGTGCGATGTCGTGGCGCGCGCTCAACCATCTGTCGCTGAACTACTACTCGCTGGTGGACGCGACACCCGAACAGGGGGCGACGACTTTGCGCGAGCTGCTGCGGCTTTATGCGGCTGGCGCCGAGCCGGGCGTGCGCCGCCAGGTGGATGGCATTCGATCGGTGTCGGTGAAACGCGTGGTGCGCCGGCTCCGTCAGCCCGGCCCGCTCGCGTTCGGCCGCGGGCTTGAAATCGCGGTCGCTGTCGATGACATGGCGTTCGAGGGGGCCAGCCTGGTGCTCTTCGGAGCGGTGCTCAACGAGTACTTCGCGCGTCACGTGTCGATCAACGCGTTCACGGAAACGGTGTTGACCTCAGAAGGGCGGGGCGAGATTCATCGATGGGTGCCACGGCCAGGCGTCAGACCGACGCTCTAGCGTTGTTCGCCGACCTCGAGGCGGCGCCGCACCGTCACGACTTCTATCAGACGTTGCGGCAGCTGGAGTGTCTCTGTCCGGATGCGCCGCGCTGGGGCGTCGCTCGCCGCCCGGCCGACGAGCCGGTACGCCTCGGCCAGGACGCCGAACTGGCGTTCGCGCCCGCGCCGCTATCGTCGTTCACATCCCGTCCCGGCCATCCACCGCGTCTCGGCGTGCAGCTGTTCGGGCTGCTCGGCCCCAATGGCCCGATGCCGCTGCACGTCACCGAATACGCACGGGAGCGGCTCCGTCACGCGGCCGACCCCACGCTCGTCCGGTTCCTCGACATGCTGCAGCACCGGTTCGTGGCGTTCCTCTACCGGGCCTGGTCGCAGGCGCAACCGCACGTGAACCGGGACCGGCCAGGCGAGGACGGGTTTGCGGTGTTCGTGGGCTCGTTTGCGGGGCTGGGTACGCCGTCCGTCCGCGAACGTGACGGGGTGCCGGACGTGGCCAAGTTCTTCCACGCGGGCGCGCTCGCCAGACAGGTGCGGAACGCCTCCGGTCTGCGCGCGATCCTGGCGCAGTACTTCCTCGTGCCGGTGGCGATCG
>Ga0105238_10003887_pt1 | contig 14828 bp, 13 predicted proteins | sample KBSC34metaG_FD_81526 | JGI IMG/M metagenome (GOLD analysis project Ga0105238, IMG submission 81526) | Corn rhizosphere microbial communities from Kellogg Biological Station, Michigan, USA - KBS C3-4 metaG | ecosystem: Host-associated > Plants > Roots > Rhizosphere > Soil | place: Michigan, USA... | reverse complement strand
GAGCGCGCATCAATTCGCACAAAATCGTTGAGACGGGCTGGAAATTCGACCCGACCGGCACCTACAAGCCGGCTCCCAAACCGACGCCGAAAGCAGACGACGATCCGGAGCCAGTGCAACGGCCGATGGCGCCCAACCCCTCGCGACAAGCAAGTGATGGGGCGATGAAGGAAGTGCCGGCTGCCGTGGCTTACTGCCAAAAGGATCCTTCAATGTCTGCAATTTTTAATTGCGACAGCTTTGGACGTGCTGTCTATAACTATCGGATGGAGCATGTCAATGAATCCCCGGAGCCCTTGGCAACGGTGGTAGTGAAATTGAACTGCGTTGAATGTGTAGACACAGTCCGCGTGAGTTCATGGGTGCAGAATCGTGCGACAGCAGACAAGCTGAGCAATAAAGCCATCAACTGCGTGACCCAGAACGTCATCGTGAACCTTCAAAAGACCCCTCAAGCCAACCGTCTCAAGGAGTTCTATAGTGAAGCTGTCGCGACATGTGGGAGATAAGGGCCGGATGGGTCGTTTTCATCAATAGCTAAACTTGAAAGGACCAAGTCCATGCGAAAGGTAGAAATCCGTTACTGCCCAGTCTGACCCGCCAAGAAGTTTATCGCCGCCCGTGTGGCGGAAGAATTACGAAAAGAGGAAGGTCTCGAAGTCGGAGTCATGAAAGGGGGGTTCCTCGAACTCAGTGTAGATGTCGATGGCGAGAAGGCCGTCGAAACGACCCGGCTATGGTATCCGCTGCCGAGCACGATGGTAAGGGAGACACTTGAGTTCCTGGGCAAGCAGCATGGGTGAGCGTAGCTACTCGAATGCTTCTCGTAAACTGTTGCAGGAAACTGAGCATTTCTGCCGTAGCCTCAGAAAGAAGTTGCGAAGATTGTCCACTGTGGACTACCACGACATTGACGAAGGGTCGCTGGATTAAATCGAACGACCTTTTCTTTCAAACTTCCACCATCCATCATTCCAGATCCTCTTGAACCGAAGGAGTTGAGCATCATGGCGAATCAGAAGCACTTAGATAACCTTAGCAATGGGGTAGAGGCGTGGAACCAGTGGGTAAAGACAAGTGCCGAGCGGCCGGATTTACGAGACGCCGACTTGAGAGGCAGGGACCTGAGGGGCTTTTATCTTAAAGAGGCACGGTTGAAGGGAGCAAAACTTAATAAGGCTAAGCTTCAAAAAGCAAAACTAGACAATGCTTATCTCAGGAGGGCCAACCTTACTGACGCCGATCTGACCGGAGCTTCGTTATCGGGGGCTAATCTCAGACATGCAGTGCTACGTAACGCGACGCTCAGAAAGGCCTATCTTAGAAGGGCAGATTTTAGCTATGTTGACTTTAGAGGAGCGGACCTTACGGCATCCGTGCTTGAGTATGCCAGGTTGGTTGACGTTAATCTCGATGAGGCGATACTAAAGGACTGTTTCATCTACGGCGCCTCCGTTTGGAATTTGCTGGGCACCCCTAAAGAGCAATCGAATCTTGTGATAACTCCCAGTATCGTGAAGAGGGAGCGAGCTAATCCGTCGCGATCATCAAAAGGGTCAGATATTGAACCTACAATCACTGTAGATGATCTCGAAATCGCGCAGTTTATCTATTTGCTCTTAAACTATAAGAGCCTTAGGACCACAATCAACTCCGTAACAGAAAAGGGTGTTTTACTCTTAGGGCGATTCGGTGGAGGAGGTTTGGGTATCCTGCAGGCGATGGGGGCGAAATTACGCGAGATGGGCTATTTGCCAATCATCTTTGACTTCGAGAGACCTAAGAATCGTGATTACACGGAAACCGTTCAAATACTCACTGGCCTGTCCAGGTTCGTCATCGTCGATCTTAGCGGCCCTTCGGTTCCCCAAGAGCTTCATTCGATTGTGCCTCAGATCAAAATCCCTTACGTGCCTATCATAGAAGAGGACAGAAAAACATATGCGCTATTTGCCGACTTACTACAATATTCCTGGGTAGTAACACCCATATTGAAATTCGCAAATGAACAACAGTTACTGGATTTGTTACCTTCAAAAATTGTGGCCCCTGCAGAAAAGAAATATGAAAAACGAAAAAGACAGCTGAGGGAGTTATTTGGTCCGGATCCGGATGCCTAGCGCGCGCGCCAAGGCTGCCTTGCCTTGTTTTGACTCGGGGGGTGCGAGAGCGGGAAGAGTCTTTGCCTCAAAAGTCGAACTCCACGCTTGGATCGGGTCAGTACAGGGAGCGGTAGCGACCTGGTAAAACCATAGCCATCACGAATCATTAGGAATGTCGCATGCAGATCACTGACCAGGTCGCTACCGCTCCCTGTACTGACCCGATCCAAGACGATTTTCGGACTTTTGAGGCAAGGCTGCGGGAAGAGCTAAACTCCGGGAGCGGACCGGAATTTTGTGACGAGACAGCAGAAACGTGTGACAAAGCGGATTGGGTAGCAGGTGGGTTGCAAAAAAGCGTGGAAAAAGCTGAGGAATTTCGTGGTTTCGCGAGAATTTTGTGCTTCTTTGTGGCGGTGCAGAGGCGTATGATGCCGGTATGCGATCGCTTCTGGTTGTGATTGGGATGGGGCTGTTGCTGGTCGAGTCGGGCGGCACAGTCAGATCCGCTCGCCTGCCCGAAGTCGTCGCCTCCTCTACGGTTCCGGCATCTTCAGCACCCAAAGCGCGAGTCGACTTTGATACTCAGTTGAAACCAATCTTTCAATCGAAGTGCATGCCATGTCACTTCAGCGGCGGCCAGATGTATGATCGCCTCCCATTCGATAAGCCGGCGACGATTAGAAAACTGGGAACGAGACTGTTCACCAGAATAAAAGATGAGAACGACCGTCGTTTGATCGAAGACTTCCTCACGCAATCACCGTAAAATCATTTCGATATGAAAACGTTCCTTCTTCTTGGTCTTCTGTGTGTCTTGTTATGCCCGGCAGCCGGCTGCGCTCAGGCAGACGACACGAGCCGATCGTGGAATCAGCCGGTCAAACCGTTTCGCATCGCTGGAAATCTCTACTACGTGGGCGCTTCCGATCTCGCGTCGTTTTTGATCGTTACTCCTCAAGGTCACATTCTTCTCGACAGCGGCCTTGTTGAAACAGTGCCGCAGATTCAGCACAACGTCACCCAGCTTGGATTTCGTCTGGAGGACGTAAAAGTCTTACTAAACACACACGCGCATTACGATCATGCAGGCGGGCTCGCGTTGTTGAAACGTTTGACGGGTGCGACGTTGATGGCCAGTGAGGCTGACGCTGCGCTGCTCGCCGCAGGTGGTAAGGGCGATCCAAATTTTGGCGACAAGTTAGCCTATGAACCGGTTAAAGCAGATCGTATCTTGCGCGACGGTGATAAGGTCGAGCTTGGCGGCGTTACGATGACGGCTCACTTGACGCCCGGTCACACCAAAGGTAATACGACCTGGACCATGACTGTCACGGAAGGAACGAAGAGCTACAACGTCGTGGTCGCCGGTAGCACTTCTACTCCAGGTTACAAACTCGTCGATAATCCAAACTATCCGGGAATCGTTGTCGACTACCAGCGAACATTTCAGATATTGAAGACTCTGCCCTGTGACATATTCCTCGGTCCGCATGGAAATTTCTTTGACCTTACGAAGAAGTCTAAGCTCCTCGAGCAGGGCGAAAAGCAAAATCCATTTATCGATCCTGACGGTTACAAGCGTTACATCGAAGAAAACGAGAAAGCGTTCCAAACTGAACTAGAGCGCCAAAAACAGTAGTGCCGCAAAGAAGCACAAACATCTTCCTGCGCGTGAGTGTTGCCGCAGTGTGCGTCGTGGTGGCGATGATTGCGTTACTGCACTTTGAAGGACGGAGTTTTATTTGTTCGTGTGGACACTTCGCAGTATGGATCGGTGAATGGTGCAGCTCGAATACTTCACAGCAGTTGCTCGATCCTTACAGCTTCACGCACATCCTGCACGGGTTTCTGTTCTTCTGGTTGATGTTACTGGTGTTCAGGCGAGTGCGGAGTGGTTGGCAATTCCTGCTGGCTGTGTTGCTGGAAAGCGCCTGGGAAGTTTTTGAGAATACGAGTTTTGTTGTCAACAAGTACCGAAACGAAACTGCGGCCCTCGGTTATCAAGGCGACACGATCGTCAACTCACTCGGCGATCTCACATGCGCTTTGGCAGGGTTTCTCGTTGCGCGACTGCTTGGTTTGCGATGGTCGTTGGCTGTATTCCTGTTGATCGAGCTAGCCTTGACCTTTTGGATTCACGACAGTCTATTGCTGCAAATCCTAATGCTGATCCGGCCAATCGAAGCGATCAAGTTCTGGCAGTTGTGTCACTAGTTCGCGGCGCTCGCGTTCGTTGCCGGCCCGATGACACGGCTGTTTAGATCTTTTAGTGCGGCGCGATTCTTGTCACGCAACTCAACCGCGTCACTTCCTACCTGAATTCCGACCGATTGCGACAGCGCCATTTTCTTGAAGGCTTCGTACGGAATCTTCGCTTCCAGGACTTCAACCTTCGTGTCCCAGGTGCCCGGATGGCTGGTGGTCACTGGATTCATGCGTCCGAGTCGCAGCGTTTCAGAGTCAGTTGCGACTATCAGCTCTCTCTGATCGGGCGGATGAAAGTGAACCCAGTCCTTGTTTTCAAACACCACTTGTATCGTGACGTGGCGCACGTAATTGACCTGCGTGCCCGGACAGTGCAACGTGACTTCGATACTCACGCACGCATCTTTGGCAAACTTGTCTTTCAAGCCGTCGCAATTGACTTTCATCTTCTGCAGGCGCATGACGGTCTCGTAGTTGAAGCCGTCGTACTTAACCTCAATCTTGCCGCCATGCTTCACAGGCTCTTGCGGAGTTTGCGGCTTTGCTCCAGCGGGTTGAAACAGAAGGACCGCAGCGCAGCCCAAAACAAGCAGGAACGTTTTCATAAACTTCTCCGGTACCGGCGGTTCAATTTTGCAACTGAGGTGAAGATTTGGGGCGAACCCGCGGGAAGGCTCACAAGCAAAATAGCCAAGCGCGCGCGGTTGTGTCAATGAATTTGTGCTTTGTGCTTAGTGCTTTGTACTTAGTAGGCTTGTCAGTCTAAAGTACTAAGTACCAAGTACAAAGTACTAAGCTCTAATACTGAGGACAACCATGACTCCTTCTTCCGACGACAGTGCCCTTACCGAACGCCTCCGCCAGGCGAATGAAGAATTTACGGGTCATTATCCGGGCGAAAGTGGGCGCCGCCAGCCTGTCCACACCGTCTACGGCGGCGCGCACCTGTTTAAGTCTGACACGGCAAAGCGGCTGGGCTCGTTAGCCAGACGTTCGCTGGATCAGTTTGCGCCCGATTTTCTGAGTTTCGCGCGTGCTCTTGAACTGCCCGGTTTCGACGAGCTGCCGGACTCAATGGAGGAAGCGAATGAACTTGTTTCGTTTCTGAAGACCGAGCCCGAACGCGCGCGCAAAGAGAAAAAGGGCGCGTGGTTGGCATACACGATTTACCGTCGCGTGATTGAAAAACTTCAACGTGAACCGGTCGAAGACTTTCGCATCGACTTTGAAGACGGATACGGAAATCGTCCGGATGACGAGGAAGATGGTCACGCCGTGTCTGCCGCTGCTGAAACGGCTGAAGGCAGCAAGAGTGGAAGTCTGCCGCCGTTCATCGGCATTCGCATCAAGCCATTCAACGAGGAACTGCGTGCTCGCAGTTTTCGCACGCTCGAAATTTTTGTCTCCACGCTTGTCGATCTCAACAAAGGTTCTCTGCCGGACAACTTCGTCGTGACACTGCCGAAGATCACGATTCCGGAACAGGTGTCGGCACTTGTCAGCTTGCTTGCTCAGCTCGAAAAAGAGACCGAACTTGCCGAGGGCAGTTTGAAGTTTGAAATGATGATCGAAACCACGCAGTCGATCATCAATCATCGAGGACAGATCAATCTTCCGTTGTTGCTGGCGGCTGCTGAAGGCCGTTGCGTGGCGGCCCACTTCGGCACGTACGACTACACTGCCGGGTGCAATATCACAGCGGCCCACCAGCACATGCTGCATCCTGCCTGTGACTTCGCGAAGAACATGATGCAGGTCTCGTTTGCCGGCACCGGCGTGTGGCTATCCGACGGCGCAACCAACATCATGCCGGTTGCTCCGCATCGTTTCACGGAAGGTGGACCACCTTTGACGGCTGCGCAGATCGAGGAGAACAGGAAAGTGGTCCATCGAGCATGGCGGTTGCACTACGATCACGTTCAGCATTCACTCACGACCGCTTTTTACCAGGGGTGGGATCTGCATCCGGCACAACTGCCGACGCGTTATGCTGCGGTCTATGCGTTCTTTCTCGAGAGTCTCGAGGCGGCGTCTGAGCGTTTGAAGAATTTCGTCGAGAAGGCCGCAAAGGCGACACTCGTGGGCGACGTGTTCGACGATGCGGCGACGGGCCAGGGGTTACTCAATTATTTCCTGCGTGCGATTAACTGTGGCGCAATCACCGAAGACGAAGCGCTTGAGTTATCAGGATTGACGTTGCCGGAGTTGCATTCAGCGTCCTTCGTGAAAATTTTGAAGAATAGACAGGCGCTGTAAAACGTACTGTAGGGGCGGCCACGGAGGGCCGCCGAGTACGTTCCTTGTGGTAAACTCACGACAACTCACAAACATCGGAGCGTTATGACGACCAAAACCCAACTTCTCACAATTGCTGATTGGGACGCCATGCCACACGGCGATGGCAAGATCTACGAAATAATAGAAGGAGAACTATTTGTGTCCTGCTCACCAGGCCTCACACACCAAGTAGTCTTGGTCAAACTCATAGTCTCGATCGGAAAATTCCTCGAAGCTAATCCCATCGGAACGCTTGCTGGCGGTCCCGGCGTGATTCTAAGCAACTACAGCGGAGTCATTCCCGATCTGATCTATTTTAGTCACGATGTGCGCAACGAGCTTGTTAAGAATGATCGCGTACACGGGCCTCCGTCTCTCGTGGTCGAGATTTTATCGCCCGGTTCGTCGAACATCCGTCGCGACCGCGTAGTTAAGCGACGACTTTACGCTAAACACGGCGTGCCCGAATACTGGATTATCGATCTGCAGAACCGCGCGGTGGAGAGATACATCAATCAGGATTCTTCTTTGATTCTTGAGGAAACGCTAGGCGAGGACGATACGTTAACTACGCTGGCACTTCCCGGCTTCTCGTGTCGCATCAGCGAAATTTTTAGTCAATTCTAAACCGTATGAAACTATTCATCGCAATCGTTCTAACAATGTCACTGCTCTCCACAACTCTAACCGCTCAAAAAGCGGGTGGCGATCCGGATCTCGCACGAAAGATCGCACGGTTCGCGCCGACGACGTTGACGGCTGACACGTCGAAGCTCACGCCGAAAGATCGTCAGGCACTCGACAAGATCATCGCGGCGGCGAAGCTGCTCGATCCGTTGTTCCTCCGTCAGGTTTGGAGCGGGAACGATGCTCTCGAGAAGAAGCTTCAGGCTGATAAAACCGCAGCCGGTCGCCAGCGTCTGCACTATTTCTACATCAACGATGGTCCCTGGTCGCGGCTGGACGAGAACAAACCTTTCATCGACGGTGTGCCGCACGAGAAGCCTCTGAACGCGAACTATTATCCCGACGATATGACGAAGGACGAGTTTAATTCGTGGGTTCAGAGTCTCTCCGACACCGACAAGCAAAAAGCAACCGGCTTCTTTTACCTGATCCGACGTGGACCAGACCGCAAGCTAACCGTCGTTCCCTACAGCGAGGCGTACAAGGAATACCTCGGCCCCGCGGCCGCCTTGCTACGCGAAGCGGCCGCACTGACTACGAACGCGACGCTGAAAAACTTTCTGAACAAACGAGCAGACGCGTTTAGCTCGGACGACTATTACGAGAGCGACGTCGCCTGGATGGATCTCGACTCGCCCATCGACCTCACTATCGGTCCATACGAAACGTACGAAGACGAACTGTTCAGTTACAAAGCTGCCTTCGAAGCCTACGTCACACTACGTGACGACGCTGAGACTGCAAAACTCACGAAGTTCAGCGCGCACTTGCAGGAGCTCGAGAATAATCTGCCAATCGAACCGCGTTACCGGAATCCAAAACTCGGCGCGGCTTCACCGATTCGTGTTGTTAACGAGGTGTTCGGCTCGGGTGAAGGGAATAGCGGCGTGCAAACGGCCGCCTTCAATCTGCCGAATGACGAACGAGTCGTGAAGGAAAAAGGCTCGAAGCGCGTGATGCTGAAGAACGTGCAGGATGCGAAGTTCAACAAGACGCTGATTCCGATCTCCAAAGTGGTTTTGGATCCAGCGGAGCAATCCGCACTCGCTTTCGATTCCTTCTTCACACACATTCTCTGCCACGAACTAATGCACGGTCTTGGACCACACAACATCACTGTCAACGGTCAGGAAACCACCGTGAGGAAGCAGTTGAAGGAACTCTACTCAGCGATTGAAGAAGCGAAAGCCGACATGACGGGGCTTTGGGCGCTCCAGTACATGATCGATCACGGGATCATCGAGAAGAGTATGGAGCGGACGCTTTACACAACTTATCTCGCGAGCATGTTTCGCTCGGTGCGTTTCGGAATCACCGAAGCACACGGACGCGGCGTCGCGATGCAATTCAACTATCTCACCGATGAAGGTGCGATAAAGTACAACGCAGCCAAAGGGACGTTCAGCATCGATCATTCGAAGATCAAAGCAGGCGTGACAAAACTCACGCACGATCTGTTAACACTCGAAGCTGAGGGTTCTTACGATAAGGCGAAAGCGATACTGGATAAGTTTGCGGTGATTCGTCCGGAGATGCAGCAGGCGTTCGATAAGCTGAAGGATGTGCCGGTGGACATCGAACCGGTGTTCCCGCTGGCGAAGTAAGTATTAGCCACAGAAGAAACGGATCAAAATCCGGATTTAAGATCTGCTTTATCTGTGGCTGAATTGTTTTCTGAAGAACGTCGCGATCTTCCAGGCGTCGATCGCTTTCCACGGAAGTTCGCCGGTCGTGTAGTGCCCGCAGGGAAGCCAGACGACGTCGAGTGGAAGCTTCTGGCGCTGTGCCTCGGCGATTGCTGCGCGTGAGAGATCCAGTGGAAACGTCAGATCGTAGCGCGCAATGATGAAGCGAATCGGACGATGGCCCATCTCTGCGACGCGAGGCATGAACGGCAGCGGGCTAATTGGCGCCCAGTAATTACGCAGCTCGTCGAGCGTAAGGTGATTTCCAAATCCCGCCCGCACGTGTGCTGTCGATAACCCCTGCCAAACCACATCCGCGACATAACCCGAAACATGATTAAAGGCACCCGCCAGCAGATCGGGCTCGTGAGCAAAAGCGAGAAAGGCGATGCACGAGCCGACGCTGGTACCGAGAATACCTACGCGTTCGTAGCCTTCCGCTTTCAGCCACTGCACCGCTGCCCGAGTATCCAGTACTGCCTGCCGCATCGATTGAATGGTGCGTCCGATGTTTGAGCTGACGAGATGATCTGCGCGCTCGAGTTCCGGTGGCTTGCGTTGCAAGTGATAAGGAAGCGTGAGACGGAGCGCCGACATCCCTATCATGTTGAAGATCCGGCAGGCTTCCACATGGCTCTCCGGTTGCGCGTTCCATTGCGGCAACACGACCACCGCATTCTGTGGTCTCTTCCCGTTCTTGATCTTTGCCGGAAAGAAGCGACCGTGGGCGATGTTGTTTTCAGGCGAAGGTGTTTGAACCGCGCTCGTCCAGGTAAGTTGATCGCCTTCGAGACGGTAATCCGTGATGGCAGGCAAAGCGTAAAAATCGTCGCTTGCCGTCATCACGCCTGCCGTGTGTTTGCGGAATAATTCGCGCGGGTCGTCGCCATTTACATGGTCGACGATGTATTCCAGGCCCCATTCAAAAGGGCGGACGAGCCGGTTGTTATCTCGTTGGTGATACCAGCGCTCGCGCCGGTACATGTAGTTCTTCCAGAAAGTCACGAGCGGCAGATACTAGCACACAGATCTACGCGGATGAAAACGAACCAAAATCCGTCTTCATCCGCGTTTATCTGCGTTCCTAGTTACAAGTCGACAGCTTGAAACTGTGAATATAAGTAGTCCAGTTGAAGCTACCATTAGCCGGCTGGAACTGCGATGTGAAGACCATCGTGCAGCCGTCAACCGGGTCGACGCTGATGGTGCTGTAGTCGCCCCAACGTGTCAGGTTTCCATTCTGCGACCCGACGCCTGGGTTGACAATGGTTTCATTACCCAAGGTTCCTGCCGGATCCGATGGACCGCGATAGGCGTAGCGAATGCTCGGAACGATCGTGCTCGACGAGAGGTTGTAACCGATGGCGATACCGCCGGTCTTGTCCATCGCCGCGCTTCCCATCCAACGGAAGTCATTGCTCGGCGCAAAGGTTCCCTGTTGGAAAAGCACGGGCGCTGCAGAGCCAAGACTTTGACCTGTAGCGTTCCGCAACTCATACCAGCGAACACCAACGCCACTGCCACTGGTGACCGAGTGGTTGATAACTAACGATTCGTGAGCACCGGTACCAGTGAAATTTCGATAGCTCAATCGATACATCAGTCGATCGGCAAGCGTATCGAGCTGCGTGGTGGTTCCGGGTTGCGGAATGCAGGCGCCGCCACCGCACGCCCTGCTAAACGCAGCAACTCCCGCCACGTTAGTTGGGCCAGTCAGTGTTCCGGTGCCGGCGGTCCAGTTGACAGAGAATCGCCAGAACTGGACTGCCGTACTGGTAAGGCTCATTAACAGGTTTGGTGAGCCGGTCGGCGGCAAGGTCGTACCTTCGAGATCCGCGGGTTCGAGACTGTGGCCTCCGGTCGTGTTGACGCAGGCCTGTCGTGCAGCCCCACCGATCAGCATCTGGGCACGTTCAAAAGCACACACTGTGTTGCCCGTGAACGAGCGGCCGTTTCGAAACATGTTGTAGCTGATGTAATAGGCATCCGGCCATACACCCATCTTTGGATAATCGTTAAAACTTCTGTCGTATGAGTATGCGTAGCGGGCATAGGTTCCTGTCGGATCCCCACTCGTCGAGACAGCCACACACTGAGTGTATGGTGTGCCCGAGACTGCGAACTGAGTCAGTATCCAACGATCAGCCAATTGATCGTATTGCACAATCGGATCGCCGTCGTTGTCTGACTGGCAACGACCGCCAAATCCCTGCCAGATCACGCTACCGTTTTTCGGAAATCCGGCCACGAGGTTGAATCCGCTGATCTGATTGTTGGCGTCTCTGGTCAGTGTGTAAACCGCATAACGCAGGTTGACCCACTGTACATAATGGTTTGGACCAACGTCACCAGTCGTGTCCGGTGGCGCGACGCGAGCGTTCGGATCCACGGGTGTGCCATTGGTTGATGCTTTGATCTCGGCGAGAGCCGACGTTGAGCCTACGCTCCTGTCAGCCAGCGGATCAGTAAACGGCTTGTTGCTGTTTCCGACCGGTTGAGGCCGGCCAGGTTCAAAGTCCTTGCCGCCGCGAGCAGGCTCCGGTTTCTCACCGGTGTCAAACATTTCGCGTAGCGGTTTGGGTGTCTTGTCGAATTTCGTCGGGTAACTAATCTCGGCTCGATGTTGAAGGGCCGTGTCGCTTTGGGCGTGGACCAGCAGAGGCATCGAGGTAACACCACACAGGATGGCGATCATTAGTAAGGCATGAATCTTTTTCACTGACAATCCTCCGAATCAGGGCTATGACTACGTACTGGGGTAGTAATTGGGAGTAAAACTACACTAACTCGAGTTGCGAACCACACAAGCTAAAAGCAGGACCCAGAGAGAGTGGAAGCTGGGAGGTGCGCAGTATAGCATCAACAACTGATAAATTACTATTGACGATCGTTGTCCAGTTTTCGGGAATTTCGGGGCTCAAAAAGCCGGCGGATTATCTGTGGTAACAGCAGGGACGACTGGAGGAGCGACCCGGTCGTGAAGCGCCGGGCGAAGTCGCGAAACATCGCACCCGCCTGTTTTGTGTAAGGAAACCACCAGACATCGGCGACACGCGGCATGGCGTTGACGTGAATGTGTTGTGCGCTAACGAGTTCGAGCAAGCCCAGACGGCCATGCGTCCTGCCATAACCGCTTTGTTTGACTCCGCCCCACGGCGTTTGTGCCACCGCGTGTGTGTAAACAACTTCATTGATCATCAAGGTTCCTGCGTCGACCTGTTCTGCTAACCGCTTCCCGCGAGCGATATCTCCCGTGAAAACGCTGGCAGTCAAACCGTAAATACTGTCGTTCGCCAGACGAACCGCCTCTTCATCGGTCTTGAAGGTCATGATTGGTAACACCGGACCAAAGGTCTCATCACGCATCAGCTTCATCGAGTGGTCGACACCCGTCACAACAGTCGGTTCGTGAAACCAGCCTTCCGTAAGATTCAACCGATGACCACCAGCGCGCACCTTAGCACCGCGCGTCACCGCATCGCCGACGTGATCTTCGACGATCAGCAGCTGTCGTTCATTCGTCATTGCGCCGACGTCGATCGCTTCCGTTGAAGCCTTGTCTTGTTTGAGCTGTTGCGTTTCTTTGACGACGATGTCGACGAACTTGTCGGCGATGGATTCATGTGCGTAGCAACGCTCGATCGACGCGCACGCCTGGCCCGAATTACAGAAGGCGCCCCAGATCGCCGCGCGCGCCGCATTTTCGAGATTCGCGTCTTCGAGCACGATCATCGGATCTTTGCCGCCGAGCTCGAGCACCACCGGCGTCAAATGTTTCGCCGCCATCTCAGCCACACGCTTACCGGTGTTTACACTGCCGGTGAACATGATCTTGTTAACACCTGCATCGACGAGATTGGAGCCGGTCGATCCATCGCCGGTGACGATTTGGACCAACCCTTCCGGCAGTTGAGCTTGTTTGAAAATGCTTTCGATTTTCAGCGCGGTGAGTGGCGTTAGCTCGCTTGGTTTCACAACGACCGCGTTGCCGGCCATTAACGCCATTACAACTTCGTCGAGAGGCGTGGCCCATGGAAAGTTCCACGGCGAAATGATCCCGACAACGCCCATCGGTTTGTAGACGATGTATGAACTACGGGCCATGAAGTTGTACTGGCCCAGACCGATACGGCTGCGGTCGAGCAGTTTCTCCGTGTTCTCGGCGAAGTAGTGCATGAGATCGAGTGTGGGCACGATCTCCATCGCGATAGCTTCCGTGACTGGTTTGCCCGTTTCGCGTGAGATCAGTTTGGCGATCTCTTCCAGTTGTTCGAGCACGACTTCACGAGCACGCAGAATGAAGCGGCCACGTTCCTGATAGGAAAGCCTGGCCCATGCAGGCTGTGCAGCCCGAGCTCGCCGTACGGCAGCCTCGACGTCACTCGCATCCATTAACGGCGCACGCCCGATCTCTTCGCCCGTTGAAGGATCGACGGAAACTATTTCGCGTGTTTGTGTAGCTGGAAGCGTTTGAGTGCTCATCGCCTCGTGCGATTATCCATCCAACCCGGCGTCAGTTACAATGCAGAGACTATGATCAGACCACAACTCAAGGAGTTTTTACGGCGCATGGCGCCGAAGTCTGTCGCAATTATTCCGGGCGCGCACGATACGCGGCGCTCGAACGACACGCATTATCGGTTTCGACAGGACTCGGACTTTTTTTACCTGACCGGGTTTGAAGAGCCTGATGCGATCGCCGTCGTCAAGCGCGAGGGTGACAAAAAATACACGTTGTTTGTGCGTCCAAGAGATCCGGAACGCGAGATCTGGGACGGACGTCGAGCCGGCGTCGAAGGCGCGAAAAGCGAGTTTGGGGCAGAAGACTCCTATCCGATTGCTGAGTTTGATTCGAAACTCGCTGACTTTCTCGATGGCACAGACGTGCTCTATTACCGTCTCGGCGTGGACGCGGATCTCGATAACAAGATTATCCAGGAGATCGCGCGCATGCGTTCACTGAATCGCAAGCCGATCAATCCACCGCAAACGATCGTCGATCCGGCCACGATCATTCACGAGATGCGTGTGCTGAAGAGTCCTGAAGAGTTGGAGATCATGCAAACCGCAGCCGACATCGCTGCCGAAGCTCATTGTGAAGCGATGAAGACCGTACGAGCGGGAATGCAGGAATACGAAGTCGAAGCGTTGATCGAGCAGGTGTTCCGTCGCCGTGGCGCCGCAGGACCCGCGTACACGTCGATCATCGGTGGTGGTCCAAATGCCACCGTTCTGCATTACATCAACAACGATGGTCAACTGCGCGACGGCGAGTTGTTACTGATCGATGCGGGCGCGGAGTACAAGGGCTATGCATCAGACATCACCCGCACATTTCCGATCAATGGTCGCTACACGAAACCACAGCGTGAAATCTACGACCTCGTGTTGAAAGCGCAGATGTCGTGTGTCGAGATGGTGCGACCCGGCGTCACGCACGATCAGTTGAAGCAACACTCAATCGAGGTGTTAACCGAGGGCATGCTCGAGCTTGGACTACTTGAAGGCAAGACTGAAGAGCTGATGAAGGATAAGAAGTACGAGAAGTTTTACATGCACGGGCTTGGGCACATGCTGGGCATCGATGTGCATGACGTCGGGCGTTACTACTTCGGGACTGAGTCGCGCGCACTCGAACCGGGTGTCGTGATGACAGTCGAGCCGGGCATCTACATTGCGCCGGATAGCGATGGCGTTCCGGATCAGTATCGTGGGATCGGGGTGCGGATCGAGGACGACGTGCTCTGCACGAGCAATGGCCCTCGGGTTTTGACGACCAAAGTGCCCAAGCAGGCCGAGGAGATTGAGGCCTTAATGAGCCGCAGATGAACGCGGATGAAATCCGGATCTAATCTGCGTTAATCTGCGG
>Ga0105238_10003886_pt1 | contig 14832 bp, 12 predicted proteins | sample KBSC34metaG_FD_81526 | JGI IMG/M metagenome (GOLD analysis project Ga0105238, IMG submission 81526) | Corn rhizosphere microbial communities from Kellogg Biological Station, Michigan, USA - KBS C3-4 metaG | ecosystem: Host-associated > Plants > Roots > Rhizosphere > Soil | place: Michigan, USA... | reverse complement strand
GTCGGCGGCGGAGTGGCTACCGAACACGAGTGGGTGCGGCAGTTCCATCTGGAAAACAAGCAACTCCCAAGGCCCTACACGATCATGGCGTGCATGCTCAACGCCGCGCCCGCGCACATATCGATCCGCCATCAGATACTCGGACCGGTGATGACGCACAGCAGTGCGTGCACTTCGTCTGGGTCTGCGATCGGAGATGCCTTCCGCGCGATCCGCGACGGCTATCTCGATGTGGCAATTGCCGGTGGTGCGGAGGCGGCGATGCTGCCGACATTCGTGGCGTTGTGGGGTGGGCTGCGCGCGCTGGCGGAGCCTGACCCTGTCGATGTCAGCCGCAGCTGCCGTCCATTCTCGACTGATCGAAACGGGCTCGTGCTTGGCGAAGGCGCGGTGTTCCTGCTGCTCGAATCCCGCGAGCACGCGTCGCAACGAGGCGCGCACCCTTACTGCGCGATGAGCGGATTCGGCATTGCCTCGGATGGTTATCACATCGGTTCGCCAAAAGCGGAAGGGCAGGTGGCGGCGCTGCGCGACGCGTTGCGCGATGCCGGCCTGCAGGCGCAGCAGATCGGCTACGTCAATGCGCATGCGACTGCGACGGCTGGCGGCGATCCAGTCGAGGCGGCCGCGCTGCGCGAAGTGCTCGACGATGTGCCCGTCAGTTCCACCAAGGCGATTCACGGCCACCTGCTCGGCGCCGCCAGTGCGATGGAACTCGCGGTTGCCATCCTTGCCGTAAACAAATCTTTACTTCCGGCCACCGCCCATCTGGATAGCATCGACCCGGCGTGCGCGTTGAACCATGTCGCCAACACGCCCATTTTCGATCATCCGGTCGAACATGCCCTGTCGTTGTCCGCGGGTTTTGGCGGCACCAACGTGGCATTGATCGTTTCCCGGGAAAACAGCCTGCCGAGCAAAGCCCTGAAGACTACAATCGCTTAACCACATTCCGTGGTTGCCGATTGAGGAACAGGCCATGGGCGCCATCGAGTTTGTCTCCCCGCTACAACTATCGCGGATCGCCACCGAGTTCAGGGCAAAACAGCACAACACGCTTTGGATTGCGATGACCCGCTCGCCGTACGGCAGGGCGCAGAATTTCTCGCGCGATCTGCTGCTGGATGTGTGTACGTTGCACCAAAGTATACATGCGAACGGAATCGCCTGGGTTGCCGCCGGCGCGAAGCATCCGATCGACTACGTCGTCTTGCGATCGGAACATCCCGACTATTTCAGTCTCGGCGGCGATCTCGCTTATTTCCTCGAGTGCATTCGGGGGCGCGACGCGCAGGCCTTGCACGACTACGCGATGCTGTGCGCGGACATGGTGTACGACTGGTCGACGACATTGAACCGTCAGGTAACGACGATCGCGCTCGTGCAAGGGCGTGCCCTCGGCGGGGGTTTCGAGACCGCCCTGGCATCCGACTTTCTGATCGCCGAGGAGCACAGCGAGTTCGGTTTTCCGGAAATCCTTTTCGGGCTGTTTCCCTGCACCGGCGGCATGAGTTTGCTGGCGCGCCGCGTCGGCGTGCATGAAGCCGAGCGCATGATGACGAATGGCAAGATCTATTCCGCCATCGAGTTGAAGGAGCGGGGCATCGTCGATGAAATCTGCGCGCGCGGCCAGGGTGCCGTGGCGGTGGAGAAATTCATTGCGTCACATGCGCGCCATCACGCCGCACGTTTGATGCTGCAACGCAGCAGGTACCGTGTGGCGCCATTGAGCTATGAGGAACTGCGCACCGTGGTCGACGAATGGGTGGAGACCGCGATGCAGCTGGGTGAAGACGACCTGCGTGTGATGGAGATGCTAATCAAGCTGCAGAAAGCCAGCGTTACCGGCTGAAACATTACTGGCATCGGCGGCCAGCTTCCTGAGCGCAAGTTCAGTGGCTCTCGATGTCTCGCGAATGTCTGCCGCGAGTCGTTCGCATGAAGGTGCGATCTCGTCGCTGGACAGGTTCATCAGCGAACCGGCCAGCGTTACCAGGCGCATCGCTCCGACATTCGCGCTTACGCCTTTCAACGCATGTGCGGCGGACCTGATCGTCGCGAAGTTCTTGTCCGACAATGCATCCAGAAGTTGCTCGCAGCAATGCGCGATGTCGCTTTCCGCCTGCGCCAGCAGCCGTGGCAGGAACTCCGGCCGGGTGTTGATCTTGCGCAGCGTCTGAATGACGTTCTCGTCGATCGGATTGTTCGGCACCACCGTCAGTGCTGGCCGCATGGCTGGCTTGGAACCTTCGGCGGCTCGCGCCGCGCTGGATTCCGCAGCAGCAGCAGCCGGCAGATCCAGGCGCGCAAGTGCTTCACGGATGCCTGCCAGGGTGACCGGCTTGTAGAGAATTCCGGCGCCGCCTGCTTCCTGCAGACGGGTGGCGGTTTGCAACGTTGCATCGGCGGTGAGGAACAACACCGGCGCGGTCTGCAGGCGCCCGAACCGATAGGTCTGCAGGACACGAACGCCATCCATGTCGCCGAGATTGTAGTCCAGCAGCAGCAAGTCGAATTCGTTGCGGGTCAGAGTCTCGAGCGCGGCCATGCCGCTGTCGCATGTACTGACCACGTGCTGGTCGATTTCGAGCAGTTCCTTGAGCAACATCAAATTGCTGACGTTGTCGTCGGCGACCAGGATGCGCTTGCCGCAAACGATTGTCGGAGTGTCCTCGAGAGCCTGACGATGGGCATCGTGTGCCGCGCGACGCAGGGTCAGTTCAAACCAGAATCGGCTGCCGCTGCCGAGGGTGCTTTCAAACTGCAGGTTTCCACCCATCACGTCGATGATCTTCTTGGAAAGCGCGAGGCCCAATCCAGTACCGCCATAGCGGCGCCTGGCACCTTGATCGACCTGCGCAAACGGTTCGAACATTTTCGCGCGGAACGATTCAGGGATGCCGATGCCTGTATCCACGACGCAGAAGCGCAGCCGATAGTCGCTGTCGGTTTTCTCGCACAGTTGAATCGACAGACGTACGCTGCCTGTTTCCGTGAACTTGATCGCATTGCTGGTCAGGTTCAGCAGGATGCGATCCAGATGGTGCGTGTCGATCTCGACCAGATCGGTGATGGCAGGATCCATTTCCACCAGAAAGGCCAGGCCCTTTCGCGTCGCCATCGTCTCGAACGTCGCCCGCAGGATCTTGATCTTTTCATCGAGGTCGACGGGCGCGTAACTCAGCGCGACGCTGGCCGCGTCGAACTTCGCCTCGTCGAGCAGATCGTTGATTTCGCAGAGCAGCGTATCCGATAGCGTGAGTATGGTCTTGGTCCGGCGCGAAACCACGGCGTCGCTGGATTCCACGGCAAGCAGTTCCGCGGACGCGACAATTCCGGTAAGCGGGGTGCGCAGTTCATGGCTGACCTTGGCCAGCAAGTCCGACTTGGCGCGGCTTTGTTCCTCGGCGTGTTCGCGTGCGCCGCGCAAACTCTTGATCAACGCACCTGCATACATCGGTACCACGATCAGCGGAATCAGGATCGCCGCCCAGACGATTCGATTTTGTTGCCAGAACGGCTCGACGAAAAGAATGACCGAAAAACCCGCGATCGCGGCAAGCTGGCTGATATGCATCAGCGGCCGGCCGGTGCGGAAACCAAAGCCAAGCGTGGTGAACAGATAGAAGCCCGCAATCAGCGCGCCGTACACATCTGTAAGAGTGATCCAGACCGTCAGCACCAAGGGGTCGGATATGGCCGAAGCGAGCAGCAGCGATCGCAAGCCGGATTCCCGGCTGCGACCGATCAGCAGGAATGGCGCCAGCGCGTACGCGCAATAGCCCACCACCAGCCCATAAAACCACAACGGAATGCCGCCGGGACTGCGCGAGAACAAGGCGAAGTCGCCGAGTATTACCGGAATCGCCACGATCAGCCGGATCTTCGCCTGGGAATAAAGGATCGTCCGGAGTCCGGATTCGGATTTATCCTGGACGCCTTCGACCAGGTTCATGTCGGCAAATCGGCAAAGCGCATGGCTGGCGGCTCCAACTACACGCGAGAGTATGTGGTTTCCGCGCAGCCTAGTCTATCGAGGCCATTCGCGGAAAAATCGTGAAGGCACGCAACGGCGGGCGCACCGGATATCGTGCAGGCTGTTGGGGATCAATCCCTGCGCAATGCTCTTTTGAGCAATCGAAGTCTAACCAATAATAACGAGTATTGGATATGCAGTGGGTGCATTACCGCGAATTTGCTGGGTAGAACACCTGTAAATATTGACAGGGCCGCCAGGTGGCCAGCAATTTGCGCGGCCAACAGGCGCACAAACTCCATATTTTCTCCACATTTCTTTCCGGCCATTTCAATGAGAGAAAATCAATTGATGGCCAGGCGGCATCTGCAGGCCAATCTGCAACAAGCGCGGATGCGACTGGATATCGCGCTGCAAGCGAGCTGTGCAGCGAATTGCGCCGCGCAAAAAGGGATTGCGCCAGAGCATCGGTTCCAAATCTGTTGCGAGGGCCGGCCTATGCATGCGATTCGTGCGGGACAGGCTAAGGCGCGGGTGACGCGACCGGTGCAATGTGCGAAGCGACGTACTTTTCTCGGCAAATCCATAGCCGCTCCCTGCAGGCCCGTGTAATTTATCGCCTGTCCGAAGTTGCCCGAGGCAGATATGTTGCTGAGACGATTCCTGTGCGCCCTGGCGATCGTCCTGTGCAGCGCGCAGGCACATGCGTTTCTGCGCGAAGTCGATCCGGGCGCGGAAATCAAGCTCGCCGAAAATGAAGGTTTGCTGCTGGTGTCGGTCGACACGCTCGAGCCCTTGCACTACGTGAGAGTGCAACGCGAAGGAAATTTTCTCGCGTACGGCAAACTCGAGGATTTGAAAGCCGGCGTGTCGACCAAGCTGTATGCGGTCGCGGCCGGCTCCTATCGCTGGGACCGCGTCGCGTTGACCGCGAATCTGTATTTCGGGCTGTCGGATGACGCCGAGTTCAAGTTCGAAGTAAAGGCGGGAGTGATCAACTATCCAGGCGATCTGCTGTATCGAAGCATGAGCCATTCCAGCGCCCGCATGCGCGCCACCGATCGGGCGCTGCGCGCCATCGACTGGCTGGAGGCGAATTTTCCGAATCTCTCGCGCTACCAGTTCTTCTACACCGGCCACTATCCCGACCCGTTTCCGGAGTTCTATCGCAAGGCGCGCACAGCGCATGCGGATCGCCCCCTCGCCGACATCCGCCATGTGCAAGACCTGCCCAAGGCGGAAACGCCGCCGCTGCCTATCCAGGAGTTGTGGGGTAGCAACCGGATCGCCACGTTGGCGTTGGACCCCGCCGGCGATCTGCTTGCCGAGGCGATTCACGAAAACGGCAAATGGGGAATCGATCTGTTCGACCTGCAGGCAGGAGAAGCCAGGCGTCTGGTCAACCCACCGATCTCGGTCGAGTCGATGCGCTGGTTCGACAATCGCACCTTGGTCGTGAGCCTCGGCACGCTCGCCGGCCAGACATTCACCACCATCTTTCAGATCGATCGCAGCGCGCAGAAAGGCCTTACGGTGAATACCTTCACCATTCCGTTCAATGGCAGCCTCGTGCCGAGTGTCGCGGTCGATTCGACGCAGTTGCTGCTGGCCTCGCCGAGTCCGCATGGCGCATCGATGGTCAATCGTTTCGACATCAGCAACGAAGCAGCGGTCAAGCATTCGCGACATGACTACGACAGCCGCCTGAACAAGGGACTCAAGGATGACTTTGCCTGGTTCGCGGATGCATCCGGCCAGGTGCGCCTCGCACTGGCGTGGGTGGACGGCCAGGTGGGACTGTTCTACGGCAAGGACGGCGTGTACCGCGAGCTGGTGCGCTACCAAAAGAGCGATAACCTCGGCTTTCTGCCGTACGGCATGTCCGCGCACGGCGACTTGATCTACGGCACTTCGGATCAGGGCGGCGGGCAGCGCGATGTGGTGGTGTTCGATCCGCTCGGCAAGTCGATCAGCAAGACGTTGTACTCGAAGCCAGGCGTGGATCCCGAGGCGATCCTGTTCAGCCGCGTGGGCGAGCCGATCGGCGCGATGTACTTCGAGGCGGGACACCTGGTCAGCAACTATTTCGACGAGGCCAATCGGCACCTGAATGAGCTGATCGAAAAAGCCTTTCCAGATCGAACCGTGCTGGTGCTGACCAGAGACGATGCCGGCAAGGTCGCCATCGTCGGTGTCGACGGCACCGACTATCCATTCGCGGTATACAAACTCGACGTACAGAGCCACACGGCGTCGCTGATAGACGAGGGTCATCCGGCGCTGGCCAAACGCAAGTGGGCGCCAAGCGTGGTGGTGCGCACGAAAGGCACTGACGGGTTGCCGATCGAAGCGTATCTGACGCTGCCGACCGGCGTGAACAAGCCGCCTCTGGTCCTGCTGGCGCATGGTGGTCCGATCGGCGTGCGCGACGAACGCCATTTCGATCCCGAGGTGCAATTTCTCGCAGCCCTCGGTTACGCGGTGCTGCAGGTCAACTTCCGTGGCTCGGAAGGTTATGGAAAGGCCTATCAGCAAGCCGGCGAGGGCAGCCTTGGCACGCTGATCGAAGACGACATCGACAGTGCACTCGCCGCGGCGTTGGCCAAATATCCGATCGACGCAAAACGCATGTGCACGATGGGCACCAGTTACGGTGGCTACTCCGCGTTGATGTCGGCGATCCGCCATCCGGATCGCTTCCGCTGCGTGGTCGACATTTCCGGCGTCGCCGACATGATGCTCTGGTTCACCGCCAGCGATTCGGCCTACGCCGCGTCGGGCCGCAAAGTGCTGGAAAAATACGTCGGCGATCCGCGCACGCACCTGCAGGACATCGAGCGCATCTCGCCGGTGTATCGCGCGGACGAACTCAAGGCCGCCGTGCTGATCGTGCACGGCACGGAAGACGAGCGTGTCGACCAGGAGAATCCGCGGCGGCTGGTGCACATGCTGAATCTCGACGGACACACGCCTTCGATGCTGAGCTTCGAAGACGAGGGCCACGGGGTGCGAAAATTCAAGAATCTCGAAACCGTGTATCCAGCCATCGCGGTGTTTCTTGCGCAGCATCTGAAAGGCGATTGATGGCGCTGTGCACTGTGCGGTTACGCCGGATACACGGTGCCGGCTTCGACGAAGCATAGCGGATTCAGCCAGCGGTCCTGCGCATAGAACGAACGCTCGCCCCAAGGCCGCACGGTGATCGCGCCGCCGCGCACGCCGTGCACCATCTCGTTCGACAAGCAGCCGAGCGTTTGCGCGCGCTTGAATACTGCATCCAGATTGCGCACGGTGAAATACAGTGCCTTGGCGGCGGGGTGGGGTGCACCCATGCTCGACACATCGACCACCTGCAGTGTTACAGGTCCGCAGTCGAAGTAGACACGCGAACCGGCCTGGCGGCGTCCGGGCACGGCGAACAGCTCGCCGTAGAATTGCGCGGCTTCGTCCAGGTTGCCGACTTCCACGTTGATGCGGAATAGCGACGGGATGTCGTTGCGAAGCGCAAGTTTTTTCGACGATGCTTTTCGCGTGGCAGCCTTGGCTGTCTGCGATCGCTTTTTCTTGCTTGCGGATGGCGCTGCCGGCTTGCTCTTTGTCTTGGTTTTCGCTGCGACTTTCTTGCTGCCAACCATGTTGCACCTCGGTGATCGAATTCGCCTTCGCGAAGGCTATTTGTGGAAAAAATGCGCAAGCCAATCGCTTGCCAGCTCAAGGCGCTTCTTGTCTATGTGATAGATGCGGCTGCGCCCCTGCCGCTCATGACGCAACAACCCGGCAGCGACGAGCAACTGTACGTGTCGTGTCGTTGTCGGCCAGGCGTGCTCGAACATTTCGGCGATTTCTCCGGCGCTCATGCAGCCGCCTTCGAAGTTGAGTGTCATCAGGATGCGCCGGCGCACCGGATGCGCCAACGCACTGAAAATGATTTCGTAAGCATCTGCGTGCTGCCCTGATCTTGCCGTTTGCGGTTTGTGCATTGCCGATATATTTAGCATAATTGCTAAATGATGTCCAGGCAGCGGGCGCGGCAGGAATGTGCCTACCGGGTCTTCGGTGGCTTGCCGCGCTGGCGCCGACCTGTCAGGTTTCGTGCCTTGGACCGTCTATTAAAAATAGACCGGCGGGTCCTTGCGTCGGCGCGGGACTCCACGCAGCTTCGTGACGGAAATGCGGCCGTGAAAGCCCGCTTTTCGTCCCCATATCATCGGGCAGTTCAAGTCACAGGAGGCAGCATGAGCCAGTATCAAAAGACCGCAACGGCCGTCGCGGCATTGACGCCCGAGCAGTACCGCGTCACGCAAAACAGCGGCACGGAGGCACCGGGCAGCGGCGCGCTGCTGCACAACAAGGCAGCAGGCATTTACGTCGATATCGTTTCCGGCGAACCGCTGTTCGCTTCGTCCGATAAATTCGAATCCGGTTGCGGCTGGCCGAGTTTCACCAAGCCGATCGAGCATGCCAACGTCAAGGAGCTGAAGGATTCGACGCATGGCATGATTCGCATCGAGGTGCGTTCGGCGCACGGCGACAGCCATCTCGGCCATGTATTCAACGATGGACCGCGCGATCGCGGCGGGCTGCGCTATTGCATCAATTCGGCGTCGCTGCGTTTCGTGCCTCGCGAGCAGATGGCCGCACAAGGTTACGCTGCGTATCTGGACCAGGTGGAGGACATCAAATGACTACCGAACGGGCGGTTCTGGCCGGCGGCTGCTTCTGGGGCATGCAGGAACTGATTCGCAAGATGAAGGGCGTGATTTCGACGCGGGTTGGTTATTCCGGCGGCGACGTAGCGAACGCGACGTACCGCAACCACGGCACGCACGCCGAAGCGATCGAAATAATTTTCGATCCGGCGCAGCTGAGCTATCGCGAGCTGCTGGAATTCTTTTTCCAGATCCACGACCCATCGACCAGGAACCGACAGGGCAACGACACAGGCACGAGCTATCGCTCGGCGATCTACTATACGTCGCCGGAGCAGGAGCGCATCGCCGAAGACACGATTGCCGATGTCGACGCGTCGAAACTGTGGCCTGGCAAAGTCGTTACTGAAGTGGAGCCGGCGGGCGACTTCTGGCAAGCCGAGCCCGAGCATCAGGACTATCTGCAGCATTTGCCGAATGGCTACACGTGCCACTTCGCGCGGCCGGGCTGGCGTCTGCCGGCGAGAGCGAAAGCGACGGGAACGTGATGCACGATTTCGCCGGCCGGGTTGCAACGCCCGGCCGGCGCGACGAGATTCAGTACAGCGAGACGCCCGCCTTCGCGTCCGGCGTCGTGATCACATAGTCGTAGCCGAGTAACAGCACGCGCACCGCCGGCTTGAGCTTTTCGATGCCCTGCGTATCGAGCGTTTGACGAATCGGTTCGAGCGGCACCAGAGTCCAGCCATCGGTTGCAAGCGTCGCAGGATCGATGCCGATGGCTGGAAAGAAGTCTGCCGCTTCCTCGGCCTTGTAAACCTGCTCGGTTGCCGGATTGCCCGTTTTCGGCCGGAACGCCAGATGACGGCCACCGGTCGGCAGGAAGGCGATGCGCAGTGCACTCTTGCCATGCTCGCGTGCCATCTCGGTGGCCAGCGTACCCAGATCGATCGTGTTGATCGACGTGGTGCCGAGGGTCAGATGTTCGATGCCCATCTTGAACACGATCTTCGGTTCCGCGTCTGCTGCCGACTTGTAGGCAGCCAGGAAATTCCCGGCGAGCAGGCGCGCGCGGCGGGCGTTGTTTTCGTAGTTGTGGCCGTGCATCCAAAGCTGATAGATGGCGGCGCTTTCCTTCAGTTCTGCGATGATGCGTTCGGCCTCGGCGTTGCCTTGGAAGGATACGGAGAGCGCATCGAAATCCGCGTCGCTGCCGTGCACCAGCAGAAAGTCCTGTTGCGCCGCATTCGCCGCCGCGGCCAGTTCCGCGTCAAGCAGCTTCTGCGCGGCAGCACGCGCCGCGCCGTTGCCGGCGATGGCGACGAGCCGTTTCAGATGAAACGGCGGCGAGCCGATGAATTCCTGATCGATGCCCCACAGGTACGGCGTGCCTTTCCGGTCGGTGCCGAGGAAATCCGCGGCCAGCAGCGCATCGTCCTTGAGCGACAGGAACGGAATTCCGAGCGGTACTTCATCGACGAGCTTGTGAATTCCATCAATGCCATTGCGTTTGAGCGCATCGCCGAGCATGCGCACCGACAGCGGCCCGACCTCGACGACGTGATACTTGAAGCCGAGCGGCCGCGCCTCGCGTGCAATCGCATGCAGGATGATCGGCGAATCGGCAAAGCCGTGATCCTCGCCGAACAGGATGAATTGCGCGTCCGGCAGTTGTGCGCGGATGATTTCCGCACCGGTGCCACTTAGGCGGCCATCTTTCAAGTTCAGCGGATACGTGGTTGGCGGCGCGGCGTGCACGCAGTGCAGCGCCGCCAAAAGCGCAAATGAAGCGAGAAATCTCCGCATGTCGGCATCCTTCGTCGTCCCCGGGATGGCAGTGGGATGCGGATGCGCGCGCCGGCGTTTACTCGACGCGGCCGACTAGGCCATTGGTCACTCCCGCCGGAACTGCATCACCCAATTCGTGTCCCAGGTTTTGCCTTCATCCAGTGAGAACGCCTGCTCCCACTGCGCCGACGTAGCCGTGATATGCGACCAGGTGTAGCGCGTGCGTGTCTGCTTGCCGTTGAGAAGGCCGTCGGCGTAGAACGTGCCGACACCGTCGACGAAGGCACCGACCACCGGCGGGTCGAGCGCGGCATGCGGATCGCGGCTGTCGACCCACCAGATTGCCCACTGCTGCTTCTTGCGGTCGAACGCGCGCAACGCAATACCCTGCGTGTCGCCGGTTGGCCGGTGAAAGGTGTTTTCTTCGACGTTGCTCGACCCGTCGTTCAGGCCGCGATCGCTGGATGTTCCCTCGAATTCAATCCACTCGCCGTTGCGCTTCAAACGATGATGCACGCGCCAGTTGCCGAATTCGAAATCGAAGTCGTGCGCGCCGTCGTGAGCCGGCGCGGCGGACGGGTTGGATGCCGGCGCAGCGTGTGCGCACAGGCAAATGCCGCATGATGCAATCGACAGCGCTGAGTAACGCAGGACGCGATACAACTTCATGATTGCTCCTTTTCGATGGGACGGGTCGATCTGGCGAGAACGCGTACGCAAGCGTGCGCGCTTGGCCGCGCGGACTGAAGGGCCACTCGCCGCCGGCTCCCACATGCCAATCCGCAATGTTCGCCGCATCGCCCGACAGGCTGGTTGCGGCTGAACCGATCGACGCCATGCAGCGCGCGAGGAAATCCTTTCCGGCAAGGCGCAAGGCGATGCGCTCAACGAAGTCGCGAAGCCTACCGGGGCGGCTTCCATCGCACCCATCGCGCACGTTCCGGCAGATGGTCAGGGGCGATCCATTCGTTGCGCACGGCCCGTACTACATCGAGCAGGGCCAGGTGCGCGCACCGAACGGAACGTCCTGCCCGCGCGCGAAGACAGAGCGCGACACGTTGTCGTTGACGAGTTGGGGCAAGGGCGGCTCGTACCCGCTGCCCCGCGGTATACAAATTCGTGGGATTGCCCAGTCGGCGGATTAGTCGAGCGGGATCTTGCGGCCGTGCTTCATCACCATCGCTGGATGCTCGGTGGCGCGGATGTTTTTCAACACGTCGCCCGGCACGGCGACGATGTCGGCGAACTTGCCGGCTTCGAGCGTGCCGGTGTCCGCATCGATGCCGAGCAGCTTCGCCGAGCCCTGACTGCTGGTCATCAGCGCCGTTGCCGGTGTCATGCCGAGATCGACGTAGTCGCCGAATTCCTCGGCATTCATGCCGTGCGGGAACACCCCGGCGTCGGTGCCGAACGCAATCGGCACGCCGACTTTCATGGCGTTCTTCAGCATGTCGCCATGTGCGGCATACGCTGCGCGTGCCTTGCCGCCAATTTTCGGCGGATAGCTATCGGCCTTTTTGTTCACCCACACCTGGGTCATGCGTGTCGGCACGAGATAGACGCCTTTCTGCTTCATCAGCTGCAAGGTCGGCACGCTCAGGAAACTGCCGTGCTCGATCGAATCGACGCCGGCTTCCACGGCCTGCTTCGCGGCGAGATCGCCGTGCGAGTGCGCGGCCACCTTGCGCCGCCAGGCATGTGCTTCGCTCATGATGGCCTTGAGTTCCTCCGGCGTCAGTTGCGGCACGTCCACCGGGTCGGACTCCGACAGCACGCCGCCGGAAGCGCAGATCTTGATCCAGTCGGCGCCGTACTTCATCTGCTCGCGCACCGCCTGCCGGCAGGATTCCGGGCCATTGCAAACGCCTTCCAGCGTGCCCGCCGGTCTCATGCGATCGGGCGGTACCGGCGGGCTGTCGCAGTGGCCGCCGGTGGAACCGATGGCGTGACCGACCACCAGCATGCGCGGTCCTTCGGTGAGCCCGTCGTTGATCGCGTTGCGCAACGCGACGTCGATGAAATCGCTGCTGCCGACATCGCGCAGCGTGGTCACGCCGGCGCGCAGCGTGGTGCGCGCATTTGCCGCGGCATGGAAGGACTGCTCGACGGCCGGGCGCAGCGTGCTTTCATAGAATGCCTTGGCCCAGTTGTCATCGTGGTCGCCGGTGATATGCGTGTGCGCGTCGATGAAACCCGGCAGCAGTGTCGCATCGCCGAGATCGATCACGCGCGCGTCGGCTGGAATCGATGCATCCTTGCCAACGGCAACAATGCGTTCGTCCTTGACGACGACCAGCCCGGGCGAGGAGAGCGCGCCGCTGCGGCCGTCGAACAGGTGCGCCGCCTTGAGCACGACGGGGGCAGACTTGCCAGGTTCCGAAGCGTGCGCACAGAAGGTGGCCGTCAGAGCGGCGGCCAGGATGGCAATGCGATGCATATGTCGATCTCCCCGTTGATTGAAGGTCTAGTATAGGTGTGGATGGCATGCGGATGCGCTCGTGTTGAGGCGCGCCCGCTGCGAGGTTGTCCGGCAGCCGACGTCGAGTGCGATATGCTGCGCAAGGCGAAAGCCGGCGTTGGCCTGCCTGCGCGCCAATTCGCTGCGAATTTTTGCGTAGGTATCAGCCGACGCAAGCCGTGGCGGCAAGAGTCAATTCGACATCAGCCAACGCGAGATCAGCCAAAGCAGGGGAGTGCGACATGGCCAAGAAGCCCGGCAACGACATCGAGCTGGCAGCACTGCGCCAGCGATTTCCAAAGCCAAGCGCTCCTGCGGCGGCCTATCAATGCGCGAGCATCCTGCTGCTCAACGGCTACCTCGTCTACCTGGTCGCAACCGGGCAATCATCGCCGGTGGCGATCGCAGCGTTCAACCTGTGCGAACTGATCTTGCTGAGCGCAATCGCGCATCTGGTGCTCATCCCGGTACCGAAGCAGGCGCGGCTCGGCGATGCGGACAGCGGCACGTTCGTGCAGAAGATTTTCATCATGCTGCTCGGACTGGTCTGGCTGGGTGGTGTCTACTACATCAGCGTTGCCTTCGATACCGTGCATGTGGATCAGCTGCGCCACGCCACGGGTGTGATCAGCGCCTTGCAGGACATGAATATCCTCTGGCCTCTGCTGTTCAGCGCGGCGACGACGTTGGTTGCGACGATCAGCGATGTGCTGCGCTGGCGCGCCAAGGGCGGCATGTTCGTGCCTGAGTACGCGGTTTCTGCCGCGCCCAAGATTCTTACGCTGATCTTTGCACCGATTCCGGCGGTGCTGATCAGCGAGAAATACCAGACGACAGACATGGCAACCGCACTGCTGGTGTGGAGCGCCGTCTACATTGGCATCAAGGCGGCCGCCGAGCTGGGTATCCTGGCGTTTGTTTATGCAGGCATGCCGGAAGCAAAGAAAAAAGGGCAGGGCGGCACTTCCGGCTGATACGCATTCGAGCCAGGGCAGCTCGCTCGTCTGCTCAAATAGTTGACAAAAGCAACCAATGGTTTGACTATGGCATGCATAGGAGCCAGCAATGCCAGACCTCGATGCCGACGCTTCCTCCCTGCGCGCCTTCAACCGTTTCTATACACGCCGCATCGGTGTGCTGCAGGACGGCTTGCTGGGCAGCAAGCTGTCGCTTGCCGAGACGCGCGTGCTGTACGAGCTCAAGTCGCGCGGTGGCGCCGTTGCGGCGGATTTGTCGCGCGATCTCGGCCTGGATGCTGGTTACCTCAGCCGCATGCTGGCCGGTTTCAAACGCAAGCGCTGGATCACCTTGAGCGCCGACGACAGCGACCGCCGCCGGCGCATGATCGTGCTGACACGGGCAGGTCAGGACGCGTTCGCGCCGTTGGACAGGGCTTCGCAGGCGCAAGCGGCTGCCTTGTTGTCACCGCTGGATGATGCGGCACGGCAGCAATTGCGCGACGCCCAACGAACCTTGCGCCGCTTGCTGGGTGATGCTTCGATCGATGCGGCGCCGATTGTGCTGCGCTCGCACCGCCCCGGCGACATCGGCCTGATCGCGCATCGCCACGGCGTGCTGTATGCACGGGAGTACGGCTGGGATGAGCGCTTCGAGGCGCTCGTTGCCGGAATACTCGCGCACTTCATCGAAAACTTCGATCCGGCACGCGAGCGTTGCTGGATAGCGGAACGCGACGGCCAATTCCTCGGCTGCGTTTTCGTGGTCGAGAAGGACAAGCGCACGGCGCAGCTGCGCATGCTGCTGGTCGAGCCGGCGGCGCGCGGTTGCGGGCTCGGCCGGCAGCTGGTCGGCGAATGCATCCGCTTCGCGCGACTCAAGGGTTACGGCAAGATGGTGCTGTGGACCAACAGCGTGCTCGACGCTGCGCGCCACGTTTACGAGTCGTTCGGCTTTCGCCTGATCGAGCAAGGCAAGCACTCCGCGTTCGGCAAGGAGCTGGT
>Ga0105238_10003885_pt1 | contig 14833 bp, 20 predicted proteins | sample KBSC34metaG_FD_81526 | JGI IMG/M metagenome (GOLD analysis project Ga0105238, IMG submission 81526) | Corn rhizosphere microbial communities from Kellogg Biological Station, Michigan, USA - KBS C3-4 metaG | ecosystem: Host-associated > Plants > Roots > Rhizosphere > Soil | place: Michigan, USA... | reverse complement strand
TAGCCGGCCTGCATCGCAAGCCGCCGCCAGGGCTCGCCCGCATGAGGACAGATCGCCAGCATGCGCCCGGCGTACCCGGCCGCCCGGCTGCTGCGCGACAGCGCAAAGGCCGCGTCGCCAGCCAAGCCGCCGTCCACCAGCACGACTGCGGGGCGCTGACTGATGATCAAGCGTAGCGCGGCACAAGCCTCGACCGCACAAAGCACCTCGTATCCGAGAGACTCCTCCAGCACGCTGCGCCAGGCCGCGATGCGGCGCGCATCACGATCGACCAGCGCCGCCCGGCGGCGCGCCGCGGGGAGCCGCAGGTGCACATCCGTGCCGGTGAAGACCGTCGCCGTACCGAGCGAGGGCGCCGATGCGCAACACCATTCGTCAAGCAGCAATCCGAGCCGGGTCGCGTAGCGATCCGCAACCGTCAGTGCTCTCAGATCCTGCTCGCTGCAAGGATTGGCGCGTTTCAGCACGTCGAGTGCGGACCGTAGAGCGTCCAGCGTACCTCGCAATTCATGCCGCAAGGATTGCAGCCGCCCGCCGCCCGCAGGCGATTGCCGATCGCATGACGGCGCAGCCGGCGCCGGCCGCGTCGTCATGCCGAGTCGGCGGGCGGCCATGCCGGACGCGCTGCGTCGCGGCCGGAGGTGGCGTCAGCTGGCACGTGGGTCGAAGGGCGCTCCGAAACCGGGGGAGACTCGACCTCGCTCGAGGGCAGCAGGTCGTGGTCGCGATGCCAGTCGATCACGCGCATCGCAGCGTTCAGCAGGACAGCATCCATGGGGACTCCTCGGCAGACGTGGCGGCCTTCGAACAGCAAGCGGCGTGCCGCGAAGGGCCGATGCCGCCACGCCACGGCGTCAGGCGGCTTCGCGCGTCGCCGCCCCCCCGACCGATCGCGTGGTCGACCGCCATTCGGCGATCTGCGCGGCGAGCGTCAGCGCACGGCTGGCGGAGGATGGCGACCCAGGTGCGGCGAACCGCAGCGTGCTGCACGTCAGCTGGATGCAGTTCCAGCCGCACCAGCGGGTGCCGGGCCTGCGCGCTGGCGAGCAGCCGGTTCCAGCCGATGGAGACCGCTCGCCGCCAGGCGTTCTGGGCGCTGAAGACCTGGGCCAACCGAGCCGCCAACACGCGGCTCGGCGCAAGAACGAGCGCGAAGCGGCGATAGAGGCGGTTGGTGTAGCGGCGGGCCCAGATCGCGGCCTGCTCGCCGGCGAGCGAACGTGCCAGCAGTTCCAAGTTCGAATGGCAGAACGCCACGGCTGGCACGCCGCGCCTCTCCGCGGCATCGAGCGCGGCCCAGGCGAGCCGGTAGGGATCACCCGCTTCGATCAGGTCCGGCTCGGCGCCCGCGAGGCACTGAGCCGCCGCAGCGCGCGCCACCGGCACGCGGTAGCCGCCGCTGAACGGCAGCGGCAGCGAGGGAATGCGCAGGGTGCTGTAGGCATCGGCCAGCGGCGTCGCGATCGTGTGGGCCCAGCCCGGTTGAGCGGAAAGCCATTCATGCTTCGCGCGCAGATAACGCCCGACGCCGCCGCTTTGCGGGCTCCAGAACATCGTCGCGTCGAGCACATCACAGGGCGGGCGACGGTTGTCGATCATCGGCATCACCGAGCAATCGGCATACCCGCGCGGCACCACGTTTGCCGATGCCGACGACCACCCGAAAGAGAGACAGCGATGCCCCGATCCGCCAACCCGAACGCACCCGGCTCGTCCGCATCGCCGCGGCATGTGACGAAGGCAAGGGACGTCTTGGTCAAGCCCGCGCTGCTGATCATCGACATGATCAGCAGCTGGGACTTTCCCGATGCCGACAAGCTGCTTCCTCACGCGCTGGCCATCGCGCCGAGAATCGCGCGGCTGCGTCTGCGTTGCAGGCGCGCCGGCGTGCCGGTCATCTACGCGAACGACAACCAAGGCCGCTGGCGTTCCGACTTCCGTCAGCTTGTCGAGCGGGCGAGCGCACCCCAGGCGCCCGGTGCAGCCATCACCTCGCTGCTGGCGCCCAGTGCCGATGACTACTTCGTGCTCAAACCCAAGCATTCAGGGTTCTTTTGCACGCCACTGGAATTGTTGCTGCAGCAATTGCAGGTCGGGACATTGGCGCTGACCGGCGTCGCGAGCGATCAGTGCATCACGACGACGGCAGCCGAAGCACGGATGCGCGACTACGTGGTGATCGTGCCGGCGGATTGCGTCGCCTCGCAGTCGGCTCGGCGAAACCAAGCCGCGATCGACCATTTCCGCGTGGTGATGAAGATTGCCACCACGCCGTCCGCACGCCTGCGCCTCAACCGGACTGCCTGACATCGGCGTCCCGCGGCATGGCAGCGCAGCGACGGTCCCGATCCCGCAGCGGGCCGGCGTGGGACGGCTTGGCTGCTGGCAGGCACGGTGTGGTGCTGGTTCGCGCGCGCCTGCCTGGTGCTCGGACTCCTCCTCTTGTCGAAGGCAGCGAAGGCTTTGCTGCTGCCGGTGGCGATGGCGCTGGTGCTCGGCGTCGCGCTGTCCCCTGCCGTGCGGCGCTTGCAGCGGATGGGTATCGCGCCGGCGCTGGGCGCCGGGATCGTCTTCAGCGGTCTGATCGCGTTGGCGACACTGCTCACCCTGGCCGTGGCTGCACCGCTGTCCGAATGGCTTGCGCACAGGCCGGAAGGACTCGAACTGCTCGCCGCGCGCTGGAGCACCATGCTGTTCGGCAGCGACAAGCCTTCATGGCTCGCTGCGCTGGTGATCGAACCGCGAGCACTCGTGCGCCAGGCGGCCGATGTGCTGTGCAGAACCTGCTGATGGCCGCCGGCGCCGCGGTGCTGCTGCACTTCGGCCTGGCGACGCATGACACCTTGCTGGCCGCGCTGGCCGGATCGGACCTGACACCCAGACGCCGCGCATCAGTGCGTGCTGCGGGCCTACGCCGCGGTGAAGCGGCAGGAGCCCCAGGCGCGGATCGTGCTGGTCGGCGACGGGCCGCTCGCGCGCCAGATAGCGGCCGACTGCCCTGATGCGATCCGCGCCGGCGTGCAATACGGGGAGACGCTCGCGGCGCACTATGCGTCGGCCGACCTCTTCCTGTTCGCAAGCCTCAGCGAGACCTTCGGCAACGTGACGTTGGAAGCGCTCGCAAGCGGCCTGCCCGTGGTGGCTTACGACTGCGGCGCTGCCTCGGCCTACATGCCGCGAGGACGCGCAGGCCTGCGTATCCCACCCGGAGACGAAGAGGCCTTCGTCGCGGGCGCCTGCACGCTCGCCGGCGCGCGCGAACGCTGGCCTGTGCTGCGCGCCGAGGCCCGTGCTTGCGCCTTGCACGCCGACTGGGGCGATGTGCTCCGCGCCTTCGAGCGACGCCTGACCCAGGAGATCCATGCACGGCAAAACCGACTCCGCGGCCTGGCGCTGGCGCCGTAGCTGGGCCGAGCGCGACCGGAGCTGGGCGTGCCGAGTGCACGCCTGTCTGAGCCGCCCGTTGCTCGTGGTGCCTCTGGTGACGGTGAGCGTCGCCGGAGACGGCCTCCTGTGGAGTCTGCTGATCCCTGATCCTGATGCTTCCGTGGCTCGATGCGACGACCGGCATCGCCTGCGCCTGGCGGATGGGTGGCGCGGCCTTCATCAGACGCTGCATGCGGTGAGCTTCAGCCTTGTTCTGACGCACTACTACCCAGCCCTCGGCTGGATTGTTTGGCCTTTCACGGCGCTGGTGGCGCTGTCCCGCGTGGTGCTCGGGCTGCACTACCCCAGCGACGTGCTTGCGGCGGTCGGCATCGGCTGGGTCACCGCGGCGACGATGTTCCTGCTGCTCTGATCACCCGGGTACGGCGCTTGCCGACCATGGGTCATCCCCACTCCGCGAAAGCCGCCGACGATGAACACTTCCGCCGCCACCCGCAAGCAACAGAAGATCCAGCAGCAGCAGGACCGCCGCGACGCCGATGCCGCTCGGGGCCGCCACGCGGCGAGCCCCGGCAAGGAGGCCAAGCCTGCGGTGCAGGCCGGCGACCAGGTCCAGCCGGAGCGCCTGCCTGCGCAGCATCTGGAGAAACCCGGCGAGGAGCATCAGCTCGCCGTCGCGCCACGGTTTCTTGCCGAAACCTACCTCGGCAGTCGCAAGCTGCAGGACATGGTCGCACTGATCACCGGAGGCGACTCAGGCATCGGCCGCGCCGTCGCGGTGCTCTATGCCCGCGAGGGCGCGGACGTCGCGATCGTCTATTTGTCGGAGCGTCGAGACGCCGAGGAGACCCGGCACCACGTCGAGGCCGAGGGTCGCCGATGCCTGCTGATCGAGGGCGATGTCAAGGATGCGGCCTTCTGCCGGCAATCGGTGCAGCAAACCGTGCAGCATTTCGGCCGGCTCGACATCCTGGTCAACAACGCGGCGTTCCAGGAACACGCCGAGTCGCTGGAAGACATCACCGACGAACGATTCGACGAGACGCTGCGCACGAACGTCTACGGCTATTTTCAGATGGCACGGGCGGCGCTGCCCCATCTGCAGCGCGGCGCGTCGATCATCAACACCGGATCCGTCGTCGGACTCGAAGGCAGCAAGCACCTGCTCGATTACGCGACGACGAAGGGAGCGATCCACGCCTTCACGAAGTCGCTGGCCCAGAACGTGATCGGCCGCGGCATCCGTGTCAACGCGGTGGCGCCGGGACCGGTGTGGACACCGCTGAATCCCGCCGACAAGGCGGCCGCCGCGATGCCCGATTTCGGCCGGCAGACCGACATGAAGCGGCCCGCGCAGCCGGAAGAGCTTTCGCCTGCCTACGTCTTCCTGGCATCTCCGGTGACGGCGGCATACATCACGGGCATCGTGTTGCCGGTGACGGGTAGCGTGGGGGCGATCTGAACACCCTTGCCGGTCCGCCCAGACGCCTGCTCGGCAAGATGGCGATGCCCGATGCGCTGCCCTTCGTCACGGGCTCGATCGGGCTGCTCGGCACGCAGGCAGCTGGGAGCTGATGGAACGCTGCGACACCTTGCTGATGGTCGGCTCGAACTTTCGCTATGCCGGCGCTCGAAGCGCGCGCGATGAGCGAGGCCAAGCCGATCAACCCGCAACGCGTCTTCTGGGAGCTCTCGCCGCGCCTGCCGTCGGCGAAGGAATGGTGGAAGGGCCGATTCGGAAGTTGACGCGGACGCGGAGGCATCGCTGCCACGCGATCATGCGCTCCGCTGCCGGCCCGGCGAATCTCGTCGCGCCTACCTCTTCGGCGGCACCTTCGCGCCTTCCTTGCGCGCTTCCGACAGGCCGATCGCAATCGCCTGCTTCGGGTTGGTGACCTTCTTGCCGGACTTGCCGCTCTTCAGCGTGCCGTGCTTCTCCTCATGCATCGCCTTGCCGACTTTTTCGGAGGCCTTTTTTCCGTACTCACTCATGGCGACTCCAGGTTGGTGGATCCAGCATCCGTGGCAATCGGCGTACCCGCCGCGTCACCCGGTACGCAGCGGCGGGCGTCTTGGCCTCCGCGCACTATCGAATTGAATCGGCCCGCATCGATCAGGTTGATACGGACCGCTGAGACTTATTCAAACGGCTTGCTGACGCCACGAGCATCTCCCTGAACCAGCGCAAACCCGCATCCCCCTCGTGATGCGGATGCCACAGAAGCACCAGCGATAAGGCGGGGAATTCCACGGGCGATCGGAGCACGCGCAGCGGAAGGACTGAGGCGTACCGCAGCGCATTCCGATGGGGGACGACCGCTATGCATCGCGTACCGACGATGGCATTAGGCACCAGAGTGAAGTTCGGCACCCTGGCCGCCACGACATAGCGTTGGTCGTAGTGGCGCGCAACCCAATCTTCTGTCAGGTTTGGATGCGGCGAGTGCGCAGCGATGTGCGGCAGCGCAAAGAACTCATCTTCCGACAGCGTCTCGCCGATCTCTGCGTTGCCTGTCCACGCTATGCACACCATCGGGTCCGAAAACAGCGGGGCTGACGGGTATTCGCCTATCTGAAATCGATCGGCCTTGATGGCGAAATCAGCGCGGCGCTCGATGAACTCGCTCACGGAATGCGCATAGTCGAGCTTGATTCTGGGGGCTTCCTTGCCCAGACGCGCCACGAGGTCCGAGATCATCGTGACCCACACGTAGTCGGTGCAGTGCAGCGTAAAGGTCCGCTCGGAAGTCAGAGGATCGAATGAAGACTTTGTCGCCAACACCCGGTCCGTGAGCGCCAGCAGTTCGCGAACAGGGTCGCGCAATTCCTTGCCGAGAGGCGTCAAGACCATGCGGCGTCCCGTTTGCCGAACAAGCTCGTCATCGAAATACTCGCGCAGGCGACCGAGCGACCCGCTCATGGCGGATTGGGTCACGTTCAGGCGCTCCGCGGCGCGCGTCACATGCGGGTCGGCGAGCAGCGCGTTCAGCGCAGCAAGAAGATTCATGTCCAGCTTTTGATAGCGCATGAGGTTCCCGGGTCAGAAGGAAGAAGGGTCGGTCTTGTGGCGGGCAAGCATTTTCCAGTCCCGGCGCACCGCAGAGGGCACGGTTTGCCGCAGTTTTGTTCCAAGGCGGTGCATATCGCCTTTGGCTGGTGCGCGAATGGCTGAGCTTGATAGGTCGCATCGTCAAGAACCATTTTTCCTGGAAAGGCGCGATCCACAGAATGAGGCCTCTCCCCTTCACCTCCGATCGGCAACCGACATGCTTCACGGCTACATACCTCCCCACCGCTTCCTGTCGTACTTGAGCTGGGTCGACATCGACGCCTTGCCCGATCGCAAGAACACGGTGATCGTGCTGCCGTGCGGAGCCATCGAGCAACATGGGCCGCACCTACCGTGTTCGGTCGATAGCGTCATCGCCTCGGGCGTCGTGGGTCGTGCGCTCGACAAGCTGCCAAGCTCTATTCCGGCGTTCGCCATGCCCACGGTCACCTACGGCAAGTCCGAAGAGCACCTTCATTTTCCGGGCACCATGACGCTAGCGGGCACGACGTTGCTGTCAACGATGGTCGAGATCGGCGAGTCGGTCTACCGCTCCGGCTTTCGCAAGCTCGTATTCGCCAACGGCCACGGCGGCCAGCCGCAAGTGCTGGAGATGGCGGCCCGGGAACTGCGCCTGCGTCATGGCGACTTCGTTGTCGTGCCGTTCGGTGTGACCCGCTTGCCGAATGCTTCGAGCCAGCAGATCGGTGAACAGGAAAGACGCCTGTCCATGCACGCCGGCCACTCGGAGACGGCCCTGATGCTGGCGCTGGCACCCGAGACAGTTCGCATGGATCGTGCGGCGGCCAATTTCCCGCCGCCATTCCCCATCAAGCTGCTTTCACCGGACGGTCGCCCCGCTTGCGCCTGGACGGCGCGCGACTTTGGTCCGAGCGGGGTCATTGGTGACCCGACCAGCGCCACCCTCGAACAGGGCAGGGAAATCCTTGAAACGCTATCTGACAGTTGGGTCCAGGTTCTGGCCGACCTCCACGCGCTCGATTGGGTTGTCCGCGAAGAGTCGACGTGGGAGCGCGGACACCAGGCCGGCTTCATTCAGACCCATGAGCCAGTCGCGGGCTGAGCGCCATTTCTGGAGCAACTGTCCTCTTCTTGTCTCCGACTTTCACCGAGGTGTTTTCGATGCCGACTTCCTCCATTCGACAGATCGCCCGCATGGCTTGCACCGCAGGCGTGGTCTTGAACGCAACCACAGCGCAAGCCGACGAGAAATTCACGTACATGACCAACTGGTACGCACAAGCCGAGCACGGCGGCTTTTACCAGGCCATCGCCGAGGGCATCTACAAGAAGTACGGCCTGGATGTGACCGTGAAGATGGGTGGCCCGCAGGTCAATATCGTCCAGGTGATGGCGGCCGGACAAGCCGACTGCATCATGGGCTCGAGTGATGTGCAGCAGATGCAGGTTCGCGAAGGTGGCGTGCCGCTGGTCACCGTCGCGGCCTTCATGCAGAAGGAGCCCAGCGTCTTCATCACCCACGAGGACGTCAAGAAGGTGGAAGAGCTCAGGGGCAAGACGATCTTCATCAGTTCGAGCGCGCACCGCGGCTACTGGCCTTGGTTGAAAGTCAAATACGGATTCAAGGACGAGCAGACCCGTCCCTACACCTTCAACGTTCAACCGTTCCTGGCAGACCCCAACTCTGCGCAGCAGTCGTATTTGACCTCCGATCCCTTCGTCTTGCAGAAGCAGGGCGTCAGGTTCAACACCATCCTGTTCAGCGATCTGGGCTACCCCGCCTATGCAGCGACGGTGACCTGCATGGAAAAGACGGTCAAGGACCGATCGAAGCAGGTAGCGAACTTCGTCAAGGCGTCGGCCGAGGGCTGGAGAAGCTATCTCGTCAATCCGGGTCCGGGCAACGCGCTGATCAAAAAGGACAACCCCAACATGACCGACGAGCAGCTCGCCTACAGCGTCGGCAAGATCAAGGAACTGGGCCTGGTCACCGGCGGCGATGCGGCCACGCAGGGTATCGGCGTCATCACGGACGCCCGGGCCAAGGCGAGCTACAACTTCCTGGTCGACGCAAAGCTGCTGGATCCGGCCAAGGTGGCATTGGCTAGCACGTACACGACCGACCTCATCAAGAACGCCAAGGTGTTGCCGTGACCTTCCAGAATCAATCGATGGCCACGGGGCTGAGTGCCGCTCCTGCAGTCGAGATGCTGTCGGCGGAGAAGACCTATTCGAACGGGACGCGCGCGCTGCTGCCGGTCGACCTTTCGATTGCCGAGGGCGAGTTCGTCACGCTGCTCGGTCCATCGGGCTGCGGCAAGAGCACTCTGCTCAAGATGGTGGCCGGCCTCCTGGAGCCGACCGATGGCCGCCTGCTGGTGTGGCGCAAGCCGGTCGCGCACATCGACGAAGCCGGGCGCAAGACGGCCTTCGTCTTCCAGGCGCCCACTTTGATGCCATGGGCCAGCGTCGAGGCCAACGTGCGACTGCCACTGGACCTTGCCGGCATTCCTCGAAACGAAGCAGATGATCGCGTTGCGGATGCGCTGTCGCTTGTCGGTCTCGACAAGTTCGCCAGCGTGCTGCCCCGGGCGCTCTCAGGCGGAATGCAGATGCGCGTGTCCATCGCACGCGGCCTGGTGACCCAACCGGACCTGCTGTTGATGGACGAGCCGTTCGGCGCGCTGGACGAGATCACCCGGCACAAGCTGGATGCGGATCTGCTCGACCTGTGGCGCAAGAAGAAGCTCACCGTGATCTTCGTCACCCACTCGATTCACGAGGCCATCTTTCTGTCGAGCAGGGTGATCATGATGGCGGCCCGGCCCGGACGCGTGGTGGAGCAATTCTTCATCGACGAGCCGTATCCGCGCACCGATGACTTCATCGTGTCGACGCAATTCAGCCGCCACGCAAAGCTGCTGCAAGGCAGTCTGCTGCGAGCCAGCAGTGCCCAGCGGGAGTTGCAGCCGTGAACGCCATCATGCAAACAATCGAGCTGCCACCAAAACGCGTCGTGCCGCTGTTGCAGCGCCCGGGTGTCCAGCGAATCTTTTATCCGGCATTGGTCGGCACCGTGCTGATTTCAGTTTGGCAGGGTCTCGTCGTCGGACTGGAGCTTCCGGCTTATCTGGTGCCGTCGCCATTTTTGATGTTGCAGACATTGATCACGGACTGGGCCATGCTGGGGATGGCGTTGTTGTCGACGCTCAAGGTGACCTTGCTCGCTTTCGTGACAGCCACCATCGTGGGCGTGCTGATCTCGTTTCTGTTCGTTCAGAGCCGACGCATCGAGACCGCGCTGTTTCCCTATGCAGTGCTGCTGCAGGTCACCCCTATCGTCGCCGTCGCGCCGCTGGTCATCATCTGGATCAAGAACCCGACGGCCGCGATGACGGTGTGCGCTTCTCTCGTTGCACTGTTCCCGATCATCAGCAACACGACACTCGGCTTGCGCAGCGTCGATCCGGACCTTCAAAGCTACTTCAAGCTGAACCGGGCGACACGCTGGCAGCAGCTGCTGCGCTTGCGCGTTCCCAGCGCGCTGCCGTACTTCTTTGGCGGCCTGCGCATCTCCAGCGGCCTGTCGCTGATCGGTGCGGTGGTGGCGGAATTCGTGGCCGGCACCGGCGGCTCGGGCGCGGGCTTGGCTTATCAGATCCTGCAGGCCGGATTTCAACTGAACATCCCTCGCATGTTCGCGGCACTTCTTCTGATCTCGCTGGCTGGCGTCGCGCTCTTCGCGCTGATGGCCTGGCTCAGCAAGCTGGCCCTCGGTTCCTGGCATGCCAGCGAAACCTCACACGACTAACCCGTAAACACCCATGAACGCCATCGTCACAAGAGATGCCATCGAGCAGCTTCAGCTTGGCCTGCCGGACCTCGACTGGATCACGGACCCTGGTCGGGTCGAGCGTCTCTCGCAGGATTTTTCGTGGTTCAGTCCCGTGTTGAAGCGCCGACTCGACGGCAAGCGGGCCGAAATCGTGGTGCGACCCCGCACCGAGGACGAAATCCGCTCCATCGTGAGTGCCTGCGTCCGTCTGAAGGTCGCCATCACGCTGCGCGGGAGCGGCACCGGAAACTACGGTCAGACCACGCCCCTGGCGGGCGGGGTTGTCATCGACATGACGAGCTTCAAGTCCCCGTTGTGGACTCGGCCCGGCGTCACGCGAGCCCAGGCTGGCATACGGCTCGGCGAGCTCGAAAGACTGGTCAACACCAGCGGTCAGGAACTGCGGTGCATGCCTTCGACGTTTCGCAGCGCGACGCTCGGTGGGCTTTTCGGCGGTGGGTTCGGCGGCATCGGGTCGATCAACTATGGACCGCTGGCCGCGCCCGGCAACGTGCTCGGCGTGCGCGCCATGACCATCGAGGCAGAACCGCAGATCGTCGAGCTGCGTGGGGAGGACGCGCTGCGTATGCACCACCAGTGGGGCACCAACGGGCTGGTACTCGAGCTGGAAATCGCGCTTGCACCGGCACATCCTTGGTTGGAGAGCATCATCACGTTCGGAGTCTTCGAACAGGCCCTGGCTTTCGGCAACGCACTGGCGCAGGCGCCCGGCCTTGTCAAGCGCGAGGTTGCATTCCTTGCGAGCCCCGTGCCCGAGTACCTGAAGCAACTCACCGAGCACTTGCCGAAGGGCTGTCATGCCGTACTGGCTTTGGTCGCTGAATCGGATGAACAGGCGCTGCTGAAGTTGATCGACCAGCATGCCGGCACACTGAGCTACAGGAAGACGGCCGAGGAGGCACGCAAGAGCCACCGGACCCTGATGGAGTTCACCTGGAACCACACGACGCTGAACGCGCTCAAGGTAGACCCGACGCTCACGTACCTTCAAAGCAGCTTCGTACCGGGCCTGCACCTGCAGCAGATCACGGAGATGGAACGGCTGCTGGGCGGCGAAGTCTTGATGCACACTGAATTCTTGCGAACCGTCGATGGCCTGATGACGTGCAGCGCACTGCAACTCGTGCGCTTCACGACTGAAGAACGGCTGAACGAGATCATCGCCATCTACAGGCAACGTGGCGTTCGCATCAACAACCCCCATGTCTGCATCGTGGAAGACGGCAAGGCCGGCGGCACACTGCCGATCGAGACCGTGCAAATGAAGGCGCGCTTTGATCCGCACGCGCTGCTGAACCCAGGCAAGCTGCGGAACTTTCCGGTGCCGTGGGCATGAGCGCCGGAGCACCGATGGCGCACTACGCGGCAGCCCAGCGCGCCGGCGACTTTGTTTATCTGAGCGGCATAGTCGCCGTGGACCCGATCCGCCGGGTTGCCCTGAGCAGCTACGAAGAACTTTCCGAATCGGCACGTCAGTCGCTTCGCGGCCTGGGCTACGACACCGGGCAGATGAGCGTCGATATTTTCGAGGCCCCGATGGTGGCGCAAAGCTGGTTCGTCCTCGATCGCATCCGGCAATTGGCGCAAGAGCAAGGCGGCGAGATGGCCGATGCCATCAAGCTCGTCCAGTACTTTCGCGACCTTCGCCACTACCCTGCCTACAACCGGGTCAGAGCGTTGTTCTATCCGACGGATCCCCCTGTGAGCACTGTCGTCGAAGTCTCCCGCTTTTTGCCCGGCGACGACGTGCTGGTAGAAGTCGAGGCCACCTTGTACCTGCCGCGCTGAGCCTCCCGGTTCGCCCCTGTTGGACGTGCTGCATGAAGCGGGGATCGAAGTGGATTCCGCCTGCCACGAGAGCATCTGCGGCGACTGTGAGACCCGCGTGCTCGAGGGTGTGCCGGACCATCGCGACTCAGTTCTTTCCGAGTCCGAGCGGCTTCTGGAAAAACGATGCTCGTCTGCGTCTCGGCATGCGCGACTGGTCGCCTGGTCCTGGACCTTCGATGCGAGCGGGACTCGGTCAGTCGGCATATTCCAAGCTGCCAGCGTTTTCGCAGCGATCGAGATCGACCGTCGCGAACGATGCCGCGCCTTCGGGCGCCGCGCGGCATGCTGCCGCGCATCAGAGCTTGGCGCCGGCCTCGGACGATGACGACCGCGCGAGCGGCTTCTTCACCGGCGCGGCGGACGGTAGCAACACCCAGTCGCGATCGCCGTTCCCGCTCTCGATCGCGGCCTCGGCGTGCGCTGCCGCGCCCGCTGCGATCGGATCGCTGGCCGGAAATGTCTGGTCCAGCGACTCATCGAGCAATTCCTGGTAGGTTGGCAGCTTCTGCCCGGACGCGGCCCTGCCGTCCAGTCGTTCCGATTCCTTGCTCCTCGACGCAGCGTCGTTCATGCGTACTCCTTGCTGTGCCTCCCCATTGTTCGCGCGGGTCGAGCGGGCCGCCATCGGACGAGCGGCCGCGCGCGTGTCGGCAGACCCTCACACGCCCGAGAGTCATCGGCACGCCGATTGCCGGCGCAGTTTGCGTGCAACTTCGAGGACGTATCGATGAACGCCTCATCCCTCAAGACTCTCGCTGCCCTGGTCATGGCCGCCTGTTTCGCACTCGCCAGCTGCGACCGCGGCGGAGGCCAGGTGTCGAAAGGCGGCTCGGCCGCCAGCGCTCCGACGGGCGGCGCCAGCGACAGCACACCGGCGACGCCCGGCGCGATGCCTCCGCCGAGCCCGGCCGGCAGCGCCGCCAGCAGCCCCCCGTGATCGCGCTCGACATCCATATGGCCATCCCCAGCGTCTGATCCGCCGCCGCGCCGACAACGCGGCGGCCGGGGAAATGCTGCGTTTTCCTGGCGGACCGGTCGCGTTGGGCGTCACGCGCGTGGCTGCTGCACTGGCGCGAGGAGGTTTGCATCTCTGGCAATGACCCACCTGCCGGATTCCTTCTTCAGGACGGTCAGCGTGTGACCGGCGCGCTCTACGGGAGGTGAACCGTCAGGCGTTACCGTGACGGCCAGTTTTGACCACATGAACGCCCAGTCCCCAAGCACCTTGATTTCCTGTATTTCGCTGACTCCATCGATTTTGGGGCCACCGGGTCCGGCCTGGGCCTTTGACGCCTCCGCGAACTCCTCTTTGCGCATTGGTGACCGTCCAGGCACAAGAAAAACGACATCATCGGCAATCAGATTCAGGATGGTGTCTACGTCGCCTGACTGACTTGCTGCCATCCAGGTGGCTACGAGTTCTCGAATCTGCTCTTCATCGTTGCGCATGAATGCTCCTTGGTTGTCTATGACGCCCAAAGGCTGCGCTCGTCCATGTCGGATTCGCGCATCACGTCCAGCTCTTCGCCCGCGCTCGGATAGACGACGTCTTCCTCCACGGCGCAGTGCATTGCCAGCTGGGCGCACAGCTGTTGGACGGCTTCCTGCCGTTCGTCCTCGTTCGCCTGCGAATCGACCAGGTCCAGGTAGTCGGTGAAGCATTCGTCGAGCACCTGGTGCTCAGTGCGTCGACTTCCACCTCCTCCAGGGCCGAGACATCGCGGGGCTCGTCGCCGTCGGGTTCGTTGGCGTCGTCCGACAGGTCGAGGTCATAGCTCATGTTGTCTCCTTGGCGTCAACCGGCTCAGCGCCGTGCGTGCTTCCCGGCGGCAATCGGCATGCCCGAGCGGACAGGAACATCGATTGCCGCGGCCGAGGCTCCCGCCGGCATCACGCAATCGCTTGCCTATCCGAAGGAGCATCGATGAACAGACCCACTCCACGCATCCTCTGTCTCGCCTCTGCGGCATTCCTGATCTCTCCACTGGCGATGGCCCAGACCGACGCCGCCTCGCCCCCCGGAACGGCGATGACGCCGCCTGCCGCGGCCGCCCCTGCAGGCCGGGGCGGCAAGCTGAGTCATGCGGACCGCAGCTTCATGAAGGAGGCGGCGCAGGCCGGCAGCGCCGAGGTCGCGAGCGCCCAACTCGCCGAAGGCAAGAGCGGCGATGCGAAGGTGCAGGCCTTCGCGAAGCAGATGATCGGCGACCACGCCGAAGCCGGCGACGCGCTGAAGAGCCTGGCCGCCAGCAAGGGACTGGACCTTCCAGCCGGGCCGTCGGTGACCCGGCAAGCCAAGGACAAAGTGCTGGCGGCGCACGACGGCGCCGCGTTCGACCGCAGCTACGCGAAGACGGCCGTCGACGACCATGAGGACGCCGTCGAGCTGTTCCGCAACTCATCGACGCAGGCGAAGGATGCGGACGTGCGCGCCTTTGCGCAGAAGACCTTGCCGACGCTGGAGCACCATGCAGATGGCGCATGACCTCGAGAAAACGACCGGCGCGCAGGCCGGGCACTGACGCCGTTGGGGATGGGCGCGCAGTCGGGCGAAGACGCTCGGCATTTCGTGCGGCAAGAATGTCCGATGCCGACGGGTGCAGATGGCGCTAAGTTTGGCGCTGCCGCGCGCCATCGCCGCTGCGGCGAACTGTCAGGCCTGGGCGCAATCGATGTCGGCCGCGATGCAGTCGACCATCAACTTGACGTCGTCCTCGCGCAGGCAGGCC
>Ga0105238_10003882_pt1 | contig 14841 bp, 13 predicted proteins | sample KBSC34metaG_FD_81526 | JGI IMG/M metagenome (GOLD analysis project Ga0105238, IMG submission 81526) | Corn rhizosphere microbial communities from Kellogg Biological Station, Michigan, USA - KBS C3-4 metaG | ecosystem: Host-associated > Plants > Roots > Rhizosphere > Soil | place: Michigan, USA... | reverse complement strand
TCGTCGAACTCAAGCAGTTCTTCCACCTCATGCTTGGGATCGTGCTCCATTTCTTCTAATATCTCGTCGCTGGTTTTCTCTTCCAGTTCGGCGAGGACGTCGGCGGCTTCGTCGGGCGACATTTCCTCGACGATCTCCGCGGCCTTTTCGGTTTCCAGCGACTCGAGAATGCTGACCTGGATATCGGGATCCACCTCAGATAGCGCATCCGCCGCCACTTCGCTATCGATATTTTCAAAAATAGCTTCGCGATCCTCAGGACCCAGCTTCTCGACGATATCGGCAAGATCGGCCGGGTGCATGTTTTCGAGCAAACGGTTGGAGATATTTAAACGCAGGCGGCGCTGCGGATCGGGCTCCAGAATATTGCAGAACTCCCAGCGGATGGAGTGTGGCGGAATGCGCACCTGCAGGCGGCGAATCCAAAGCGACGGCACAATGCCGCGCAGCAGGCGGCGGAAAATACTGCGAATTCCGATGTCAACTTCGAGGACCCACAACACCTGCGACTGGTTTTCCTCGCGCAGCTCAAACGTCACGTCATTGACGCGAACCACTTTACGGCCCTGGGCGTCGACAATCTGCTGATCCAGCAGGTCGCGCGTGAGCCGCAGCATATATTCATCGGAATGGTACGGGGTGAGGTTTTCATCCCGCAAATGAATGCCATCGAGCGAAATATTCTTGACCTGATCGTAGCGGACGGTCAGCAATGTGCCGTCGCCGCCGATCAAAAATCGGTCGACGCGAACCGGATCCACCAGCGGCACGATTGCGGCGTCTTTGATCGCACCGAGGCTGCGCCCCTTAAGGTCGTAGACCTTGAGGCCGAATAGCTCGGTGAGATAGAGGACCTGTTCCGCCATGCACAGCCTGATCTTGTACGATGCTTCGTACTACCGGGTTCCACTTCATTACTATGACCGATGGCTGCGCGATGGCGCAAGGATAAATTCAATGGCGGGGTTTAATACGGCGCGCATTCGGGTGAACTGCCTAGTAAGCCCAATATGGGCCGGTGCCGGCAGCCGAGCTTTGACCTTCGATGCCCACGAACACGGTGCGTCCTAAGAAGAACGGGATGCCCCAGTCGAAGGCATTGGGATTTGGTCCGCCTAGATTGTTAAAAACCACCGACGACGAATCGATGAGAGGCAACGCATTAGCGACCGGGAACGCAATATTTATCGAAGCTGGAACGCCAGTTCCCTTTGGATTGGGACCGCTGTTGATGGCGCTGAGATTCACCGGAGATGCTGGGCAATAGAAGCCATTGGCATCGCTATTGGAAGCACAATTGGGCAGGCCCGTGGTGGACGAATCTAGAAAAAAGTAGCCGCTCGAACCACTGTCGATGTAGCCGGAATAAGACTTGCCGTTAAAGGTGGTGGTGAAATTTCCTAGCGAATCGGCACCCTGTGCTTGTGCGGCTCCCAATGCATTGTCAGTCTGTGTCCCAATTCCAAAAATCATCGAACCTGATAGCGACACTGATCCGGCTGCGCCTACTTGAGGAAGAATGATCGCTAAGCCGTTATTATCCTGCGGGAACATCCACACGGGATTCTGCAACTGGGAGCCTAGCGGAACGGAGGCCGCGGTGCAGCCCGACGCTGGGCAACTGAAATAGACCGCAGGAGGCGTCGATGTGGCGCAGGCGGAGCCGCAGTCCTGGCGGAAAATGCCGACACCTAGGATTCCATTCGCGCCGAGCTCAGTCACGGTCTGGGCAGGGAAGCCTCCGGCACTGCACGACGTAGGAGCGGAGGCGAAATTAGTGGGTCCAACAACCTGAATGGGCACCGAGGGAGCCACTTCACCAGCCATTTGGACGTCCACTTTTACCATCGGTCCCCACTGGTAAGTGGTGTCGGCGTATTGAACGCAATTTCCAATCGGATTATTGCCAGAGTCTGTGACGAACGGCAAATTCAGCGTCACCAAGGATGCTGGGATGCGAAGGCCGGTGGAACCGGTATCGACCAGAACATGGTCGATGCTCTGACACGTGATGGTCCCGGGAACGCAGATGATCACGGTGGTGTAAAGAGTGTTATTGAAGCCTACGAACTGACCATTTACGATTGGACCGTAGTCCATTAATACGGGCTGAACATTGTTGACCACTGGCGGTACTGTTACCGCCACGCCCGTGTTACCTGTCCCGATTATGGCGGAACTACTGCCGGCGCTACATGCTGCAAGAGTCAATGACAGAATCGCCGTGGTTACAGCCGCCGTCAATTCTTGAACGCGCCTCACTCGACTTTTTTGGCTCACTGTACGGCATCCTCGGTTACTCCGCTGGGCAGCATGGAGTTGAGGTAAGCACGGCCATGGAAAGCGCGCATATGACCGTTGCTTTCTACAACCAAATCCGGGTTATGGACAATGGCGCTGCTGCTTCGATGGCCACGTTTGGCGCGCATTGCGGTTTGAAACTCCGCGTTGTATGTACCGAGCAATTGCGCTAGATCGGGGATGGTCGGCCCAGTCCAGGAAACGCCAAATACTTTACCGGCGGGCGTTACGTACTCGCGGACTAGAGTGCCGTCAGCGCTGGTAATCTCGTGAACCGTGTAGTCGCGTCTATCCAAAACCGCGCGTTTAGCGTGAAGTTTAGATTGGTCGCTAACTATGGTCTCGGCGGTACCTCCCAACGTAGCCCCTGCGGGCAATGAGGCTGCTGCCAAAATCGATGAAAGAATGAATTCTTTACGCATAACTTTCTATGCCGGATGCGATCGTTAACGTACTGACGCCCCATTGTAGGCCTTCGTTACTGGAATGCGTCGGCCAAAAGCTCATAGGAGCGCAGTCGTGCAGCATGGCTATACAGGATATTGACGACGAAAACCTCGTCGGCGTTGTAATCCCGGGCCAATTCTTCCAGAGCCGCGCGAACCGTGGCCGGATCGCCCGCAATCATACGCCGGTGTGCCGGTAGTTCCTCTAGCGGAGCGCCCTCGTGAGCCAGAAACTGAAGAGCTTCCTCCACCGGCGGTACCGCGATCAGCCGGCCGCGGAAAAGCTGGAGCATCATCATGCGAGCACTAGCGGAGAGGCGCACGGCCTCTGCGGTAGTCTCGGCGCACACGGCCCAGGCGCACACGGCGACTTCCGGTTTCAGCGGCGCGTGCTGCCGGCCGGAAGGAACAAAGTGTTCGCGATAGAAGGCCGCGTAGGGTTCGCCAGCGGGATTAATGAAATCGGCGAATACGTAGGGCAGACCCAGTTCAGCCGCCCACACCGCACTCTGCGGCGAGGATCCCAACAAATAGGGTTCAGGTTCCCCGTTCTTGATGTAGCCCAACAGCTCATCCAATTGCTCGCGGAAATCGTCTGGAAGTGGCTGGCGTCGATCACGCTGGAGAGCGTGCGCGACTCTCGAACTGGTTCCCGGGGCGCGGCCCAACCCCAAATCAATTCGCCCGGGGTAAAGGCCGCTCAACATGGAGAAAGATTCGTATACTTTGAGCGGACTATAGTGCGGCAACATGATGCCGCCGCTGCCCACGCGAATGCGCAAGGTAGCGGCCGCGACCGGACCAATCATCACTTCCGGACTGTTGCAGGCCAACCCGGGCGTACCGTGATGTTCGGCGAGCCAGTAGCGATGGTAGCCCATGCGGTCGGCTAGGCGTGCCAAATCTAACGTGTTTCGCAGGGCATCGCCCGCGGTTGAACCCACAGGGATCGGCGATTGATCTAAAACGCTAAGGCGAAAGGCCACAATTGTTGGATGACTTCACAATTGCAGACGGCTCACTGTAATGGCGCCTTTGAAGCACAAGTCCGTATCGCGTCCCAGGGTTCGCGGACGCGCCTGGTAGGAACCGGCAAAGCGCAAGGCATCGCCGTCGCGATCGAAGCGCACATCCAGAGGCTGATTATCGGGGTCGCAGGCCATAGGACTAGGGATATCGCCGTTCTGAAGGTGCGGAAGATTCACGTTCACATAATGCTTTGGCGAGCAGCCCTGCGCGAATAATTGGGCCAAGACCGGCCGCGCCAATTCGCGCGTGCGATTCCAATCGAGTGGTACGCCCCGCTGGATGTACTGCGAGATAGCAATTGCCGGCTTGCCCAAAAACGCCGCTTCACGCGCTGCGGCGACGGTGCCGGAAGTATACAGATCCGAGCCAAGATTCCCGCCGCGATTGATTCCGGAGAGCACCCAATCGATATCTTGAAAGACCGCCGTCAGCGCGACGCGAACGCAATCTGCAGGAGTCCCAGCTAGCGTGAATTCGCGCGGAGCGATCTCGGCCAGCAACAGCGACGAATCCTCCGTGACGCGGTGGCCGGTATAGGAATGGGGATCGCGCGGAGCGAGCATATACACGTCGCCGAGCTCCGCGGCCAAGGACTTGAGGACGGCCAGTCCCGGGGCATCCCAGCCATCGTCGTTCGTTACCAGGATGCGCAACGGAGCCATTACTTACTATCTTGGCAAATGACGGCCGGCTATTGTCCTTCGATGATCTTCGAGTCGCTCTGGAATTTTCGATAGTCGCTGTAGCGGATGTTGTACTCGCCGCGCAGCACTTTAAGCAGCGCCAGGCGGGCTTCGAACCGTACGAGCATATTCGAAGGAAGCCAGACTTCATCGTTCACGCGCGTCTGCTCGAAGTGCATTCGGCTCCCGGGCGCGACGCGAAGCAGGCCAAATCCCACCGAAATCGTGCTTAATACATCGGCGTCAACTTTGACCCAGTGATAAGTCGCCTGCTCAATCCAAAGAGTCGCGTGCACTTTCGCAAAATCGTTGGCCCGCGAATGAGCTGCGCGATACCCGGCCTTAGGCTGGGCGTCGATCACCCAGGCGGGCTGGTTGCTGACGGTGTCGGTCTTGAGTAAACGAAAGGTGAAAGCGTCGGGGATCTCACGGATGAACTCGCGCTCGTCGGTGCGTTCCTTTTGATAGCGGGCCTTCTGGGACGGAGACTCATGCTGGCGTTTCGCGAGCTCCTTGTCGAGTTTGGCCTGCTCACGGCGCTCATCTCTCGGCGACAAGGGCTCGTCATCGCGCGCGATGAGGCGCTCATAGGGCCGGCCTTCCAGAATCAGCATCTCGTTGGTTTCACTGTGCACCTTAGCGGTTGCACCATTGCGCCCATATTGGCGGAACTCGGAGTGCTCCTGGTAGGTGTAGTTCTTGCGGGTCTCAAAGTCGGTCCAATCGCGGTCGACCGAGCGCCGGACAATTTCGAGGGGGTCGGGCGCGGCTTCCTGCGCTGGAGCGCTTAGCGCAACCAGCAATAAAGCGCTGATGATGCTACGCGCTAACAACCCGTGCGACTGCCGGCTGCGCCGGAAGCGTGATCGTGAATTCAGCTCCGCGACCATCGCGATTGGCAGCGCGCACCTCACCGGCTTCCTGCTTCACAATACTATGCACCACGTGCAGGCCGAGGCCGCCTAGAGCCTTGGTGGAAACGCGCGGATCGAAGATGACGGCCAGCAACTCCGGCGCAATACCGGCGCCCTCGTCGGCCACCACAATCTGAATTTCGTTATGCATCCTGCGGGCATCGACAAAAATCGTTCCGCCCTGCGGCATGGCCTGCACCGCATTGCAGAACAAATTTATGAGCACCCGTTCCCACGCCCACGCGTGCCGCAGTACTAAGCCCGGCTCGATGCGGCAGTTGAACTGAATTTTGGGGCCAGTCCGCGAGATCATCGAGTCTTCGATCAGGGTACGAGCGTTTTCGAGGACGCTCTCGAGCGTCGCCGAAGGCTGATCGATCGCCTGCATGCTTTGCGTGATTTCACGGCCGCGCTCGACGCTGCGAAAGATTGCGGCCGACAGGTGCGCCCAGCGTGGATCGCCGGAAAGCGAGTCGGCGGCATCCATTAAGGTTTGGAACACGTTATTCAGATCGTGTACCATGCCCGGGAGCGCGAGATCTAAAAGAGGATCCATGGACTAGTGTGCGATTTCCCGCAGTGTACTAAAAAACTCGGGGAAAGACACACCTGCCGACTCCGCGCCTTGAATCGTCGAGGGGCCATCCGCGGCCAGCGCGGCCACGGAAAATGCCATCGCGATACGGTGATCGCCGACGGAATCGATTTCAGCTGCCCGAAAAACTTGTCCTCCGGGGATATGAAAACCGTCGGGTGTGGTTTCAATGGACACACCCATGCGTTTCAAATTGGATTCGATGGCGGCAATACGGTCGGTTTCCTTGACGCGCAGCTCGCCGGCGTCGCGGACAACTAGGCCGCCCTCGCTCGCAGCGCCTAGAATGGCCAGCGCGGGAATCTCGTCGATCAGCGCGGCGGTCATGGCGCCTTCAATCACGCCGCCCTTAATCTTGGAAGCCTGGACACGCAGGCTGCCAATCAATTCGCCGCCACTTTGCTTAACATCAATGACCTTGATGGACGCTCCCACGCCGGTCAAGAAATCCAAAAGAGCGGAACGCGTGGGGTTCAGACCGACGTTGTGGATCACCAGGCTGGCTTCGGGCATCAGCAGAGCCGCGACTAAGAAGAAGGTTGCGGATGACAGATCCCCGGGGACCACCAGTTCGCGTCCCGTGAGTTTAGCGCCAGCCGTGAGTTTAATCACGCGTTGGTGAACTTCAATCTCGGCCCCGAATTCAGCCAAGGCGATTTCAGTGTGGTCGCGCGTGCGAATGGGCTCGCGTACAACCGTGTCGCCTTCCGCGAAGAGTCCCGCAAGTAGCACGCAGCTTTTCACCTGCGCACTGGCCATAGGTAAAGTGTAGTCGATGCCATGCAGATGCTGTCCATGGATGGTTAGCGGCGGAAAGTTTCCATTCCGCCCCGTAATCTGGCGGCCTTCGATCTGGGCGCCCATTTCTGTTAGAGGGCGGATGATGCGGTCCATCGGCCGCACGGAAAGCGATTCGTCGCCGCCGATGCGCGTGTTGAATGACTGCGCCGCCAAGATTCCGGAAAGCATGCGTATGGTGGATCCGGAATTGCCCGCGTCCAGTTGCGCGGCTGGTTCGCGCAGCGCGCCGCCATAGATGATGACCTTGCCATCGCTGCGCTCGACGCGCGCACCCAGCGCCGCCATGCAGCCAAGTGTCGACTGGCAATCCGCGCCAGTCGAATAGTTATGGATCGTGGTAACCCCTTGGGCGATGCCTCCCAACATTCCGTAGCGGTGGGAAATGGACTTGTCGCCGGGCAGTGTAATGACGCCCTCAATGGATTTTGCGGGCGAAACGGTTTCGTTCATGAATCTTTAAGTGTAACGGGTCGGACTAGAATTCTGGCAGTCGCGGCAGAACTAACGGAATATGTCCTTAATAAAAGCCGCGCGATCCGTCCCTTGTCTGGGTTCCTCTTTCGCCACGGGGCGAACATCGTTTTCCCGCGCGCGCCCTCCGCGCCCGCGGTAGGCCGTGATCATCCAGCGCACGCCTTCATAGCTGCGCCAATACAGGTTTTCACGCATGACGTCGCTCCGCAGGCTGAGAATCTCGCGGCGCGCGAAGCGTTGGACCTTGCTTCCATGCTGCGGTAGCGCGGCATTGGTGAATTGCAGAGAACTGGCAGGGGCCGCGCACTCATTTACATGAAGGATGGCAAGGCGTGTATCCGTCCGCATGGAATCGCCCGTGGCGTTGCGCGTAAACGTGGGGATCTCGAACCGCTCCGGTGTGTCGACGACGCTGGCGCAGGAGGTAAATACCAGATCGTTCACCACTTTGTCCCGTTCCTCGTCCACATTCTCAGCGATTTTGTGCGTCATCGCTGTTCCCGGACGCCAGAACGCAAAATCCACATCGTGTGTGGCGGCGCCAATCCAAACTTGCCGCCCGTTCCAGGTTGCGGGTTGTTTCCAGATGCGAATGTGGTGCCGCTTAGATAGATCGTTAAAACTCTTCTGCCAGGACATATCCGCTTTTTGGTCCTCGACTAGCAGGTCGGACATGGGGGCGGTGCTATCCCCATGCCCATCGGCCACTGCGCGGATGCTGCGGATGTGGGTGCGCAGAGAAGGCTGCCGCGGTTCGATCCAACCGGCCGCTTCAAATGCAGTGGCGATATCATCGCGCGAGCCGATGAACATCACATTGATCAGATCCGACGGGCGGTTGGAATAGGCTGCATAAGTACGCATCGGCAACGCTGCCAGCATCGCGTCCATTCGTGCGCGGTCGCCGTCGGGCAACGTTGGCGCGATAGCTTGTTGCGGCGTCGGAGCCAGCATGGGGCCAGTTAGCGCTAGAGTAAGCTCGACCCCAGCAGGATAGTAGATCTCAGGTTCGGGCACTTGCACCAAGAGAGTCTTGACCGCCCACACCGCCAGAGCGGCATGGACGTCCCAGGTGATTGCCGCTCGGATGACGCTGCCGGTGCGATACGCCAGGCTGCCGGTGGGGCGGTCGCCGCGAATACCGCCATCGCGCGTCAGGCGCTCACGGGCATTCTCAATTTCTTGCACTCGCGACGAAAGAGAAAAGCGCTGACCATCGGGCGTCGCTATGTTTGAGAACTCCAGATCGAAGCCTGCCGACTCGTGAACCAAGCCGAAGCCCACTTTTTGCACCGACTTCAACTTTCCCGAAACCAGGCTTCCGGCGGGAAAAACCAACTCGCCGTTCGAAACAACGGGTGCAATCAGGACCGCCTCCACGCTGTCTCCCTTATGACTCGCGTACGAAGAGATCGGAGTGGTCAACCGGATGTGCAGTTGAGCGCCAGGAGACAGCTGACGTGTTGCTAGTAGATTTAGGGCTAACAACGCGTAGGCGAAACTCATGAAGAGCGGCTCATTGCGATGGATCTATCATATGCATTTATTTGGCCGCCGTGGGGACCCCTTTCCCGCCGTCAACTTATTGGCCTGAGCCCAACTTAGTACCACCCAGGGAGCCTAATGAATTTCTAGGGTTTTACCGATACACCCATAGAGGGTATTAGACGCCATGGCGGTTGTTAAACGCGCGGTGAAAGACGTGGGCTCCATGCTCGCGGAGAAGCGTCTGCCCCGCTGGGACAACGCTCTCGAAGATGCCGCACAAGTGTCCACGATCCTGATCGTCGACGATCTGGATCTGAACCGCCGCTTGCTGAAAGCCATTCTAAAAACCGAACCCTACCGCATCCTCGAGGCCAAGCGGCCTTCGCTCGCACTGGAGGTCCTGGAAACCGAGAAGGTCGATCTGGTGGTGATGGACATGGTCATGCCCGGAATGAGCGGGCCGGATTTCTGCCGCGCGCTCAAAGCGGACCGCCACACCCAGCTCATCCCTCTTCTGGTCATCACGGGCGTGCAGGGTACCGAAAACGAGATAGCCGGCATCGAATCGGGCGCCGACGAATTCCTGGTGAAGCCACTGCTGCCCGCGGTTGTTCGAACGCGGGTTCGCGGGATGCTGCGCAGCAAGGCGCTCATCGATTCACTGGAAGAAGCCGAGACCATCCTGTTCGCATTGGCGAAATCGGTGGAGTCGCGCGATAACTATACCGGAATGCATTGCGAGCGGCTGGCCGCCTATAGCGTTCGCCTAGGGCAAGCGCTCGGGCTCCCTCCAGCGGACCAACTGGCGCTCTACCGTGGCGGCTATCTGCATGACATCGGGAAGATAGGGATCCCCGACTCGATTCTATTCAACAAAGGCATGCTGAGCGCCGAAGAGTGGGACGTGATGCGCATGCACACTATCCGCGGCGAGGAAATTTGCCGGCCCATGAAAACTCTGGCCCCGGTTCTGCCCATCATTCGCAGCCATCATGAGCGGTGGGATGGCACCGGCTATCCTGACGGGCTCAAGGGTGAGGAAATCCCGCTGCTAGCGCGCATTCTGCAGGTGGCCGACATCTATGACGCTCTGACCACGGCGCGCTCTTACAAGCCGGCGTTTTCCCACGGCTACGCGCTGGAGATCATGCTCGAAGAATCGCAGAGAGGCTGGCGTGACCCCGAACTGATTCCGCTCTTTGCCGAGATGGAGACGCAAGCCAGCGTCGTCCAAAATCCTTGGCCGGCGGATGAGTCCATGCAAGAATCACTCGATAACATGCGGCGCCAATTGAGCAAATAAGAGATTAGGCAAATGACATATATGAAGTTGATAACCAAAGGCATGAAGCGCCATTTATCAGCGACATATTACTCCTCGAGCGATTGCCTGACTCTGTGCGGCTGCGCCGTGACGCGTCCTCAAAGCTGGAAACAGATCAGCACCCTCGAAGGCGATGAATGCGAGCGGTGTGCATCCCTTGCATTCCGGGGCAATGCAACCAAAACGCCCGTCCGGCCGCTGGCGCCGCGTTGAAACCTGCGACGTATAATGAAGCGTGGCAAGGGGCTGGGAAAGCAAGTCGGTCGAATCGCAGATCGAGTCGGCCGGCCAGCGCCGCGGCGAAGGCGCTACCAGGCTCACTGCTGATCAATTAGAAACACAGCGCAAGCGTGACAGTTTGCTGCTGCATCGCACGCGAGTCTTGTCCGATCTCGAAAAATGCAGCGATGAGCGTTATCGCAAGACGTTAAGCGAAGGTCTGGCATTCCTGGAACAACAACTGGAAGCGCTGGGCTGGCACGGCTAAGCCGGCTTGAGGAGGCGCCGTCCGGCAGGCGTGCTACAGTAAGGCGTAGTTTGTCAGATTCGCTGATACAGGCATCTTTAACATTGTCCGGTCCGCCGCCCATTGTCCGATCCTGCCCGTGATTCGCTGTTCTGCAACTGCAGAAAGAAGTTTAACAATGAAAAACATTTTTGTAGGAAATCTCAGCTTCGGTGCAACCGAAGATGCGATTCGCTCCATGTTCGAAGCGTATGGTACCGTTGACCGCGTGAGCGTGGTGACCGATAGGGACACCGGACAGGCCCGCGGCTTCGGGTTCGTCGAAATGGCAAATAATGCCGAGGGCGATCGTGCGATTGCCGAGTTGAACGGCAGGGAACTCGACGGCCGCGCTTTAAATGTGAACGAAGCCCGTCCCAAGGAAGACCGTGGCTTCGGCGGCGGCGGTGGTGGCCGCGGCAAAGGCGGCGGCGGTGGTGGTTTTGGCGGTCAGCGCCGCAACAATCGCTACTAACTAGGATCGAACTTCGATCGGAAACAGGGCAGCGTCCTCGGGATGCTGCCCTTTTTCCATTTTTGGTCTCGTGGACGCACGATAGGCATGGCAGGGCGCGGGACTTACTGGCTCATGGGGCGTAGCGCGGATTTGTAATTGCAGTCGGGCCTGGGCATTGCCCTTAACGGTGTGGCCCTGTTTGCGGCGATGCTTGCGCCGAGGAACTAGTTCGCGGCGCTACAGATCGGCGCGCGAGATGCCTAGCTTCTTCATCATGGCGTTCAGCGTGGTCCGCGGCATTCCCAGGCGGTTTGCAGCAGCACTGATTACGCCGCCAGTTTCGCGGAAGATCCGCAGGATATGATCCCGCTCCACTTTTTCGAGCGTAGAATTGCCGCCGTCTTCCGGGGCGTCTGCGCGCAATTCCGCCAAGGGCGCGCGGAGGTTAGGACCGCGCGACAGGATCACGGAGCGCTCCATGAAATTCTCCAGCTCGCGAACGTTGCCGGGCCAGGACCAATTCATCAGGGCCTTCATGGTGTCGGCCGGTATTTTATCGATGGTCCGGTCCATTTTGGCAGCGTACTTCTTGGTGAAGTAGCGCGCTAGGACGGGTATGTCTTCAGGGTGATCGCGCAGTGGAGGTGTAATGATGGGGAAGACTTTCAACCGGTAATACAAATCACTGCGAAACAGCTTATCGCCCATCATCTGTGTGAGGTTCCGGTTGGTCGCTGCAACCAGCCGCACGTCAATCGGGATGGTGCGCGTGCCGCCCAAACGCTCGAAGGATTTCTCCTGCAAAGCGCGCAGCAGCTTGGGCTGGAGATCCAATGGAATGTCACCCACTTCATCGAGAAACAGCGTTCCGCGGTGCGCCATCTCGAAGCGGCCGATCTTTTGTCCCAAAGCGCCAGTGAAAGCGCCGCGCTCGTAGCCAAACAGTTCGCTTTCGAGCAGGCCGGTGGGGATCGCCGCGCAATTCAAACTGATAAAGGGGAGATTCCGCCGCGGGCTCATACGGTGGATCGCGCGCGCGATCAATTCTTTGCCGGTCCCGGTTTCGCCGAGGATCAATACTGTGGCGTCGGTGGGCGCCACCACTTCCACCTGCCCCATGACGCGTTTTATAGCCGCGCTGGATCCGATAATTTCCTCGAAGTTCTGCGTTACTTCAAAGGCTTGCCCTTCAACATCCTCTTGCCGGTCGCGCTCGCGCAGATCGGTCACGAACGTGATCCAGCGGAAGGGCGACAACTTCAAGACGGCGGTTGCGACCAGTACTGGCACGCGGACCCCATCCTTCCGGATCAACTCTTTTTCAAAGGGCGTGCAGGCCCCAAAGCGCAGGCCCTCTTCGTGCGCAAATTCATCCAGGCCGACGTATTCTTTCGGTGTCAGGTCGGGCCAGATTAAGCGGCCGGCCCGCAGATCCTCGCGGCTATAGCCGACCAGATCGAGAAAAGTATCGTTGGCTTCGGGGATGCGGTCAAACTCTCCGGCAACGACGCCCACGATCGTCGATTCGGCGGGCACCGTGCGGACCCGCTCCCGGCTGCGCCGCAATTTTTCGTCCCGTTTGTGGCGTTCGCTGAAATCGCGCACCACGCGAGCATAGCCTTGGAGCTCTCCGCTTTCAGTCCGCAGAGCCATGGTGATGACGTTGGCCCAGAAACGGGTACCATCCTTTTTAACGTGCCAGCCTTCGGTGCCGAAATGACCTTCGCTGGCGGCCCGCTTCAGCTCTTCGTGCATGGTGATTCGCTGCGGGTCTTCGTCGGGATTGAGAAGCGTTACATTCTGGCCCTGTGCCTCTTGACTGGTGTATTGGTAGATGCGCTCCGAGCCACCGTACCAGGCGACAATTTGTCCATCTACGTCTAAGAGCGAGAGAGCAAAGTCTTGCACCCACGATGGAATGGAGTTTTGCGCGGGATCTGCGTCGGGCGAAGTTTCTGAGGTTTTGTCGCGGAGTGCGAGCAAGTGGCGAACCGGTAGAACGTTGCCTTTTGCCACATACTCGACTTCTCTAGGCGCACCATCCGGCCCCAAAAGCTGTAGCGTTCCTACTTGCTCGCCCTCTTCGAGAAAAGTCCTCCAGCGCTCCGAGATCACTGGCCTGATTTCGGGAACCGCAAATTCATCCAGGCTGCGGCCGACGAGTTTTTCCCGCGGCAGGCCTAGCAACTTGCTCGCGCCTACACTCGCCTCCTGGTAGCGCCGATCGTTGTCGGCGATGAGGATGGGCGTGGAGGGATGGAAGATCACGGCGCGGAGCAGCAACTCTAGTTCTTTAGGTCCGTTATCCGTGAGCCAACGAATTGCTACGGGTTGAGAGGCCGTGGAGTTCAAAACGCATTTCTCCTTTGCCCCGTCGATCCAGGAAGCCGTTTGCCGGAAGAACGTAGACCTCGCGTTCCGCAAACATTGGGACGCCAAGAATGGCGGTGAAACTTGATCGTATCACGGAAACCGCTATGACCAGCGCTTTTTATTGCGCTTGTGACCATATATAGCCACTGTTCGGCGCGGGATGGAAGATCGCCTTTCCTATGAGCATTTAAACCAACGCCTCGACTTTGCGCGATCAAGATGAATGTACCCGGCCGCACCCAATAAAAGTCCGATACTCAATAGAGCGGCCGTTCCGGGTTCGGGAACTGCGGCAATCCCGGCACCACACCCTGGTCCGTCGTTGGAGATTTCGTTGGTATTCAGGTTGACGGATCCGTTCAGCGCCAAAGCCCTGCCACAAGAAATGTCTGCGCCCGCATTCAACGTAATATTCGAAAGGGCGAGAATGTTCCCGGCGAATTGACTGCTCGTTCCCAGAGTCGCGGAGCCGCCGACCTGCCAGAAAACGTTGTTGCCGGTGCCTCCATTAATAATCGTCACCTGCGAGCTGCTCAGCGTTGTCAACGCACCGCCGATCTCGAAAATGAAAACCGCATTTGCGTTTCCTTGTGCGTTGAGGATGAGATTCCCATTCAACTGCGCCGAGGATGCAAAGCAATAGACTCCAGCCGTCAAGGTTTGTCCGCCCAGATTCTGACCAGTCAGAACCCCTCCGCAGGGTTGAGCAGCGGCGGTATTGTATGCGTTGGTCAAGTCCATCTGGGCCTGCATCGCGAGGACGTTGCCAGTATCGATGCTTCCACTAACGGTGCCGGGGGGGAACCCGGTCATCGAAGTCCCGGACCAAAGTCCCAGATTCCCGTTAATGGAACTAGGGCCAGTGTTGGAAACGCTGCTACCACCAAGGACCGCGAACAAGTTTGCCGATCCCAGCCCCGCGTTTACCGTAGTGGCATAGACGCTTGCCGCCCACATAAAAATAATGATCAAATAAATGCTTCGGACTTTCAAGCCAACAACCTCTCTCATGTGTCCTGAATAATCCAACGGTTCATGGACTCGTATGGACCAATGACAGAGGGCTTATCGGTCGCACGTCACATTTCTTTAAGGCGCCGCCTTAGTCACACTTGCGGCTAAGCACGTGTCGGAACGTATCGACCGCGCGATTCATATCTTGTCATCTCGTGTGACACCCCGAGTTCCATATATGGTTTGCTGCACCGCTTGCTGTAGCCAAATCTTTAGTACGGGGTAATCACTTCGATGTTGCTGTGGGAGCATGGCAGGCGTGCGTTTTTCGTCCAATACAAAGAAGCTGATAGTCTTCTTCGGACCGCAGTAATAGAGCATCGCTTCGCAGAGTTTTGGGGTTGACCGCGTGTGGTCATGTGACGGCCAATAGTCAGATATTCCATCCATAATAGTCACGTATTTAGTGAGTGTTAGTGAGGTACAAAAAACCTGTG
>Ga0105238_10003879_pt1 | contig 14843 bp, 10 predicted proteins | sample KBSC34metaG_FD_81526 | JGI IMG/M metagenome (GOLD analysis project Ga0105238, IMG submission 81526) | Corn rhizosphere microbial communities from Kellogg Biological Station, Michigan, USA - KBS C3-4 metaG | ecosystem: Host-associated > Plants > Roots > Rhizosphere > Soil | place: Michigan, USA... | reverse complement strand
CGAATGCAAGCGCGCAGCGAGTAGTCGACTATGCGAAAAGCATCGTGCATGTGCGCTCTGGCGAACTGCGCGACTCGGGAAAGATCGTTCCGGCGACTACCGAGAACGGCAAAACGACAGCGCTAGCCGTCTTCGACGCAGACCACGCAGCTTATGTCGAGTTTGGTACCGGCAGGGCAGGGGAGGCCTCTCCTGACGCTGGCAAGGGGCCTTATAAACCGGACTGGCCTGGAATGGAGCCGATACCGTACCTGAGGCCCGCGATGGACGCGACGCGCGAGCAGGTCAAGGAAGAAATGAAAGGCTCGCTCTCGATCTCGCTGAGATAGACCGATGGACATTTACACCAAAATTCGCACGCTGGCGCTGCTCGATACGACGATGCGCTCGTATTTTGGCACCGGTCCTTTCCGGTGGGTTCGGCAGCGCCTGGAGCCTGGATATATCAAGTCTGGCACTTGCCTGCGAATGAAGGTCGTTTCTAGCATTTTTGGGTACACCAATGCGCCAGCAGGACTGATGGCGCTGAATCAGCCTTACATGCAGTTCGACATTCTCGATATGGATTCGACTCGATTAGTAGCAGCGAAGGATGCAGTAATCGCCTGGATGGGAACTGTATCCTTCGCTGCCTCGAATGATTTTGATTCACCTGCGTCTACTCCCCCAAACTCCCCCAACTTCCTACTTAACCGCCGATCAGGTATGGAAGCGCAGCCAGAACCACCAGGACCGGCATATGTAGAAACACTCGATTTCAGAATTTACAACATGGAGAGCTAAGCGCATGGCTAATATCCCTATCGCAATCCCTGCAATCGGCACTTTGCTGCAGGTGGGCAACGGAGCATCGCCCGAAATTTTCAACTCTATCGCCAACATCGGCGATATCACCGGTCCTGGCACGTCTGCGACCGTCGTCGACGTCACGAGCCACACGTCAGTATCGGCACCGTGGCGCCAGAAGATTCCGACTCTGCTCGACGCTGGCACGGTCACTCTTCCGCTTTACTACGTGCCTTCGAGCGGCGCGCCGACTGGTGCAGGGACGTTCATGGGCCACAGCTTCACGGCTGGCCTGGGGCGTCTGTTTATCAATCGTGGCTTGAGTCCTGGCGTTCCGTATAACTGGAAGATCATCTATCCCGATGGGCTGAACACAACCGACGAATTCCAGGCTTTTGTGACCAAGTATAGCCAGAAGGCTCCCGTGGCTGGTGTTCTCACTTGCGACGTTGAGCTAACCATCACTGGAATTCCGTCCTTCGCCTAATCGTACTGCTGCCGATCCCCGCAGCGCGCTTTTATCGCGAGCGCGCTGCGAATTGGCCCTGTTACATGCTGCGCAGTGCCTCCATGTGCGACCGTTAACGATTACGATTTGCGTGTTGCTTGAATCGTAGGAGTGCCCTTTAGGGCAGTGAGTCTTTAGCGAGTTAAAGCGTCTACCTCGCTGAGTATTTTCCTTTCCAGCGCATGCCTCTAAATGGTCTGGATTCACGCAGCGCCGATGCTGGCAAACGATTCCACCAGCGCACGATTTATCTGCATTGTGGCAGGTGTGATCGACGTCTAAGCCTTCCGGTATCTCGCCCTTGAAAAGTAAATAGGCCATGCGGTGCGCGTGAACCTGCTTGCCGTCATTCCAGAAGCGGCCATATCCCCATAGTTTGCTGATAGTGCTTGTCCAGAGCCAGCATCCCGTAACGGGATCGACCTGAACGTATTTCATGAAGCGCGGCAGTAGTGGTAATCTTGGTCTGGCCAATGTGAACGCCTTTCACGTTGTCTCGTGGGCAGCATCGCTGTGAACTTTGCTGCCCACACCATCATACTTGACGTCGCGCGCGAGACGCCTTACAATTCAGAAGTTATCGCGGGTTGGAGCAGTGGTAGCTCGGAAGCCTCATAAGCTTCAGGTCATGGGTTCGAGTCCCATACCCGCCACCAGTTCAGAGGCCGAATGCAGTCGGGTCTACATTGGCGCTGAGTAACCCTCGGCATGATGACTCGGCGAATCTAGTCGGCCTCGGCAGTAACCTACTAAAGCAGACGCGCTCGCGAGACGTGCAGTAACCGAGGCAGTTCGGGAGTCGGCGCGAGAGAAGTAAAATCAGTTCCAGAGGCAGCAATTGCCTGCTGCTCTCTGGATAAATCCCGCAAAATCCCCTCATTTTGAGACGGTGCGTTATGATACCGTCTGATGACACCAATTAACACCCCCAACAACATTACGCAAATTACCGCCGAATCCTGGCCGAAAGTCCAGATCGGAAAACAAACTCTTGAGGTGAAATGGGGCGTCTTCCCGCGCTTTGTGCTCTCGTCGTGGGGCATCAGTGCTGAGAAGTGCCTGGAGGCGATGCGCTCGCCGAAGCTCGTTACGCCTGAGGTAAAAGACGACGAGGGCAACGTAGTCACGCCTGCGCATTGGACGGCATCCCCAGAGTACACTGCGCGCTCGATGGAAGTCTTTGCTGCCTGCGTCGCGCACAACTACAAAAACCTGGGCATGGAGCCGCCCGACGCCGCGCACTGGGCCAGCATCATCGAAGAGGACGAATGGACTGATTGTATTCGCGCGATCGGCGATGCAATGGGAAAGGAAAAGGAAGCCCGCGACCGGAGGCAGGAAAAGGCTCAGGCGGCGCTTCCGAAGAGCGAGCCAGCCCAGACGACCCCGACCCTGCAGTAAGAGAGCAGTACTGGATCGATCTATGGGCGTTCGCGACATCACCGCACGGCTTAGGTATAGCCGAAGAGAAGTTTTGGTTTATGTCGTTCGGAGAGTTCGCGGCTTACGAGAGAGTATGGAAGCTCTCAAAGAAGCAGGAACGCTTCCAGTGGGCTGCTTCGATGGCGCTGCATTACAACATCAACCGAGGCGACGCGCCAGCGAAAACAGCTTACGACTTCCTGGATATCGACGAGCGGCCTGCAGGCGTGGGGGCTGTTCCCTGGCGTACGCAGGACGTCGAGACGCAGAAGCTGTCGATAAGGCAGATGTTGTCTTATGCGGCAGAGGTGAATAAAGGGAAGGTGTTCGCCTAAAGTGTTCGGGGCCTTGCTGAAGGGCCCCTGAGGCGATCGGGAAACTACACGAACGCTCATTAGAGTATCACGGGAGCGTCGAGCGTGGAGATAATTGGCGGCGTAGGAATTGAAGTAGTAGCTGATTACAGCGGGCTGCAGTCTGATTTTGATGCAGCGCAGGCACTCGCGCAGCAGGCTGGCGCGAAGATCGCAGACGGTATCGCTACCGGTTTCGTAGCACCAGATACGCAGGCGATCGCTGGCTCGCTGCAGGAAGTTACGCAGCAGGCGACATCGGCGGGGCAGGCTATCCAGCAGGCCCTTGATGTGCATCTCCCATCGCTCGACGCCTCGCCTGTAATCGAATCCTTCCAGGCAATCACAGATGCGGCGGGCAGTGCAGCTGCCTCTGTAAGCAGCGCCTTCGCTGATACCTCGATTCCGGCAATGGACCCGAGCGCAGCAGTAGCGGGCTTCCAGGCTGTCGACGACGCAGCGAAGCAGGCAGCTGGCGATATCGCACAGGAGTTCAGCGGCGCTGCTATTCCTGCGACCGATAACACACAGATCGTAGCTGGATTTGCTGCGATCGAGCAGGCAGCGCAGCAGGCTTCTGGCGCAGTAGCAGAGGACTTCTCAGGTCAGAGCATCCCCGCATCTGACGATAGCGCCATTATCGGTGAGTTTGCCTCGATCCAGGAAGCAGCAGCGCAATCAGCTGGAGCAGTTTCTGAAAGCTTCGCGTCGGCTTCTATCGCTGCTCCTGATGATTCAGCCATTCTCGCCGAATTCGTCTCGATTGATGAAACAGCGCAGAAAACTGCTGCTGCAGTTACGCAGGATTTTCAAGAGTCGGTAATCGCTGCGCCTGACGATACCGCCATTATGGGCGAGTTCGTTTCTATTCAGGATGCAGCAGCGCAATCGGCAGCAGCAGTAACAGATGACTTTTCGGGAACTGTAATACCTGCTCCTGACGATAGCGCGATCATGGCGGATTTTGTCGCCATTGACGCTGCAGCGAAAGCCAGCGCGACCGAAGTAGGAGAAGACTTTTCAGGCCTGAAGGTACCTGCAGCAGATACCTCTGCGACCACTGATAGCTTGGCGGTCATCGGCGACGCTGCGCAGGCAGCGGCTACCGAAGTAGTGCAGGACTTCGCTAACGTTCAGATTCCAGCGCTAGACACTACGGCAGCAGTCGGCGGGCTGCAGGCGATTACTGAGGAAGCAGGGAAAAGCGAGGCTGCGCTATCATCGCTCGGCGCGCAGGCTACTCAAAGCGTTACCGCTGCATGGATCGAAAAGGCAGCGCAGGATCTTGCTGCGCTCGGCGGCGAGGCTGAAACAGTTAAGGCTGAACTCGCTGCGATGCTCGAAGGCGGCGCGTCAACTGGCGAAGCGTATATCGCCGTGCTGCAGAGAATCGATAGCGCCCTGCAGCCTATCCAGGAATCGGCGCAGCAGGCGAGCGACGGAGTAAGAAACATTGCTGATGAGCTTAGCAATGCGGCGCCGAAAGAGCAGGAATTCTCAGAAGGCGCGCAGGCGATTATCGAGAAGCAGTCGCAGCTTGCTGAAAATCTTAAGAATGCGCAGAGCGTCTTGGCAGAAATGCAAAGCGCTTTCGAGTCTGGCGCCGTTGGCGAGCAGGAATTAGCGCGCGCAGCAGAGGAGGTATCGAACTCTTTCCAGCAGGCTAACCCGCAGATCAAAGAAGCAGCAGAAAGCGCTGAATCGGCTTCTGAAAAGTTTGCAAGCTTCGCGATTGAGGCTCTGAAACTCGCAGGTATCACGCTTTCTATTGAGGCGCTGAAAGAGCTTGCCGTGGCTGCGATCGAGGCGGGCGATAAGCTCGACGATGCCGCCTTCGCGATGAGCAAATTTACCGGCAGCGTCGAGGCATCGCAGAAGGTTATAGAGGGCCTTAAGGCTGTAGCGCAAGATGAGGGCCTGTCGTTTCCGAAACTGGTTACAGCAGCACAGCGCATGGAGGCCTTGCTCCCTGCCGGTACCGATGTTGTTAACGTGCTCGGCAAGGTCGGAAATGCGGCTGAGCTTATGGGAACTAGCATTGATGCTGCCGCGAACAAGTTTGACAATCTGGTGCGCGGGTCTTCACTAAGCGCGAAGCAGCTGGCGAACATGGGACTCAGCATGGCCGATATTTCGGGCGCTATGGAGCATCTTGGAGCTAGCTCCGACGTTCTAGCGGCTGGCGTAAAGAAGGCCTGGGCTGCGATGGACGATACGCAGCATGCAGCGGTCGTTTCCGAAGCGCTTACGAAGCTTGATGGCGTAGCAAAAGAAATGAATGCCGACATCGGCGGCGACGTCACTCGCACGATGAACGAATTCTATATCACGCTGGCGAAGCTCGGCGACGTGATCGCGCCACTTGCGCGACAGGCGCTGCCGTATTTGGTCGATGCTATCAAAATCCTGGTTACTGGAGTAGATGCAGGCGTAACGTCTTTCAAGGTATTTATTGACGTCGTAACAGCGTATGCGAAGGTTTTGGGGACTGCGTACGCAGCAGTCGCTGAAGCGGCAATCGACGTCTCAAAGGCCGATTTCTCAAGCGCTGCAGTAGCTATCAGTTCTGCGTTCGGAAAGATTAAAGATACTGTCGGCGGGCTAAAGGATCAGATCCAGGCTGATTTCAAGGCAGGCGCAGAGTTCGCAGAGCAGGTCTGGAATGTAAGCATTCCGAATTCTGTCGCAGCAGGAGCCAAGAAAGTAACCGTTAGCTTAGCCGACGTTCAGATTGCGCATAAGGATCTTGCTAACAGCATTGCAGCTGCCTTCGCGCAGATCGATTCTCTCGAAGCGAAAATCGGAAGCGGCGCAGGCGTAAAAGAACTGCAGGCCGCCTTCGAGAATGCAGAGAAGGCTATCAACACTGTCGCAAAAGAGGATCTGCCTGCAGCTATCAAAGCTGTCGACGATTACACCGATGCTCAAGGCCGAAATAAGGCAGGCGGCGAAGTGTTCCTGCAGGCCTTCCAGGAGCAGTCGAAGCTAATCCAGCAGCTGGCTAAAGTCGACCTGCCTGCAGCGTCGCAGGCGATGGTCGACTACATCGGAAAGCTGGATAACGCTAAGGCGCCGCTAGGGGTTATTCAGGCAGCGCTGGAGCAAGAGGAAAAGATGATCCAGCAGCTTGCTAAGCAGGATCTGCAAGCTGCCAACGATGCATGGGATCGGCTGATTCAGAAGCTGCGAGATACGAATGCTCCCCTGGTGGTCCTGAATCAAGCGCTTCAGGATCATATGAAGTTCCTGAGCGATACTGCAGCTGCTGCAGATAAAGCGCAGGCAGCGTTCGATAAGGTCGCAGCATCGTACATTAACCTCGCGACGCACTCGCCAGCGGTTCAGCAGGCCTTCAAAGATGCATACGACACGCTGAATAAGCTGGGCCTGCTCCTGCCGCAGATTCCTGCGCCGATGGACGCATTGAATAAGGCGATGTCGGATTTTGGCCTCGTGATGCAGAAGGCCAAAACACCAGTCGAGGACCTGAAGACTCCGATCGAGCAGCTAACCGTCGATCTAGACAAGCTGGCAGAAAAGGCGAAGAGTTCCGGCGATTGGTCTGCTTTCAATCAGGCTCTTGATGATTTAGATAAGCGTGTCTCAAATCTGGCTAAGACCGATCTGCCGGAAGCAGCCAAGCAGCTCGAAGCAGTAATCCAGGAAATGATTAAGGCTGGCGCGCCAACCGATTTGGTGCAAGGCCAGTTAGCGAAGCTGCAGCCGCTTCTGCAGAAGATGGCGGAAGAGAATCTGCCTGGAGCTGCTGCTGCCTGGGCGAAATATATCGACCTGCTGAAGCAGGTTCCTTCAGTAATTCAAGACATCCAGAAGGCGCAGGAACAGCAGCTGCAGAAGGATCAGCAGATCCTCGACACGATGAAGGCGCGCGGGGATGCATACGGCTATATCCTCGACCAGCAGGCGAAGGTTTACCAGGAACAGATCGCATACGACGAGAAGACAGGAAAGAGCGCAGAGGCTGCAATCATGGGCCTCGAAGCAGTTCGCCTGAAGCAGGAAGAGATCCGAATCGAGACGCACGGGCTGGCTGATACGTACGTCGAGATGACGAACGAAATAAATAACGCCTTTGCTGCTGTATCGAAGGGCCTCGCCGACGCGATCATTAACGGCAAGAGCGCTGCCGATGCTCTGGCGAACGTGTTCAAAGCGCTCGCGCAGCAGATTCTGACGACCATGATCGAGGGCGCGCTGAAGCCTTTGAAGGCCTCGCTGCTCGATCTCGAAGCGAATCTTTTCGACAAGTTCAAGCCTGGGATGGATGCCAGCACGCAGGGCATTAAGGACTTTTCGGATGCTTCAGCGAAGGCTGCAGACGCTCAGAAAAACCTTGGCGCCACGGCTACGCAGGCAGCGCAGGCCGTTTCTAACCTCGCCTCGACGATCAGCATTATTACCGGAATCATCGCAGCAGGCGCTGCGGTCGCTGCTGATATCCTGCTCGCGCACATTTCGAGCGATACCGGCCACATTGAAGTAAACACGCGTAGCTGCCTTGCTGAGCTTGAGAATATTCGCGCTGATCTGTGGTCGCAGTTCGGGCAGATGTACTCTCGCTTGGGCGAGGTAATGAACGCAGTTAACCGCGTTTACGACCAGCTCGGGAAGCTCACTATCGCAGCTGGCGGGCTTAGCCCCGCAGATAGCGCGAACCTTGCCGACGCAGATAAGCAGCTGGCGAATATGCCCGCTATCGTTTCGATGCTGGCTGCGATTCAAGCGAACACGCAGTACACCAACGCTAACGCAGCGCAGACCGCAGCGAATGTCGTCGACCAAACCAATACGCTTTACGACGAGCTGGCAGTAATAAACAATTCGGTTCTAGCTGTCGTTACAGCGCTCACATATGGGACGCATGCGCAATCTGAGGAAATGAGCGACCAGTCTGAGCAGATTTCCTCTGCAGTCGAGGATGCTGCGCAGGCCACTTCTCAGGCGATCGGCGACTCTGCGCAGATGACAGCGCAGGCGATTTCGAGCGCTGATAACCATCGCACCGCAGACGACGGGCAGATTATCGCGCGGCAGAATGCGATCCTCGCGCAGGCGCAGTCGCAATATCAGGCTGCACTCGATGCTAACTCGCAGATGCAGGCGCTGCGCGCCGAATACGGCGCATATCAGAATCTGCAGGCGCAGGCGATCAAAGATGGTGACTTCGCGCTCGCGCAGCAGTATGCGACCTATGCGCAGCAGACCAGCGCGCAGCTTACTTCGCTGATGGGCGGCACAGAGCATATCGCGAGCAGCGCTGACAGCATTTACAACAGCCTCGGGACGCACCTTACCGACGTTGGCGGATATATCGTCAGTTCTGGGCAGTCGGTTGTTTCAGCAGTCCAGTCGAGCGCGTCTCAGATATCGAATACGGTTGCTGCTGGCGTCGCAGCCACTGTCGCAGCCTATGCCGTGCAGATGGGCAATCTGATATCGGTTGCTGGTGCCTGGGGCGCTGCAGGTGGCGGCACGCGCACCGGCTTGAATGGAACGACAGGCGGCGTATCGCCGAACCTTCCTAGCGGTTCTGGTGGCGGCACAGTAGGCAACGGTCCTGGACTGCCGAGCCAATCGCCGGATGCTGTTAATAGTGCCAAGGGTGGCAATTCTGTAGGCGCGACGCCTGTCGACCCGGTAACCGGAAAGCCTCTAACGTTCGCGCCGCCCAACATTGATTGGACGCCTAAAGTCACGCCTAAAGCTCCCGTTAGCGATCAGGGAGAAGTCTACACTTCGACGCCTGGAAGCACCAGCACGTCGAGCCAGTCTGTCGGAACTCCCGGCACAGGAGCCTCGATTGACCTGCAGATTAACGCTGCAGCGAAAGCGGCAGCGCAGGCTGTCGCTCCGAATACTGCGCGCGATAAGAATGCGCAGGGGCCAGAGACGAATGCCGCTAATTTTGATCCGGTCGCAGCGGCTGCGCTTACCGGCCAGAGCGTGTGGGAGGCGCTGCAAGGCCATTACGATGCAGTCGGAGCAGTCAACAGGCAGGAGGCAGAAGCCAGAGCGGGTGCGGCAGCGCAGGCTCAGAACACATACACGTCTACGGCTGGCAGCACTTCGATAAGCGGCACTTCTGGCCCCGCTGCGCCTCCTGGATATACGCCTTCTACGCTTCCGCAGGCAATGCAGGATGCAGCTAAGGCTACCAGTTCTGCTGCTGCAGCGATCGCTTCTGCCAGCCAAGCCGCTGATAAAATCGCCACGGTCAATGCAGAAATGGTCGCAGCAAACAAGGCTCTTGCAGACGCCACTGCCTCTGGAGATAAATCGAAAATCGCTCTTGCGCAGCAGCAGGTGCAATCTGTACAGCAGCTGCTCTCGGCGACGCTGGCCAGCCAGCAGCAGGCAGCTGCTGCTGCAGATAAGGCGACGCTGAATGCAGATCAGCAGAAGGCGCTAAGCGCGCAGCTGGTTGCCGCGCAACGCGCGCTGGCAGATGCGACAGCCTCAGGCGATAAGCAGAAAATGGCTGAAGCTCAGATGCAGGTCGATTCGATAAAGCAGCTGATCTCTGCCGTAATGAACAATCAGACGGCCACTGCTCCGCCTCCTACGCCCATATCGAATAGCGCCTCTGTTTCACCAGCAGGCACGAATGGACAGAGCGCAGCTTTCGATCCTGCGCCGCTCTATAACTGGCTCTCGACGATCGCAGGATGGGAGAAAACCGAAGTCGACGCGATCAACGGCGCGCGCGATATGATCTCTGACCGGTCTGTCTGGGGAAACAACATCATTGCGAACACGATCGCGGATCTGGCACCGCATATCGATTTCGTCGCTGATAGCGTGGTTGCTGCGATCAATCACCTGGGCAAGGCCTGGAACCTGCCAAGCTTCGATGTCGGTGGCCGCATTCATGGCGATCAGATCGCTAAAGTCCATGACATGGAATGGGTGATACCTGCGACTGGGCCGATAAGCCTTCCGCCTGATATCATGGCGCGCATTCAAATGCCGACAGTGCCGACGCTCCCATCAGTTCCTAGCGTGCCGACGAGCATTCAGGGTGGCGGGGGCGATGTCTACATCAATAGCGTAAACGTGCAGGCGAATAACGTCGACGAGCTGCTGCGTGAGATTTCCTCGCGCGTAAAGACGCGCACCGGCAGAACAGCGAAGTTCTCTAACTAACATGGCGATCAAAATCTTTATCGACGAGCCTTTCCTGGGGCTGGTGGACCGCACAGACTGGCTCTTTTATGGCGATCAGGCGACTTTCAACCTGATAAAAGGGCAGCGCGGCACTGCTGATTTTTCCTTTGTTATTCCGTCGAGTATTGACTATCGCCCCACTAAAGGCACGCAGGTTTTTATTCATGAGCTTGTCGGCAATACCTCGCCAACGGATACGATCGTCTTCGCCGGTACGATCGATTCCTTTCGCGAGCGCTGGATCGGAGATTACGGCTATGTGGTCTTCTCGATCACCTGCGTATCGCTCGATCAAACGCTAGACGTTATTCGCATTCCGCCGACAGCTTATTTCAACGAGACAGCAGGCGACATTTTAACCGATCTTTTCAATACGTACATTGCTCCTCTGGGCGTGCCTGTAACGCTCGGGACTGTTCAGGCAGGCCCGACTATCGACAGCTTTGTTATCCGGTGGGATCGGTTCAACGATCTCGCGCAGAAGCTGGCGACGATCGCGCAGTTTATTACAGGCGTGCAGATGAGCGATCAAACGCTCTTCTTTCAGGAGCAGACGACGACGCCTGCGCCGTTCACTGTGCGCAGCTACCTGTGGGAGTCTGGCGACTGGAACGAAACGCGCGTCGACTTTCGCGACCGGCAGCTGATCCAGATTGCCTTCACTGCTTTCTCTACGTCTAACGAGATGATCCCTGGCGACGGCACGAGCGGGTTTGTTAGCCTGTTTCGGCGCGTCGACAGAATCACCAGCGCCTGCCTGACGACGAGCACGCAGGCTACAGCGCAGGGCATCTTCGGCACTTCCTCGCCTCTCTCGCCCGCGCAGCCTTCGCCAGGGGATACCTTCCGTATCGGGCCTTCAGGCGAAGAGCCTTACACCTTCGTTGCATCGCTCGACAATACACTGCGCAATCAGATCCTGATCGGCGCGACAGTGAACGATACCGCGATCAACACCTTTCACGCGATCAACGGCACGCAGATATGGAAAGGCGTTAAGTTCAGCCTGCCGACCTGGGAAAACGATCAATGCAATGCTGATCTGCCTAGCGGAAACGTCTTCGTAATCCGCTGCAAGAATCCAGGCACAGGCGGCAATGGCATTCTGTTGACAACCACGAGCGCGACGTTTGTATGGAGTGCAGGCGCGCTGGCAGACGGAACTGATGGAGTGTCGAACGCGCTGCGCGTCGGGATTTTGGGTGCGGGCGATACAGGCAACGATATTCTTTACCAAAGCGGCAGCAACCAGCTCCTGCTCGCTGCCCCCGTTCAGGTAGGAGAAACGCTGAGCGTCGCTTACTATGCGCTCGGCGCCGATACGATCGCTGTCGAGGATTCTGCGCTAGTGGCGATTCGCGCGGCGGTCGAGGATGGATCTGGCCGCTACGATCAGCTGATAACCGATACGAACAATACCGACGCGATCTCGGCATACGTCGAAGCTGTAAACGCGCTGACAGCTTACAAGACGCTACCCTCGAGCTTTTCCTTTTCGATCGATCAGGCGTTGCTCGCTCCTGGGCAGCTGCTCACGATATCAATCGTTTCGCCTGCGAAGGCACCAGTCCTGCTGAATGGCACATGGCTCGTGCAGGAAATTCAGGCCACGCTGATTCCTGGAATGGAGTCGCTACCGGAACCGTTCGGCCATTTCCGCTACAAGATCACCGTAATTAACGTGCCCGTCGTCGGCACCTTCGTTGATTTCTTTCAGAATCTGGCTATCGTTACTCCTGCCGGTTCTCAGACTGCCAGCAACGGAACCACTATCCAGGTAGCGACGCCGACGCTCAAGGACCCCACAACAGCGCCAGCGGGCGCGCCGGTATCAGGCACGCCCTCGCAGCCTGCAGGCCAGCAGTGGGTTCAGGAAGCTCCTGGAATGTATCGGATCTGGAAGGCGAAGGATTTAGTCGTCGACGCTGCCGACAATACTAAGGTAACGTCTGCCTCGCGCCCATTCGTCGCAGGCGACGTCGGCAGCTACGTGATCGTCACAGGCGGCGCAGGGTGGACTACCGGAACCTATACCATCAGCGCAGTCGTCGGAGTGATCGCCACGCTTAGCGGTTCGCCTGCAGCAGTTAGCACGACGCATGGTGAATGGGAATTGCGCTCGCCTGGACTGCTCGCGCTTTCCTGGGTGCCTCTCGCCTCTGCCTATACCGGAAACCAGATCGTTATTTTAGAGAAAAACGGCCTGGAGCTTTCGCCTTTCGACCCCACTGAAGTCGGATACGTCGAAGGTGGCGGCGACTATCTGATTATCAACAAAAACCAGATTCAGCTTGCGGTACCTGCTTCTGGTGGCGATGTCTTTATCGCGACGTATTTCCCGAATGGAATCGTTAAGGCGCCAGAAGGCCCAGAGGCACCGCCTGTATCGGCCAGCCTATTCTTAGTCGCTCACGACGACGGCGCAAGCGCTGGCGATATCGTCATGACGTCGCCTGATGGATCTACCTGGACGTCGCAGAATACGCCTCTGCCGGATTCTGGAAAGACGGTCGCCTTCGGCGCTGGCGTCTATGTTCTAGGCGCAGACTTCACGTCGACTACTGAGCAGATAGCGACTTCTCCAGATGGCGTTACCTGGACGCTGCAAAGCTCTCCTGCTGATAACGGCCACGTTAATAAAATCATTTTTGCAAATAGCCAGTTCGTCGCTCTCTATAAAGTCGGCAGCACAAACGGCGTAATGACGTCGCCTGACGGCGTTACCTGGACTGCTCAAACGATCACGAGCACAGGCACAGCATGGGCTGATTTAGCGTATGGGGCAGGCGTTTACGTGGCTGTCGGAAATGGAAGCTCGACGACTTCTATTATGAGTTCGCCAGACGCTGTGACCTGGACGAATCGATCTGTCGCCGTAACACCGCAGTTTACCTGCGTCGCTTTTGGCGCTGGCGTCTTCGCAGCTCTTGGCGGCGTGGGAGGTTCCGGCATTCACTTGCACACTTCTCCTGACGGTATCACCTGGACGTCGCAGGCCGACCCCGCAGGCGACACGCGCATCTGGAATGGCGTCGTCTTCGGAGGCTCGCAGTTCGTTGCCGTGACGACGCACGGCTCAAGCCCGCAGGCCATGACGTCGAACGATGGAGTTACCTGGAGCACGCAAACGACACCGTCAACCAGAAATTGGCAGGCAGTCGGCTATGGAAATAGCCTATACGTCGCAGTGGCGAATCAGAGCGCCAGTACTACCCTGGCTGTTATGACTTCGCCAGACGGTATTACCTGGACCACGCAAACGACACCGAGCGCAGGATTCTGTAAGGGGGTGACTTTCGGCTAGCTTCTGATATCCTGTGGGGGTGACCGATTCGGAAGCCTTCGCTAAACTTCAGCAGATCGAAGCTAATCTGCTGGCTGCAAAGCAGGCGCTCGATCTATACGACTTTAGAAAGGAGTCAAAAAACATGGCCGTTTCTCCGCAAGTAGCTGCTCTTATCGAGCAGTTCAACCAAGCAACCAACGCGATCGCTGCCCGTATTCAGGCCCTCGTCGCCGGTCAGGGCAACCTTTCCGCCGATGATCTCGCTGCCTTCAACACCGAGATTGCCAACCTGCAGGCTCTGGGGCAAAACCCGGACCAGCCGGTACCGCCCGCTGCCTAAGCAGGCCTCGGCGCTTCCTTCGTTTTCTCTGTCGCTTACTATCCCATCTGGCGCAGTCGGTTAGTCCCGACTAGCGCCAGTCGCTTTTTAGGGGTAGCATTTGACGAATGACGAAGCTTGCTGCGCTGATCGCGCAAATGGAAGGATTCGGGAAGCCGGGAGTCGTGCCTACTCTGCGGCATAACCCTGGCGATCTAAGGCACTCCCCGCACTCGCAGCACCCAGACCCAAGGAAACCTGAAGATATCGGCACGATCGATACCGACGCTCACGGCTGGCAGGATCTCGAAAGACAGCTACAGCTTTACGCTGCGCGCGGGATGACGCTGCGGCAGGCTGTCTGGCAATTCGCGCCGCCGAATGAGAACAACACTGCGCACTATCTGGATTTCGTATGCAAGGGCTTAGGCATGGGGCCTGATAGCCCCATGCGCGAGGTGCTGAAGGTTATCGCTTCTTAGGCGGCAGGCTGAACTGAGGAAGGCGCACCCGGTTGTCGGCGACAGCCTGCGGCAACCAGATAGGCGGCGCGCAAAGTCCTTCGGTCGGGTCGAAGCATCCCTGGTTAGGAACGCATTCGCCGCGATCGTAGCAGTTAAAGGTACCGTCTGGGTTCTGAGTGCAGACGATATCGCCTGTATCTTCTCTGTGAGATCCCATCGGGCACTCTGCACTCGCGACTATCGAGCAGCAGAGGAGTAATAGAAACAGAGTGGCTAAAGTTTTCATTGTGATAGTATAAGCCAGCGCTGAAGCGTAAAAAATCCCCTGGCAGGTGGCAACCCACCAGGGGAGAAGACTTTCGGAGGATTATTAGAGACAGTGCGATTATATATGCACTGTCTCTTTTTTTACTCCGTACTTTAGCTTATAAAGCGCTATTTATTTTGCTGGCGCCGCGATAGCTGCAGGTTTCTTGTTTGCAGCCTCGATCGCCTGCACGAGTGCCTGCACCTTGTTATT
>Ga0105238_10003874_pt1 | contig 14857 bp, 15 predicted proteins | sample KBSC34metaG_FD_81526 | JGI IMG/M metagenome (GOLD analysis project Ga0105238, IMG submission 81526) | Corn rhizosphere microbial communities from Kellogg Biological Station, Michigan, USA - KBS C3-4 metaG | ecosystem: Host-associated > Plants > Roots > Rhizosphere > Soil | place: Michigan, USA... | reverse complement strand
GTAGGGCGTCTTCATCATCAGCGCCGTGCGGCGGATCTCGAAGCTGTCGGCCAGCGACTGCTTGCCCTCGGTGGTGTTGAACACCAGCTGCACCTCGCCGTTCTTCATGGCGTCGACGATGTGCGGGCGGCCTTCCAGGACCTTGCGCACCACCTGCACCTTCAGGCCCTGCTGGGCCAGGTAGGCCGCCGTCCCGCCGGTCGCCAGCACCCGGAAGCCCTCGCCCAGCAACAGGCGCACCGGCTCGACGATCCATTCCTTGTCGGCGTCCTTCACCGAGACGAACAGGCAGCCCGACTTCGGCAGGTTCACCCCACCGCCCAGCTGGCTCTTGGCGAAGGCGCGGGCGAACGCGGGCATCAGGCTCTCGCCCGGCCGCACCCAGTCCAGCCCCATCACCTCGCCGGTCGAGCGCATCTCCGGCCCCAGCACCGTGTCGACGCCGGCGAAGCGGGCGAACGGGAACACCGCCTCCTTCACCGCGATGTGGTCGTAGGGCAGCTCTTCCAGGTCGAACTCGGAAAGCTTCGCGCCGGCCATCACCTTGGCCGCGATCGCCGCCAGCGGCCGCCCGATGGTCTTGGCCACGAACGGCACGGTGCGGCTGGCGCGCGGATTGACCTCGAGGACGAAGATGCGCGGCGCGGCCGAATGCGGCTCCTCGATCGCGAACTGCACGTTCATCAGGCCGCGCACCTGCAGCGCCTTGGCCATGGCCTCGGTCTGGCGTTTCAGCTCGGCGATCGTGTCCGGCTTCAGCGAGAACGGCGGCAGCGAGCACGCGCTGTCGCCGGAGTGCACGCCGGCCTCCTCGATGTGCTCCATCACGCCGGCCACGAACACCGCGCCGTCGGCGTCGCAAATGGCGTCCACGTCCACCTCGGTGGCGCGGCTGAGGTACTGGTCGATCAGGACGGGGCTGTCCCCCGAGACCTGCACGGCGTTGGTGATGTAGCGCTCGAGCTGCTCGTCATCGCGCACGATCTCCATCGCCCGGCCGCCCAGCACGTAGGAGGGGCGGATCACCACCGGGTAGCCGACCTGGTGGGCGCCGGCGAACGCCTCGTCGCGCGAGCGGGCGATGGCGTTGACCGGCTGGGCGATCTTCAGCCGGTGCAGCAGCTGCTGGAACCGCTCGCGGTCTTCGGCCAGGTCGATGGCGTCCGGGCTGGTGCCCAGGATCGGCACCCCGGCGTCCTCCAGCGGCTTGGCCAGCTTCAGCGGCGTCTGGCCGCCGAACTGCACGATCACGCCCAGGAGCTTGCCGTTCGACTGCTCGACGTCGATCAGCTCCAGCACGTCCTCGGCCGTCAGCGGCTCGAAGTAGAGCCGGTCCGAGGTGTCGTAGTCCGTCGAAACCGTCTCGGGGTTGCAGTTGACCATGATCGACTCGACGCCGACCTCGTCCAGCGCGAACGCCGCGTGGCAGCAGCAGTAGTCGAACTCGATCCCCTGGCCGATCCGGTTCGGCCCGCCGCCCAGAATGATCGCCTTGGTCCGGTCCGAAGGGTCGCTCTCGCAGTCCGGCGCCTGGCCCAGCGCGCCGGTCTCGTACGTCGAGTACATGTACGGGGTCTCGGCCCGGAACTCGCCGGCGCAGGTGTCGATGCGCTTGAACACCGGCCGCACGCCCAGCGCGCGGCGGCTGTTGCGCACCGCAGATTCGGTCAGGTGCGTCAGCGTCGCCAGCCGCGCGTCGGAGAACCCCTGCGCCTTCAGCGCCCGGAAGCCGGCCGCGTCGGCGGGAAGGCCGCGCTCGCGGATCGCCTGCTCCCCAGCCACCAGCGCTTCGATCTGGCGCAGGAACCACGGCTCGTACGAGCATGCGCCATGGATCTCGTCGCACGTCAGCCCCTTGCGGAAGGCCTCGGCGATGACGCGCAGCCGGTCCGGCGTCGGGATCGCCAGGGCCCGCAGGATCGCCGCGTGGCCCATTTCCGGGTCGTCGCCGCCCTCGATCTCCACCTCGTCCAGGCCCGTCAGTCCGGTTTCAAGCCCGCGCAAGGCCTTCTGCAGGCTCTCGGCGAAGGTGCGCCCGATGGCCATCACCTCGCCCACCGACTTCATCGAGGTGGTCAGGTAGGGCTCGCTGCCCGGGTACTTCTCGAACGCGAAGCGCGGGATCTTGGTGACCACGTAGTCGATGGAGGGCTCGAACGAGGCCGGCGTCGCGCCGGTGATGTCGTTCATCAGCTCGTCCAGCGTGTAGCCGACGGCCAGGCGCGCGGCGACCTTGGCGATCGGGAAGCCGGTCGCCTTCGACGCCAGCGCCGAAGAGCGCGACACCCGCGGGTTCATCTCGATGACGACCATGCGGCCGTCCTTCGGATTGACCGCGAACTGCACGTTCGACCCGCCGGTCTCCACCCCGATCTCGCGCAGCACCGCGATCGAGGCGGCCCGCATGCGCTGGTATTCCTTGTCGGTCAGCGTCAGCGCCGGGGCCACGGTGATCGAGTCCCCGGTGTGGACGCCCATCGGGTCGATGTTCTCGATGGAGCAGACGATGATGCAGTTGTCCGCCTTGTCGCGGACCACCTCCATCTCGAACTCCTTCCAGCCCAGCACGCTCTCTTCGATCAGCACCTCGGTGGTCGGCGACAGGTCCAGGCCGCGCTCGACGATCTCGCGGAACTCCTGGGCGTTGTAGGCGATGCCGCCGCCGGTGCCGGCCAGGGTGAACGACGGCCGGATGATCGCCGGCAGGCCCACGTACTCCAGGCCCTCCAGCGCCTCATCCAGCGTGTGCGCCGCCTTCGAACGCGGGCTCTCCAGGCCCAGGTGGTCCATGGCGTCGCGGAACTTCTGGCGGTCCTCGGCCTTGTCGATCACCTCGGCCCGCGCGCCGATCATCTCGACGCCGTACTTGGCCAGCACGCCCATCTGCTCCAGCGCCAGCGCGGTGTTCAGCGCCGTCTGCCCGCCCATCGTCGGCAGCAGCGCGTCCGGCCGTTCTTTGGCGATGATCTTCTCCACCATCGCCGGCGTGATCGGCTCGACGTAGGTCGCGTCCGCCACGTTCGGATCGGTCATGATCGTGGCGGGGTTCGAGTTGACCAGGACGATCCGGTAGCCCTCGGCCCGCAGCGCCTTGCACGCCTGCACGCCCGAGTAGTCGAATTCGCAGGCCTGACCGATCACGATCGGCCCCGCGCCGATGATCAGGATCGAGGAGATGTCGGTGCGTTTGGGCAAATGTCTCTCGCGCGCACGGGCGAGCGCGCAGCGTCGCGCGCCCGCCCGACTGAAGATGCAGGTTAAGCGGCCCGTGTAGAGAGGGACTCGGGCGCGCGCAACCCTCCACCGTCATCCTCAGCCTTGCCGAGGATGACGGTGGGCTCGTGAAACCAAACGCCGGCTCAGCCCTTTGACAAATGAGGGCGCCGCTGGTGGCGCGCCCGCCCACAGAAGGGTCGTTTCCCCCGTGTCCCTGATCGAGAAGATCCCCTACCTCACCGACGAGGAGGTCGTGAACCTGCTCGCCAACGCCCAGCGGCTGGCGGAAACCGGCGACGAGCGCCAGCAGGCGGCCGCGCGCGACCTGCTGCCGGCGCTGGAGACGGCGGCGGAAGACCGCCGCGCCGCGCGCACCGCCCGCGCGCAGGCCAAGCGCATGGCCGCCCGCCGCGCGCTAGGTCAGGCCGCCGCCTGACTCCCAGGCCGGGCGTTGACTGCGGCTTCACCGTAAAGGCTTGCCGTCGGCCATAGGAGCGGGCAGCTTCACGGCCCATCCTGGCCCGACGGGAAGCCCTTACAGCCTTGGCCGCCGCGACCACGCCCGACGCCCTCTCCGCGCTGATGTCGCGCGTCGCGACCGGCGAGCGCGCGGCCCTGCGACAACTTTACGAGGCCACCTCCGCGAAGCTTTTTGCCGTCTGCCTCCGTATCCTGTCCGACCGCGAGGAGGCCGAGGACGTTTTGCAGGAGGTCTACGTCACCATCTGGCGACGCGCCGACCGCTTCGACGCGGGGCGCGCGAGCGTCATGACGTGGGTGTCCACGATCGCCCGCAACCGGTCGATCGACCGGCTTCGCGCGCGCGGGCCGCTGGCCTACGCCGACCAGGTGGAGGAGCTGGAGATCCCCGACGGCCAGGTGGGCGCCGAGGCGCTGCTCGAGGCCAAGGGCGAGCGGGGCCGCCTGAACAACTGCCTGTCCGAGCTCGACGACCGCACGGCAAAGGTGATCCGCACCGCCTTCTTCGAAGGCGTCACCTACGAGGCGCTGGCGCGGCGCATGGACACGCCGCTCGGCACGGTGAAGAGCTGGGTCCGCCGCGGCCTCGCCAAGCTCAAAGGGTGTCTGGAGCGATGAGCGAAGCGCCAGACCTCTCCGAAGCCGAAGCCTTCGCCGCCGAGCATGCGCTGGGCGTGCTGAGCGCGGCCGAGCGCCGGGCGGCCGAGCTGCGCATGGCCCAGGAGCCGGACTTCGCCGCGCTCGTCGAGGCGTGGCGCGAGCGCCTGGCGCCGATGGCCGACCAGCTGGCGCCCGTGGCGCCGCCCTACGGCGTCTGGGCCGCCGTCTCCAAGGCGCTGCCGGCCAACGACAACACGGCGGGCCGGGCCCTGCGCTTCTGGCGCGGCGCGACCGCCGCGTCGCTCAGCCTCGCCGCCGCCGGCGTCGCCGCGGCGATCTTCGTGGGCGCCCGCCCGCCGGCCGTGGTCCAGCCGCCGCAGCCGGGCCAACTGCTGGACGCCAGCCTGGTCAGCCAGTCCGGCGCGCCGGTGCCGCTGTTCGTCGCCGCCTACGACCCGGTGCGCAAGGCGCTGATCGTGACCTCGCTGGTCACCGCCAACACCGACCCCGCCCACGTGCACGAGCTGTGGGTGATCCCCTCTGACGGCAAGCCGCGGCCGCTGGGCATCATCAAGCCGGGGACCACCCAGGCCATGCCGATGCCCGAGAAGTACCTGCCCTCGCTCGCCGAAGGCTCGGCCCTGGCCGTCTCGCTCGAACCGCCGGGCGGGTCGCCGAAGGTCGACGCGCCGACCGGCCCGATCACCGCCGTCGGCAAGCTGGCGAAAATATAATTTGCGTCGTCCGCATCTGATTTAAGTCATCGAGCGGTAATGCCTTCTAGAGCTGGCCAGCGTGGCCAGCATCCAGAGGGATTACGTAGATGAAATTCAAGCTCGTTTCGGCTCTCGTGGCCGGCGTTGCGCTGGCGACCTCCGCCGGAACCTTCGCCAATGCTCAAATGGCGGCAGAGAAGACTGTCCAGGTGGGCGGCGCACCCATGTATCCGTCCAAGAACATCATCCAGAACGCCGTCAACTCGAAGGACCACACCACCCTGGTCGCGGCCGTGAAGGCCGCGGGCCTCGTCGAGACCCTGTCCGGCCCCGGCCCGTTCACGGTGTTCGCGCCCACCAACGCCGCCTTCGGCAAGCTGCCGGCGGGCACGGTCGACGACCTGGTGAAGCCCGAGAACAAGCCCACCCTCACCAAGGTGCTGACCTACCACGTGGTCCCGGGCCGCCTGTCGTCCGCCGACCTGATGAAGACCGCGGCGATGGGGATGGGCAAGAACACGCTCAAGACGGCCGAAGGCGAGACCCTGACGGTGACCTCCAAGTCCGGCGCCATCTGGCTCACCGACGCCAAGGGCGGCATGTCCAAGGTCACCATCGCCAACGTCAACCAGTCCAACGGCGTGATCCACGTCGTCGACACGGTGCTGATGCCCTGACTGGCGCCGTGCGCGAAGGGGCCGGGCGACCGCAAGCGCCCGGCCCCACCTCTTGAGAGCCGCACCGCCGAGGCGACGGAACGGCCGCATCCTGCAACCGCGGACTACGCGGATTGCGCGGATCTCCCCCGAGACGCCGCAACGCGGCGGCTTAGCAAATTCAAGTACGGAAGACGCGGACTCACGCGGAATACGCGGCCTCCTTCCGCGCTTTCCGCGTCCTTCCGCGCATTCCGCGTTCAAATCGGGCGTCTCCGCCGCCGCGGAGGCAGGCGGAGTTCCCATCCGCGTAATCCGCGTAATCCGCGGTTCAAAGGACCAGAGCCTCCGCTCGCACGGAGGCGCGTGGTCCTACTGCGGCGCCCCGGCGCTCCGATGGCGGTGGTGGCGCCTAGGCGGCGGCGGGTTGGTGTCGGTCGTTCCGTGGTTGATGGTCGAGAAGCCGACGAAGCCTTCCGGGTGCGTGCCCCAGCGGTCGGTGACGATGGTCGACGAGCCGTTGGTCACGGTCGTGCCGATGTGCATGCCGACCTGTTCGCTGGGCGTCGGCTGGGCGAGGGCGGATGTGGCGGTCAGCGCGGCGATCGCCGCGAGCGCGCCTGTGCTGATGCGCATTGGGTCTGTCTCCAGTCCCCAGCCGCCCTGAGAACACCATGAGACAGGGTTGGGTTGCCCCTCAGGCGCCTTTCGCGCCGTCCATCAGCCCGGCGAACCGCTCGAACAGGTAGAGGCTGTCCGTGGGCCCCGGCGAGGCCTCGGGGTGGTGCTGCACCGAGAACACCGGCCGGTCCTTCAGCGCGATGCCGGCGTTGGTGCCGTCGAACAGCGAGACATGCGTCTCCATCACCGGCTCGGGCAGGCTCTCGCGGTCCACGGTGAAGCCGTGGTTCATCGAGACGATCTCCACCTTGCCGGTGGTCAGGTCCTTCACCGGGTGGTTCGCCCCGTGGTGGCCCTGGTCCATCTTCACGGTCCTGGCGCCCAGCGCCAGCGACAGCATCTGGTGGCCCAGGCAGATGCCGAACACCGGCACCCCGCTCGCCACCAGCTTGGCGATCTCCGGCACCGCGTATTCGCCGGTCGCCGCCGGATCGCCCGGGCCGTTCGACAGCAGGATCCCGTCCGGCTTGCGCGCCAGGATCTCCTCCGCCGACGTCGCCGCCGGCACCACGGTGGCCCGGGCCCCGACGCTGGTCAGCGCGCGCAGGATGTTGCGCTTGACGCCGTAGTCGACGACCACGACCTCGTACTTCGGGTCCGGCCGCGGCGTCGCGTAGCCCTCCGGCCACGACCACAGGCCCTCGTCGTAGACGAAGGGCTGCAGGCAGCTGGCGTCCTTCGCCAGGTCCAGGCCCACCAGGCCCTTCCAGGCCCGCGCCTGTTCCACCAGCGCGTCCAGGTCGAACCTGCCCTCCGGGTGATGGGCGATCACCCCGTGCGGCATGCCGTTCTCGCGGATCGTCCGCGTCAGCGCGCGGGTGTCGACGCCGCTGAGGCCGATCACGCCGCGGCGCACCATCCACGTCGGCAGGTCGACGTCGGCGCGCCAGTTGGCTGGCGGCGTCGGCAGGTCGCGGAAGATCGCGCCCCGCGCTGCGGTCGCCGCGGTCTCCGGCATCTGCTCGCGGTCTTCCAGGTTGGTCCCGACGTTGCCCACGTGCGGGAAGGTGAAGGCCACGATCTGGGCCATGTAGGAGGGGTCCGTCAGGATCTCCTGGTAGCCGGTCATGGCCGTGTTGAAGCAGACCTCGCCGACGGCTTCCCCGACCGCGCCCACGCCATAGCCCTGCAGCACGGTCCCGTCGGCCAGCACGAGCACGCCGGTGCATCCGGGCAGCAGGTCGCGCGTCGCGGCGGGCAAGGGGGTGCTCCTTTTCGGCAAACGGCCGCGTAGGTAGTGAGTCGCGAACGGCCGGTCAACGCGCCAATATCACGCTGCAAGCCTCGCCGTCCCGGCGCGCAAGGGGACCCCCGACATGACCGACGCCTACATCGATCCCGACCGCGCCGCCTGGGACGCCTTCAAGGCCCTGCCGCGCGACAAGCCCATCCAGATGCTGAACCTGATCCGCCTGCGCGACCGGGCCGAGTACCCGCAAGACCACCCCGACCACGGCAAGCCGATCAGCGGCGCGCAGGCCTACCGCGAATATGGCCGCACGATCGGCCCCCACTTCGCCAAGCTCGCCGCCCGCCAGGTCTGGGCCGGCAAGCCGCAGGTGATGGTCACCGGACCCCAGTCCGAAGCGTGGGACCTCTGCTTCATCGCCGAATATCCTTCGCCCCAGGCCTTCATCGACATGGTCCGCGATCCCGACTACCGCGCCAACGTGGTCCCCCACCGCACCGCCGCCGTCGCCGACTCGCGGCTGTTGTGCCTGGCGCCGCAGGACGCCTCAGCGGACCTCGGCCACTAACGCGGGTGTCAGCATGCGAGGGAACTTCGTCATTCCGCCGGGCGAGGGCAGGGCGCATCATCGCCGCATGCTGATCCTCAAGCCCAACTGCGAGTGCTGCGACCGCGACCTGCCGCCCGACAGCGCCCTGGCCCGCATCTGCACGTTCGAGTGCACTTTCTGCGCCGAGTGCGCCGACACCCGCCTCGCCGGAACCTGTCCCAACTGCGGCGGCAACCTCGTCGCCCGGCCGATCCGGCCGCCCGCCATGCTGGCGAAATACCCGGCCTCCACCGAGCGGGTCACCAAGCCCCACGAGGCCTGCGCCGCCTAGGGTCCGCGGCGCGGGCCTGCTAAACTCGCAGGCATGCCCATCACCACCGTCGGCCTCGATGCCGACGACACCCTTTGGCACAACGAGACCATCTTCCGGATGACCCAGGCGCGGTTCCGGGAGCTGATGGCCGACCACGCCGAGCCGGAGTTCCTGGACGCCCGCCTGGCGGAGGTGGAGCGGCGCAACCTCGCCCTCTACGGCTACGGCGTGAAGGGCTTCACGCTGTCGCTGATCGAGACCGCCATGGACATCACCGGCGGCGAGCCGCCGGGCCGGATCATCGCCGACATCCTGGACGCCGGGCGCGAGATGCTGCGCCATCCGGTGGAGCCGCTGCCCGGCGCGGAGGAGGCGGTCCATGAACTGGCCGCCCACTACACCCTGGTGCTGATCACCAAGGGCGACCTCCTGCACCAGGAGCAGAAGCTGGCCGCCTCGGGCCTGGGCGAACTCTTCCGCGGCGTGGAGATCGTCAGCGAGAAGGACGCCGCCGGCTACGCCCGCATCTTCGCCCGCCACGGCGACGGGGGCCCGGAGCAGGCCGCCATGGCCGGCAACTCGCTGCGCTCCGACGTCCTGCCAGCCCTCGAAGCCGGCGCCTTCGCCGCCCACATCCCCTACCACGTCACCTGGGCCCACGAATCCGCCGACCCGCCCACCGGCCACCCGCGCTTCGCCGAACTCCCCTCCATCCGCGACCTCCCCGCCTGGGTGGAGAGCCTGGCGTAGAGAGCTCCGCCGAGACTCTGCGGAACGCCGATTCAGCGATTTCGAACCACGGATTACTCGGATTACACAGATTTCGCGGACGCTTCTGCCGAGACGCCGCATAGCGGCGGCTCAGTAGTAGGAACACGGAAAACGCGGACTCGCGCGGACGACGCGGACCCCTTCCACGCTTTCCGCGTCCTTCCGCGAATTCCTTGTTCAATCGAGCGCCTCCGCTGCCGCAGAGGCCGGGCGGATCTCCGTCCGCGCAATCCGCGTAATCTGCGTAATCCGCGGTTGAAAGCGGGCGTCTCCGCTGCCGCGGAGGGAGGCGTGTCACAACGGACCACGCTGGAGCGTCTTGCTCCTGAGAATGGACAGGAGTGGCCTCGTGGCGGTTCGGATCTTGGCGGCCTTGCTGGCCGTGATGCTGGCGGGGAACGGCGTGGTGATGCTGGTCGCCGGGCCCTGGTGGTACGACCACGTGCCGGGGGTGGTCGCCACGGGGCCCTACAACGCCCACTTCGTGCGCGACATCGGCGCGGCCTACCTCGTGGCCGGCGGCGCGCTCGGCGCCTACCTCGCGTGGCCCGGGATCGCCTGGTCTGGGTTGGTGGCGTCCGCCTCGTTCCAGCTGCTGCACGTGGGCGTCCACGTCTTCGACGCCGTCTGCGGGACCAAGCCGCTCGCCGACGTCGCCCGCGACTTCGCCGGCGTCTACGCCCCCGCGATCCTCACCGCCCTCATCGCATTCAAGAAACCGCCCCAGTCCGCCTGAAGGAGCCCGCCCCATGCTGAAGGCCTATTTCACCCGCTACCTCGACAACTTCGAGCGCCAGTGGAGCTATGACGCCAGCTACATGCGCGAGGTGCTGGACGTCAGCCCCGGCAGCTTCCTGAAGTTCATGCTCGGCAGCCAGGCCGCCGACCGGAAGGCCGCGCCGCCCGAGGCGCTGGCCGCCGCGGGCCTCGTCGGCACCATGGCCGAGGACTGCGGCCCCTGCACCCAGATCGGCGTCGACCTGGCCGGCGCGAGCGGCGTGAAGCCCGAGGTGCTGCGCGCCATCCTGGCCGGCGACGAGCAGGGCATGGGCGAGACCGCCGCGCTGGCCTGGCGCTTCGCCCGCGCCAGCCTGGCCCGCGACATGGAAGCCTGCGACCCGCTGCGCGACGAGATCGTGCGCCGCTGGGGCAAGAAGGCGCTGGTGGCGATCTCGCTGTCGCTCACCGCGGCGCGGGAATACCCGACGCTGAAGTACGCGCTGGGCCACGGCAAGGCGTGCTCGAAGGTCGTCGTCGCCGGCGTCGCCCAGCCGGTCGCCGCGGCCAAAGTCGTCATTGAGCCAATCGCAGCTTGAACAACAACGCTGTCATCCCGGCCGGATCGGCCTTGCAGGCCGTCCGGGATGACGTGGAGGGATAGGACCGATGGACCAGGAGCGGACGAATGCATTCGAGGCCCAGCGGCCGCGGCTGATGCGCCTGGCCTACCGCATGCTGGGCAGCCTCAGCGAGGCCGAGGACGCCGTGCAGGACGCCTGGCTGCGCTGGACCCGCGCCGGCGACGACGTCGCCGACCCGGCCGCCTGGCTGGTGCGCGCGACCACGCGCCTCTGCATCGACCGCCTGCGCGCGGCCAAGGCCGAGCGCGCGCACTACAAGGGTCCCTGGCTGCCCGAGCCCCTGGTCGAGCCGCTGGCCGATCCGGTGGAGCGGGCCGAGGACGTCTCGATCGCCTTCCTGCTCGCGCTCGAGCGCCTGTCGCCGCTGGAACGCGCGGTCTTCCTGCTGCACGACGTCTTCGACGAGGACTACGCCGAGGTGGCCGCCACCCTGGAGCGGTCGGAGGCGGCCGTGCGCCAGCTGGCCAGCCGCGCCCGCGAGCACGTCCGCGAGGCCCGCCCGCGCTTCTCCGTCCCGCCGGAGACCGCCCAGAAGCTGATCACCGCCTTCGCCGCGGCCTCCGCCACCAACGACTTCACCGCGCTCTCGGCCCTGCTCACCGAGGACGCGGTGATGATCACCGACGCCGGCGGCAAGCGCCCGGCGGCGCTGCGCGTGCTGGTCGGCCGCGACGACATCCTGCGCCTGCTGAAGGGCCTGCAGTGGCGCCATGGCCTTCCCGAGACGGAGCGCTTTGAGATCGCCCGCATCAACGGCGCCCCGGGCCTGATCGCCCACCTCTACGACGGCCCCCAGACCATGGCCCTGGAGCCCGCCCCCGACGGCCGCATCTGCGCCGTCTACGTCACCCGCAACCCCGACAAGCTCACCCACCTCGCCACCAAGTGAAGAGCCCCCGCGCATGCAGAGGCTCAGTCATTTGAACCGCGGATTACGCGGATGACGCGGATTTCTCGGATTGTGCGCGACCCCGAGACGCCGCGGAGCGGCGGCTCAGCAATCTCAAACACGGAAGACGCGGACTCACGCGGAATACGCCGACTCCTTCCGCGCTTTCCGCGTCCTTCCGCGTATTCCGCGTTCAAATCGACCGCCCCCGCTCCCGCGGAGCCTCAGTCATTTTTGAACCGCCGATTACGCGGACTACGCGGATTACGCAGACCGCGTTCCAGAGACGCCGCAACGCGGCGGCTCGGCAATTTCAAACACGGAAAACGCGGACTCACGCGGAATCCGCGGACGCCTTCCGCGTTTTCCGCGTCCTTCCGCGAATTCCGCGTTCAATTTGAGCGCCTCCGCTTCCGCGGAGGCCGGGGCCTAGCGCCTACGCACCTGGCGGACGGCGAAGCTGTGGAAGTGGCCGGCCCAGCGGCGCAGGGCGGCCAGGATCGAGGTGCCCCAGACCACCAGGAAGATCATCGCCCAGAACACCTCCTGGGCCCGCGCCTGGGCTTCGGGCGAGGCGTCCTCGGCCGAGCGGCCGCCCAGCAGGCGGCCCACGCCCAGGTATTCCAGCGCACCGATGGCGAGGAGCGTCACGAGGAGCGCTCCCGCGAGACGGAACCACATGATCAATGCGTCCATCCCCCTCACGTCCGACGCCTGACTGACGGCGCGGAACATCGTCCTTGCGGCCACGCTGGTCAACTCGCGCCTGGAGCGAATTAACGAAGTTTCACCCTGCGACCGATTCTGACGCAGCGGTGAATCAATCCACACTGACGCGACTTTTCCCCGTGTTGCACAGGCCTGGTGCGGGCCGATTGCGGTAGTGAGTTGCGGATGGCCGGACGGTTCGACGAGCGCTTCCTGGACGAGATCAAGTCTCGCCTGCGCCCCTCCGACGTCATCGGCAAGACGGTGAAGCTGCGCCGCCAGGGCCGCGAGTACGTGGGCCTGTCGCCCTTCACCAAGGAGAAGACGCCCAGCTTCTACGTCAACGACGACAAGGGCCAGTTCTTCGACTTCAGCTCCGGCAAGACCGGCGACATCATCACCTTTCTGCAGGAGACCGAGCGGCTCAGCTTCGTCGAGGCGGTGGAGCGGCTGGCCGCCGACGCGGGCGTGCCGCTGCCGGCCGTCGACCCCCGCGCCTTCGAGCAGGAGAAGGTGCGCCAGAGCCTGGCCGACTGGCTGGAGACCGCCTGCCAGTGGTTCGAGGCGGAGCTGCGCCGCCCCGCCGGCCGCGAGGCCCGCGCCTACCTGGAAGGGCGTGGCCTGCCGGAGGGCGAATGGGCCCGCTTCCGCATCGGCTTCTCGCCGGGCGGGCGCACGGCGCTGAAGGACTACCTCGTCGCCAAGGGCGCGCGCCCGGCCGAGCTGGTCGAGACCGGCCTGCTCATCGCGCCTGAAGACGGCGGCCAGCCCTACGACCGCTTCCGCGAGCGCATCATCTTCCCGATCGCCGACGCGCGCGGCCGCATCGTCAGCTTCGGCGGCCGGGCGATGGATCCGCAGGCGCGCGCCAAATACCTGAACGGCCCCGAGACCGCGGTCTTCCACAAGGGCCACCACCTCTACGGCCTGCACGAGGCGCGCCGGCTGCTGGCGTCGGCGCCGCCCCAATACGAAAAAGGGGGTGAGGCCCCGCCGCTGGCGGTGGTCGAAGGCTACATGGACGTCATCGCCTGCCTGCGGGCGGGCATCCCCGCCGTCGCGGCCATGGGCACCGCGCTCGGCGAAGACCAGATGGAAATCCTGTGGCGCAACCATCCGGAGCCCACTCTCTGCTTCGACGGAGATAGGGCGGGGCGGCAGGCGGCGGCGCGCGCAATGGATCGCGCGCTGCCCCTGTTGAAGCCGGGCAGGAGCTTCCAGTTCGCCATCGTCGAGGGCGGCAAGGACCCCGACGACGTGCTGCGCGAACAGGGCCCGGCCGCGCTGAAGGCCCAGATGGCCAAGACCACGCCCTTCGCCGAGGCCCTGTTCATCCGCGAGCGCGACGCCGAACCCTACGACACGCCCGAGCGCAAGACGGCGCTGAAGACCCGCCTGCGCAAGCTGGCCGCCAGCATCGCCGACGGCGACCTGGCCGCCGCCTACAAGGAAGACCTGCTGGGCCGCTACGAGCAGCTGTGGCCCACCCGCGAGCCGGTCTACACCGTGGGCGCCGCCGCCCGCGCCATGAGCCGCGCGCGCTGGGACAAGCGCGGGCGCCCCGACGGCGTCTCCATGGCCCCGCCGACCCCGGAGGGCCGCGACGCCAGCCGCCGGCTGATGGCCGACACGCCGCGGGCGCTGTCCGCGGCGCTGGCGCTGGCGGCGCTGCACGATCCGGGCGTGCTGGACGACAAGCTGGAGACCGTCGGCCGGCAGGGCTTCGGCGACGCCAAGCTGGACAGCCTCGCCCACGAGCTCGTGCGCCTGCGCTACGAAGCCGACGCGCTGGAGTTCGACGCCGCCGTGCGCCACCTGCTGTCCCGCGGCTTCGCCCCCGACATGGTCCAGCGCCTGGAGGCCGACGCCCGCCGCGCCGGCGTCGCCGCCCCGTTCCTGGCCGAGACCGGCGAACGCGCCCGCGACCTCTGGCGCCAGGCCTTCGACCTGCTCATGCGCCTCGAAAGCCTAGAACGCGCCGTCGAAGCCGCCGCCCAGGACCTGGAACGCGACAACGACGCCTCGACCTTCGTCAGCCTGAAGACCGAACGCGACCACCTGCGCAAACTCATCAACTCCGACTGGGCCCACCCGGAAGAAGACGTGAAGCCCGTCCTCCCGCACTAGCCATGTTCTCTTATTGTTCTCGTCCGCGGAAACGGCTAAGGTCGTTTTGGGAACCACGGATTACGCGGATTACGCGGATTACGCAGATTGCGCGGATCAAAGGACAACCTGCTGCACGCAGAGGAGACGTTCCAGATTCGTGGGGCGATCTTCGAAGTTCACCGCACGCTCGGATGCGGCTTCCTTGAGGCGGTCTATCAGGAGGCCCTCGCGCTTGAGTTCACGTCGCGCGGCATTCCATTTGTCGGCCTTCGGCCGCTCGAGCTGAGGTACAAAGACCAGCCTCTTCGACAGCGCTACACGCCGGATTTCATCTGCTTCGACAAGATCATTGTGGAGCTGAAAGCCGTGCGCGAACTCGCGCCCGAGCATCGGGCGCAACTCGTTCACTACCTCAAGGCCACCGGACTAAAGGTCGGCCTTCTGGTGAACTTCGGCTCTCTGAGCGCCAAGATCGAACGCGTCGTCCTCGACGAGGCTCTGTCCGCGTAATCCGCGCAATCTGCGTAATCCGCGGTTCAAAATCGCGGCGTCTTCGCTCGCACGAAGCTACTCCGCGGGAACCGCCTCGGCGACCTTCCGGGCCGGCGTCGCGTTGCC
>Ga0105238_10003872_pt1 | contig 14861 bp, 8 predicted proteins | sample KBSC34metaG_FD_81526 | JGI IMG/M metagenome (GOLD analysis project Ga0105238, IMG submission 81526) | Corn rhizosphere microbial communities from Kellogg Biological Station, Michigan, USA - KBS C3-4 metaG | ecosystem: Host-associated > Plants > Roots > Rhizosphere > Soil | place: Michigan, USA... | reverse complement strand
GTTTCCGCTACGGTGCCACTGACGACTACGGCTATTACGCCGTCGAAAACAAAGTCCACATCCATGATCTGCATGCGACGATGCTGTATCTGTTGGGTCTTGATCACGAGCGACTAACGTACCGTCACGCCGGCCGCGATTTCCGACTCACCGATGTCGAAGGCCGCGTGGTGACGGACATTTTCGCGTAGCTCACATTCGCGGTTTTGCACCAATTCTGACGGATTGTTAACTACTTCTTGGCAGCCACGTTTTTCATTTCCCAACGGCGGATCGTCCAGTCGTCGCTGGATGAAACCAAATGCCTGCCATCTGGTTGAAATCGGACTTTGCGGACGCCCATTTTATGCCCGTTTAGAACAACGGGTGTCTTGTTTCCTGCGACTGTCAGCAGGCGAAGTGGATTCGTAACCTCGGCTTCGGGATCGTCTCCACACAGGCCGATCGCCAATTGCAGACCGTCTGTCGAGAAATCAAGCGTCTGGACAATCAATTTCTCCATTTCAATCGTTCTGAGCAATGATTTTGCAGGCCACGAGAAGATTTTGATTCGGCCTTCATCGTCTCCAATCGCGAGCCGTTCGTTTCTTGGTGACCAGGCGACCGAACGCAGGTTGGCCTTTCCGACGTTCCAATTCTTCGCATCGCGAATGGGACTGAGTGCAACAATTCGAGCGGTCCCGCCATCTGAAACCGCTGCCAGGAACTGTCCATATTCAGAAAATCGCATTTCATTGACGGGTTTTGTTCCCGTCGCGATTGGCCGGTGGGGCGTACCCTGGTCGACCGAAATGATCGAGATATTTCCCGAATCGTCGGCATGCGCGAGGATTGACCCTTCGAGAGTGACCTGGGTCCGTTTCAGCCTCTGACTGGTCGCGAAATGCTTGGTCTGCTTCTTGGCCAAATCCAGGATGGCGACGCTCGGTGTCTCCTTTGTCGTACCGCCGACGAGCAAATTGAGTCTACTGCAGCCAGAAATCGAATTGGGTTCGATCCCAGTCAGCACCGCGCCGGAAACAGCCCTTCCCTTGGCAAAATCAAAAATGCGTTGATTCAATTTTGCATCACATGTCAGGACAGAATTGCCGTCATCTCCCAGCTCCAGCATGACGGTCGTCGCCAGATTCCCAAACATCATCTGCGTGTGGTCACCTTCAAATAACTTCGCGGAAAGGTGCCGTTTCATCGGCGAGTCGGCCAATTGTTCCGCAACGTCACAAGCCGTCTTCGAGTCGTTTGCCTGAATGGCCAGATGGACGAACGGGATGATGTGCTCGCTCGATTTTGGATAGCGTTTCTGCAGGTCGATCAAACCTGCTCGAATTCTGGGCCAATCCAATCGATATGTCATGAGGGTCGCATCACCTTCGACTGCGGCGGCGGCCAATGCAATCATCGCATAGTGAAAATCTGCCGTGTCGTTCTTCTTCGCAAACATCGCAACATCTTCAGCAAATCGCTCCATGTCGCCCGGTTTTCCAAGCCAGCGCAGCGTGAGGCAATGTGCCATTGACTGAGACGATTCGAGGTCCATTGGGTCCAGATCGAGGGCCGCAAAGATCCAGCGAATCTCGGGCTTCTGACCAGTGCCCAAACAATTCTCGATGCGAGCGCAGTAATAGCTGGGATCCAGCTCCGTTGCGTTTTTCTCGATCTCGTCTAAGACGCCTGAGGCTTGGAGGCATCGGTCACGGAATATGTCGGCGTTTTCTTTGGAGATCTGGCTGACGACAGAGGTTCCGCGCGCGAAGAAGCCGTATTTAAACCAACACCGAGCCAACGCAACTCGGCCTGCAACCGACTTGGGATGTTTTTCGATCCATTCTTTGATCAATCCCATTCGATCATTGAAATCCTGGTCCGTTGAGGCACCCCGAGCATCGCCGAGCGAACGGGTGAGAAACACAAGTCGACTACGTCCATCCCGATATTTGGCTTTTGCCGTCCGAAGTTCGTCGGCAATTCGCTCCAACGTCGCGAAGTCACGAGCCTTCAGTCCGTCGACCCATTCTTGTCCGTCCTTTGCCACTGCGGAGTCGACGGGTACATCAGAAAGGTCGCTAATGTGCGACTCCGCCGCACTGCAAGATGCCGCTAGTAGAAACATAAGGGACATCAGGAGTGGAAAGGTTCGACGCATGGTAGACTACATTTCCTTGTTGGATCTGCCGTTTCGTCGGCGCTAGGCAGGCCGCGGCCACAACGCCTTCAGTTGACGACGGACATTGAGTGTTCCTCATTTTGTGAAGAATCACAACCACGACCGACGATCCGCAAGTGTTCACGCGCCAAATCAGACAATTCGAATCTGCACGGACTCGCAGCCGCGCTGCGGACCATGGGGAAAAAGATGGCAAAGACGAAAAACTCGCTCAAGATCCTGTTCATTGGCAACAGTTTCACGCAGCGCAATGACCTTCCTGCACTGTTGACCGAGATGGCCGCCGTGCGAGGTGTCACCGTGACTCATACACTCATCAGCGCTGGGGGAGCATCATTACGAACGCATTGGAACGCCGGTCAAGCCGCGAACACAATTGCGACTGGCGGTTATGATTATGTGGTGCTGCAGGAGCAGAGCACACTACCGGTAAAAAACTCCGCGCGGATGGCAGAGAACGTTCGCCTGTTTGGTGAATCGATCAAGCAAGCGGGCGCCAAAACGGTGCTCTACATGACATGGGCGCGGCAGCATGTGCCCGAGACGCAGCGGGAGATCACCGATGCGTACAATTCTATCGGGAAAGAGTTGGGCGCGATCGTCGTTCCGGTTGGATTGGCCTGGCAAAATTTTCTTGCCAATCATGAAAATCCTGTCTTGCATGACCGAGATCAAAGTCATCCGACGTTGGCCGGGACGTATCTGGCGGCGTGCGTTTTTCTGATCGTACTGCTGAAGCTCAATCCCGTCGGCATTGATGCCGGCGCGTCAAGTCTGCCAGAACAAGATCGGGCGACAATCCAGTCTGAGGCCTGGAAGCAATTCGGCAAGCGACAGTAGTGCACGGCAAGCCGAAACGAAACTCTACTCAACGATCTCGTACCGCTTTCGCCTTGGGAGGGCACGTCGAGGTCTGCAGGCAACAATTCCGATATCGTCCCACAATTCTCCCGAAGGCAGGCGGACCATCTCGACCAGTTTTCGAGCCAGTATCGCGAAATCAATCCACAGCACCTCTTTAACCAGTGCCTCACGCTTGATGTAGTCGCAGAAGCCGTCGGTGCAGACCAGCAGCAGATCATTCGTCGGTGGGTGACGGAATCCCACCGGTCGCGTTTCACCGCTACCCAATAATGGCTTCCGCTGCTGGTCTCTTGTGAGATCCATCAGACCAGACGATCCGAGAAGCCACGCCCTGCTGTCACCGACACTTGCGCCGACCAGTCCGTTATCCGAACGCGCAACGACAATGCAGGTCGATTCTCCATCAGAGATTCTCTGGTCCGTTTGACGCAGGTTCTCACACCACCCTCGTTCGTTATGATCCAATGAAGTCGCTGCAGTCACCTCATGAATGACAGCGTCTGCCACCCTGAGCACCTGCGCCACTGCCACCCGCCCCATCGGTGACGACAATGACCACGCCACTATCGCACTCGAAGATCTGGACCCGGTCTTTGCAGGCCTGCCGATAGGCGACGGTGACGGACGTCGTTTCGAAGGAATGCATGTGGTCGGCAATTTCGTACTACGCGAGTACGTGGGCGGATTCGTGCGTGGACAGCTCATGCGACGAGGGCGTCGACTTCCAGTTGCGGTAGTCGGCAACGGGGCGCGGCATTCCCAGTGAAAAGCCTTGGGCCAATTCGAACCCGAGTTCCGCGCAGGCTGCCTGTTCGCCGGGCGTTTCGATGCCTTCGGCGAGTGGAATCACTCCGATATCGCGAATGGCGTCGACCAGGCCTCGAACAAATCGTTGTTTCGCGGCATCGACTTCGTCCAAACCGGAGATCAGGCAGCGATCAAACTTCAAGCAGTCGGGACGGACAGCCAGTAGTTCGACGATACGGGCCTGACCGGCACCAAAATCATCGAAGGCCAGCCCAATGTCAAAGTCACGAAGCATGGCTCGGAAACGGGCTATGCTGATCGCATCTGTTACCGCCCCTTCGTGGATTTCGATGATCAGTTTTTGCGTGGGGGCCAGTTCGCGCAGCTTGGCGACCCACTCCCAGTCCGAATCGCATTCGAACTCAACCGGGTGAGTGTTCAGGTAGATCGGCGGAACTTCGGCGAATGTCTGACTGACTTCGATCCCTTTGCGTCGCATCAAATCGCTGAGCGCACATTCCATATCCAGTTCGTCGGCCATGGCGAACATGCGATTCGGAGTTTCAAGTCCAACCAGTCGGCTGCGAGCCAGGACTTCAAAGGCTTCGGTGTGTCCGGTTCGAAGATTGACGATCGGCTGGAAATAGGGAGTGACAATCTCGTCTCGCAGCAATCGATCAAACTGCACGCGTGCCAAAGCCTGGCCGCCAAAATCCTCAGCGATGGTGTTCGACTCACGTTTCTGCGATGCGTGTTCGACTCGCAGTGACAGATCTGCGAATTGAATGACGTCGTCTGCGTGCAGTTCGACTGCATCAACCAGTCGCGTGCCGTTCACGAAGGTACCGTTCGTGCTGCCGAGATCGCGTGCATACAAGCGATCGTCCACAGCGAACAGTTCCGCGTGCATGCTCGAGACGGACGTCCGAGGCAGCGTCAATGACGCATCGGGGCGCCGGCCAATACGAAAGGGCAGGGGATCAATCAGCTTGCTTGAGCTTTCCCCTGACGCGGTCATACGACCTGTCAACAACCATTGTTGCATGAATGACCTCTGCCTCTATCCGGTTCCAACAGTGGTGAGCCGAATGAGCCATCCCCCGGTGGGAACGACCCCGCCAGTCGGCGCAATCCAACGGGAACTAATTGAAACCTTAGTTCAAGAAATGACAACAAACGGCTTGGCAACTGAAATATGTTGCGATCCCGCCTCATTCAATATCAGGTGAACGCATATACAGAAATCGCACCAGCCATGTCGGTTGAAGCGGTTATTTTGCTGAGTACTCAATACGTTGACGGACGACGAGCGTTTTAACGGTTGTAGTGACACCAGAAAGCACGTTGGAACTCGAACGTACGGCGCTGCAGGTGTTTGTTGTGCAGATGTCAAGGTGAATTCCTGTGCATTCTGGCGCAGGGACGTCGCATTTCGGAAACATGACCTAGATTTTCATCGTGGCATTAAGTCGTGCGAGGACGTCGGATTGTCCGCGTCGTTGTCGATTTTGTTTGCCGGACGTGAGAATGCGGAGGCGCTATGACTGCAATCAACACTGAAAGACCGTTGGAAGTCAACGCTGAGTTGATGGCGCAACTGACGTCATCAGACACCTTTTTTCCGCCCGAATTGAAATCCCTGGGCGAGACCGGCCTGACAGTCGAATTTGTGGAAGGCCTGCTGTGCCGGCAACTGGCGACGATTGGCGGAAATAGCGGTCGCAGGTTGGCGGCCGCGATCTGTCTCCCATTGCATATGGTTGGGCCAATCCTCGAGTCGATGCGGAAGCGAAATCTGGTGTCGCACACCGGTGTCGCGCCCTTTAACGATTACAACTACATTTTGACGGAAGAAGGAACGAATCGAGCACGGGGCCATTTGCGCCAGTGCGCCTACGTTGGTCCCGCTCCCGTGCCTCTGAGCGAATACGTCGTTTCCGTTGAAGCACAATCGATCGCTGATGAAGCTCCGTCACGCAAAACGTTGATGGATGCGTGTCGCAGCATCTCGGTCGAAACCAAAATCTTCGATCTGCTGGGGCCTGCTCTGAATTCGTGTGGCGGGATGTTTTTGTATGGAGCTCCCGGTAACGGCAAGTCGACTCTCGCACGTTGCATGACGAGCTGTTTCGGCCAGTCAATCTGGGTCCCACACGCGATCATTGAAAATGGCGAGATCATCAAGTTTTTCGATTCGCAGTATCACAAGGCGATTCCCGAAGATGAAGCCGGCGTGATGCGAGGACCATCAATTGATCGCCGCTGGATTCGAATCCAACGACCGACTGTCGTGGTTGGGGGCGAACTGACGATCGACAATCTGGAATTGCGTCACAACCGTGACGGAAACGTCAACGAGGCTCCGTTACAGCTCAAGAGTAATTGCGGTTGCCTGTTGATCGACGATTTTGGACGACAACGGATTGCCCCTGGTGAATTGCTGAACCGTTGGATCGTCCCGCTGGAATCGCGCCATGACTTCCTGACACTGCCGAGCGGCCGCAAGATTCAGGTTCCGTTTGAGCAGATGATCATCTTCTCGACGAACCTCGAACCTGAAGACCTCGTCGACGAAGCCTTTCTGCGGCGCATTCCCTACAAGATCCACATGTCCGATCCGTCGGACGAAGAGTTCCATCACCTGTTCCGCTTATATTGCTCGAAGTTCGGCTGCGAGTACCGCAAAGACGTAGTCAACTACTTGCTTGAGAAGCACTACCGCCAGCCGGGACGTGCCAAACGTCGTTGTCATGCACGCGACCTGCTGACGCAGATTCGTAATTACTGTCGGTATCACTGTCATCCCGTGGAACTGCGTCCAGAGTACATCGATTCTGTTGTTTCTACCTATTTTGCAATGGTCTTAAAAACCAGTTAGCGGAATCCCCCGGCTTCTCGACGCATGAACACTTCGCGTCAGGATGCTGATTTTCCGGAAGTGGAAAAGATGGACAATCAAGAAAACTCGAACAGTGGCAGCGCCAGATCGCAGGAACCGATTCCTGGGTATCGGCTATTGGAACGGATCGGCCGCGGCGGGTACGGCGAAGTCTGGAAAACGCTGGCTCCCGGCGGTGTGCCGAAGGCCATCAAGCTGATCTACGGCGATGACTCGGCGCGGATGACGACCGAATTACGCGCCATCAACCGAGTTAAAGATGTCCGGCATCCGTTCCTGCTGTCAATTGAACGCATCGAGTTGTCGGGCGACATGCTCGCGATTGTGACCGAATTGGGTGACAAAAACCTGCAGCAATATTTCCAAGAGTTTGTTGCTCGGCAGCAGCCAGGAATTCCACAAGACGAACTGTTAGGCATGCTGCGCGATGTGGCCGATGTCCTCGACTACATCTATCAAGAGCATGCCCTGCAACATCTTGATATCAAGCCAGGTAATTTGCTGTTGTTCGGCAAGCGACTGAAGGTCGCGGATTTTGGCCTGGTCAAGAATGTGTTTGAACGGTCAGCCTCACTAGTGCACGGGCTGACACCGACCTATGCCGCACCAGAAATCTTTGACGGTCAGCCGACGCGCACCACAGATCAGTACAGCCTGGCGATTCTCTATCAGGAAATGCTGACAGGGGTGCTGCCGTTTAATGGCTTAACCGCGGCACGCCTGGCGACTCAGCACCTGCGGGAATCTCCTGATGTCAGTCCGTTGCCATCACCTCAACGATCGGTTATCGCGCGGGCTCTTTCAAAGGACCCTCAACGACGCTTTGCAACGTGCATGGAACTGGTTGAGGCACTCGTCGCTGCCAGACGTCAACCCACAGCCCACGCTTCGTCAGTGTCTCACGAGGCACCGGTCAAACGCGATACGGTGAAGCCCGCGACAGTTCTGTCGGTGGTGGCACCGCTTTCGACTTCGACGCACTCGAAGATCGCCAGCGACACCAGCCAAAGTCCGCCTTCTGACACGCGGGATCGCCAGTCGGTTCCGACGATTGTGATCGGCATGGGAGGTTCGGCGGGAAAAGCGTTACAACGCCTGCGCCTGCGGATCGGCGATCGACTGGGCGGTATGAACTCACTGCGCGCTTTCAAGACACTCTTTTTCGATCTCGATCAAGAGGCGCTGAATGAGATCAATCACGATCAGCAAGCCTGGCGGGAGCTGGAAGCGGTCTCAACACCGCTTCGCAATTCGGCGGAATACCGCGAACAAGGACACCTGCATCGCCGCTGGTTGTCCCGTCGCTGGCTGTTTAATGTGCCACGAAACCTGCAAACCGATGGACTTCGACCGTTCGGCCGTTTGGGCTTGTTGTCTCACGCCAACCGAGTCCTCGGTGCGTTGAAATCGGCCATTCATCAGGTGTCATCGACCTGTCCAGGGATTCCGCCAAGAATCCTGTTCGTGGCGTCGATCTCGGGGGGAACCGGCAGCGGCATGCTGCCTGATTTGGCTTATGCCGTTCGCCATGAATTGCGAAACGCGGGTTTTCCTGAAGTGACCGTCGATGCCGTCTTGCTGCATTCGACACCGATCGGCACCGGTCGCGACAAGGCGATTCTGAATGCCGTGGCGACGCTGTCCGAATTGCAACATTACAGCGCGCCCACGAGTTTCTATCCCGGTGAACCGGTCCTGCAGATACCACCTTTTCACGGTGACAACAAAACGTTCGCGTCGACTCAGTTACTGCATCTTGGAAACGATCTTGATGAATCGACGTTTGTGCGAACAATTGACAATGTCGCCGAACACTTGTTTTGTCGGTTGTTTACGAATCTGGATCAGACATTGGGCCATGTCCGATCACATACTCCGCAACGATTGCAGACGGTCGAACTCGTGCAGGTGCATCAAGTCGGTGGTTATGCCAGCTCCTTTGTCCATGACCTGGCCCATCAGCTTTCTGTCGACGTCATCAGGAAGTGGTGTGGATCAGAGACAGAATCAGACAAGGACACTGGCCGCACGACTTCCATTGCCACCGAGGTGCTGAATGCGTTGCAGGCCAGTGACAGTTCCAGGTATCAGGAACTCTCTGCTCAGGCAGAAACGCGTGCCATTGCGTGTGGCATCGACGTCGCTCCGCTGTTGGCACGCGCTCGGGAGATGCTACGGCATGAGATCGTGGTCTTGCCTCAAGACTATCTCGCTGCTCAATTCGATGACGCAGTCAAGGCCCACCATGATTCTGTCCCTGATCACGAAATCGCGACGCTGGTCATTGCGCTACAGGACCGTGCCATCGGACTCGACTTTGGTGAACGACCCGCCAACAACCCGCGGAATACTTTGTACGACGTGATGAATCCGCGACTGACTTCGCAGGCAATGCCGATTGCCGCCAGGTTTATCGAGTGGGTGTGCGATTTGATTGACCAGCCGACATTCGGAGTCGATGCGGCCCGTCGAGCGGCGGAAGGGGGGCGCAACTGCATTCGAGATCTGATCGGTGCACTGGGCAAGCAGATTCAAGCGCGGCAAGGTCGCCTGACGACGATGCGAATCAAGCTGACGGCGCCGCCTGGACCGGAAACGACATCCAATACGAACCGCGGATGGCTGCAGCGAAAAGGAAATCTGCGCGCAAATCTTGCTGGTGATTTGACGGAACTCGGCCTGACTTCATTTGATGAACTGCTCGATATCCTCGTGCACTCGCAACTTCGCGCCATTGAGGCGAGCGTCTCGATCGTCATTGACGAACTGATGAACATGTGCCAGGAGCTTGAGCGGCTTGGGACACGAATTGGAAAAGCGGCCCACGCGAACAATTCTGATCAGGGACTCGCGACAGACTATGAACTGCGCTTGCAAAAGCATCTGCTGGACCAACGGCGTGACCTGGTCGAGGAACTTCGCTTGCAAATCGAGCAGCATGTCTTGACCGGACCAAAGAAGTTGCAGCGTTATCTGCGTCAACGGTGCTCGTACGATCACGAGATTGGTGAACCGCTCTGTGATCACGCCCGACGTGTTGTGCTGAAGAACATCAAACAGATTCTGTGTCGCGCTCTGGGTAAGAATTCACAGGGCGACAAGCTGGAACCGAAGATTGACAGCGTTTTGACCGGACTGCTGCAAGAGCCGTGGTTATTGGCTGGAGGTCATGAAGAACACGCTGTTATGATCGTACCCGAACAGGTCGGTGAAACGGCCGTCCAGAATTCGGAATCTTCATCCGTGCCACGTGTGACGATTCTGCCCGCTCAAACAAACAATGTCGCCGTCTTTCGGCAGCGCCGTGAATCAACGATACAGGAAGCGATTCGTTCCATCACGAACGGACAAGATCAATTGGTTGATGTCGCCGCCAATTTGCACACCCGTATCGACGTCGATTGGAAACTGCCAGACTGCTGCGAAACATCCGCGATCGAGATTGACGGACCGTTCGAAGCGTGGGGTGAGGTCTCGCAAACAGTCAAGTTAGACTAGTTGAACAACGCAAATCCGTCATTTCTTCCCGACTCAGTGTCCATCATGTTTGATGAACTGGCCCTTGTCGGCGATTTTGCCGAACAGGTAGTACAGACCGGGAATGACCAGCACTCCGATCACGGTACCCAACAGCATTCCGCCGACGGCGGTCGTACCGATGGTGCGGTTTCCGATGGCTCCAGGGCCGGTGGCGCGGACCAGGGGGATCAGGCCAACGATGAAGGCGAATGAGGTCATCAGAATCGGGCGGAAGCGCAGTTTGCCGCCTTCGATAGCGGCCTCTTTCAGGCTGAGTCCTTCGTGGTGACGTTGGACTGCGAACTCGATGATCAGAATTGCGTTCTTACCAAGCAATCCCACCAGCATCACCAGGCCGATCTGACAGTACACATCGTTGGCCAGACCCATGAACTGCAGGAACAGGAACGATCCGAAGATTCCGACAGGTAGAGACAGGATCACCGCCAGTGGCAGAACGAAGCTTTCGTACTGTGCGACCAACACCAGGTACACGAAGATCACGACGATCAGAAAAATGTAGATCGCCAAGTTTCCCTTGCCCGCCTCGTCATACGAAAGTCCTTCCCAACCGAGTGTATAACCCGGCGGCAGTGTGTCGGCAGCAACTTCTTTGATTGCCTGGATCGCCTGACCGCTGCTATAGCCCGGTGCCGGTGCACCTTGAATGGCGGCTGACGGATACAAGTTGTACCGATTGATCTCGTTCATTCCCTGCTTCTTTTTGAGCTGCGTGAATGACGAATACGGAACCATGCCGCCTTGATCGTTCTTGACAAACAGATTGTCGAAATCCTCGGAGAACCTGCGGAATTTCGGTTCTGACTGGACATACACCTTGAAGAATTGTCCGAACAGAATAAAGCCCTGCTCCCACGTGCTGCCGATCACGACCGAGAGGTTGTTCATTGCGTTTCCGATCGACACACCTTTCTGCATCGCCGCGTCGTTGTCGATCACGATTTCATACTGCGGGTAGTTGCTGGCAAAAAAAGTGAACAGCCCCTTCACTTCTTTGCGCTTCTCCAATGCCTCCATGAATTTGTCCGTCACTTCACCCAGCCGCGCGTAGTCCATCGAGTTCGTTCTGTCGAGGATTCGTGTTGAGAATCCCCCGGCCGCACCGAAACCGGGGACGGCAGGTGGTTCGAAGAATTCGAGCTTCACATTGGTGATCTGGCGTCCGTAATGCTCGAGCTCTTGAATGATCTCCTTGGAGCTCATCTTGCGTTCGGACCAGGGATACAAATTGATCAGGCACGTCCCGGCGTTCGAGCCACGGCCTTCAGTAAGAACCTCATATCCCGCCAGCGACGACACCGATTTCACACCGTCAATCTTCTTCGCGATTGCCTGTAATTCCGCCGACTTGGCGTTGGTATATTCAAGCGTCGAACCGGGCGGTGTTTGAATGATCCCGTAGATCATGCCCTGGTCTTCGAGCGGAATGAAGCCGGACGGCAGTTGCAGATTCACGATGTAAATTGCGACACCGAAAGCGGCCACGACCAGCAACGTCAGCGCACGCTGCATCACGATCGGTCGCAATGCTCGCGCGTACCCTTCGGTCACGATCTCGACGCCACGGTTAAACAGGTTCAGGAACCATCCCAGTGGTCCCACTCGTTTCGGTTGACTCGAATGCGGCTTGAGAATCATCGCGCACAGTACGGGCGTCAATGTCAGCGCCACGACTCCTGACAGAACGATACAAGTGGCCATCGTGATGCCAAACTGGCGATAGAACGTTCCGACCGGCCCGGTCATGAATGTCACCGGTACGAAAACCGCCGTCATCACCAGGGTGATAGCAATAATGGCACCGCTGATCTCGTTGATGACCTCTTTGGTCGCCTGGAACGGAGATAGATGCTTCAAGTGCATTTTGGCATGCACCGCCTCCACCACGACGATGGCGTCGTCAACCACGACGCCGATCGCCAGCACCATCGCAAACAACGTGATCATGTTGATGGAAAGGCCCAGCAACTGCAGGAAGAAGAACGTTCCGATGAGTGAAACTGGCACCGCGAGACTCGGGATTAAAGTCGATCGCCAGTCGCCTAGAAACAGATAGACGACCAGTGACACCAGCACGAATGCCTCGAACAACGTATGCAGTACCTTCTCGATTGATGCTTCGAGGAAGCTGGAGACATCGTAACTGACTTCGAAGGTCATGCCTGGCGGGAACGTCTCGTCCTTGATCACCTCAAGTTTTTTCTTAACCTCTTCGATGACCGTCGCGGCATTGGAGCCAGGTAGTTGCTTAAGCACGATGGCCGCCGAAGGACGGCCGTCGATGTCTGAATAGATGTCATAAAACGACGATCCCAAATTGACCGTGGCGACGTCTTTCAACCTCAGGATTTCGCCGTCGCTGTTCGCCTTGAGCACGATATTTTCATACTGTTCAGGCTTGTTGAAACGTCCCACCCACGTCAACACGTATTCGATCGTTTGCGATCGCTTGCCTGTCGCCTGTCCGAGTCGTCCGGGTGAACCGATGATGCTCTGCTCGGCGATTTTCGTCATGACATCTTCGGCCGAGACGTCGTACGCTCGCATCCGATCGAGGTCCAGGAAGATTCGCATCGCATAGGCACGGTTGCCCAGGATCGTCGCACTGCCGATCCCGCGCGTGCGTCGGATTTCAGGCAGCACGTTCACGGTGACGAAGTTAAACAGAAAATTCTGGTCGTCACTTTCATTCGTACTGTACACGTTCACGTACATGAGCATGCTAGTCATCGCCTGCATGACGATGATGCCTTCACGCTCCACCAACGGAGGCAACCGGTTCTTGACCGTCTGAATGCGATTTTGGACGTTCAGCACCGCGACGTTGGGGTCGGTACCGGGCTCAAAAACGATCTGAATCGCTCCTTCACCGGCACTCGTCGCGGCCGAGGCCATATACCGCATGTCCGCCACGCCGTTGATGGCCTGTTCGAGAATAATCAGCACCGAATCGACCAGCACGTTGGCACTCGCGCCAGGATACGAAATCGCCACGATCACACTCGGCGGAGCCACTGAGGGGAACTGAGAGATCGGCAGAGTTTTAATCGACAATCCACCCAGGAACAGGATGATAATCGAGATCACGATCGCCAGGGCGGGGCGGCGTAGGAATTGTGCAAACATGGATATGAGCGCGCCTTAAAAGTTCGAGATCCCTATTCCGCTAATCGAGGCGAGAATCTGGCTGAGTCGTCCGACATGTCACAATGAAAAGTTGAAATGCAGAGTTCGTGAGAACATGTACAAGGCAATTTGCCAAGGCGTGACCTTAGTAGGCGTGGCAAGATCCGAACGTGATGCCAACGCTGGAATTGTCAAAGGACACAGCACCGGTGGCAAAACAATTGCCGCCGTAAATCGCCGTCGCTCGAGCTTCCTTCAACGTTGCTGAAGAGTGGCAAGCCCTCGGACGACGCGCTCGATTGCTACGAGTGTTCGCACGAACGCATCCAAGGCGGATCGGTCGAGCAACTCATTCGACGCAACAGTTGAATGATTTCAGTAGAATCGCAGTGGTCAAGGCGCGCCGGCTCGTTTCGTATCATCAGACTGTCTCCCCGGACTGCGCTTTCTCAGGGACCGAACTGTCAACACTCGCTGACTTAATTTCCACACAGGTGATGACTTAAATCTAATTGTTCCTATGGATCTGGGCAAGTCCTTTGCCACCTTGCGAGATTGTCAGTGAATGTCCAGCGCATGATGTTTCAGAGTGGAGGTTTCTTCGCGTTGCGGAGTATCGACAAATCGATCGGGACGATTGACGATCATGCCAAATTTGAAACGGAATGCGGTTTGTGAGAGTCTCAACTTCACCACATTCTTGAGACGACGCTCGAAATCAGACGTTGTGTCTGATAGATTTCTGATATCGATTCTTCTGAGACACCGGTGCCGCGAGTCCTGCGGAAACACCGGTCGACGAATTCCATTATCTGACGATTAATCCCACCCAACTTGCAGGCTTGCCATGTCACGATTTCAGTCGCAGATGTTGTCCTGGACCTTGATCCTTGCCAGTTGTTCTTTTGGTTGCAGCGCACAGAAACCGGCGCCAGCGACTGGATCGGGTACTGCGTCCGCAGGTAAAGCCGCGGAAAAATCAGACGGCGATGCAAAGGCGCCTGTGAACGATAAAAAGGTCAGCGAGACCACGTCAGCAGATACGACCAAATCACGATCTGACTCATCGCAGCCGGCCACGTTGACACCGACGGAATCAACGTCTCGGAAAACCGCTGCCTCCGAACCAAAGACATCTTTGGACTCGAAGCCATCGCCAGCCACTTCAAAGGCACCTCCAACGAAGACTGCGTCGGCTCCGAAGCAAACCAGTTTTCCAGAAGCCGGTTATTTGTCGGACGAAGTCGTGGCTCTGGTGGTTGCAAATCCGAAACAGTTCCTGAGTTCACCCGTCGGCCAAATGGTGAAAGAGCTTGGTACCGACGAACAATCATTGCCAGCATTGAACATGCTGAAGCAGATGGATTTGAAGATCGACGACGTCGAGCGGGTCACCGTCGTATTCGATCAAGCGTTCGTCAGCAGCATGGCTGGGCAGGCAGGACTCGAGGCGGGAGGTAAGGCCGCTCCAAATCCCGCTGTCGCGCGTCAGCGCCAGCTCAACAACATGAAGCAAATCGG
>Ga0105238_10003868_pt1 | contig 14870 bp, 15 predicted proteins | sample KBSC34metaG_FD_81526 | JGI IMG/M metagenome (GOLD analysis project Ga0105238, IMG submission 81526) | Corn rhizosphere microbial communities from Kellogg Biological Station, Michigan, USA - KBS C3-4 metaG | ecosystem: Host-associated > Plants > Roots > Rhizosphere > Soil | place: Michigan, USA... | reverse complement strand
TTCCTCCCGGTTGACGGTAATGGCAGTGAGTTCCTCCTGCATGCGGTACTTGTCGCCAAAGTATTCGGTCGCGGAAGAGAGTGCTTCCTTTGCTTCCAAGTGCTCAGCCGTATATATTTCCTTCCCCGCACCACCCACTTCAGTCCCTGCATCCCCAAAGGCCCCACTAGCCCCGCCTCCCGTCACGTCACCCGCCCCCTTGCCTTTCCGAGAGGCTCGCTTTTTCTTCGCCATCAACCCGCCGCCGTCAGTGCTGGTTGCGGGTGTGATCTCCTTTGCGTCGGCGGAGACGTTTTGAACAAGGTATTCGCACGGATCGACGTCCTCGTCATGTGGTATCAGGTACCGCTTCACCGGATCGGTGTCTTTTGTTCCGTATATAACGCCCAAAAGTTGCTCACGAGATTTGTAGACTGAAAGGTCAAGGTGTGGATGGGACTCCTTGGGTCCGAGACCAAGGACCTGTCGCACATGAACGGGGATGTCGGTGACCTTTATCGCAATGTCGACGACGAACCCGCGGTAGGATATCTTGTACTTGTCCTTTCCCGCGCCTCCGAGGGGACCGTGGCGCTGCGCGTATAGGACCCTCGCGCCCGGGTGCAGCCTCCCGATTAGGGTGGCAAAGTCACGAGAGTGCTTCTTCTTCTCCGCGTCCAGGTCGTCTGGGACTTCCTGGTACTTGGCGTCCCAATCATAATATGGCCGCACCCGTTTGTCTCCGGTAAACCGCTCCTGATGAGTATACCCGGCTAGGGGACGGCGACTGTCATATGCTGCCTTTGCTTCCGCCGTCTTTGCTCGGAAGTCGTCAGGGGTAAGGATGTGCGGATCCCGCGCACCACGGATTCTGCTCACAAACTCCATCACTGGCGTCGTGTACTCAACTCCACGTAGGCAAGAAATAAATTCCTGAGAGAAGTGCGTCTCAAACGCGGAAGGATGTGTCTCCCCTTTATTACTGAGCTCTTTTCTCTTTCCCTGCTTCCACTACAATATCTTTCATCAGTTTAACGATCTCCTCACGTGTGGCGCCGGGGTACTCCGCCGCGAAGTCTTCATCGGTGAGACCCCCCAGGTACGTCACGATCGCTCGCGCGTACTGACATCGCGTCGTTGTGTTAGGGAACGACCCTTTGAATGCGTTCTTTGCAGCAGTCGCATCGCTCAACAGCGCAGCGTCAGCGAAACCACGTAGGGCAAGAGTGCGGAACCAAGACGCAGTGTGTTGCATTACCTTCTCATCTAGGCGTATACCACCAGCCTTTCTTACCCGACTAAAGACCGTTAGTATGCGGTCCCTAGTATACAGGTGCTCCTTGACTGTCTTTTGGACCGCTGTGGACATTTAGTTTTAGTTCTTCTTTATGCTCCCCATTTATTTTGATGCACTAAGACCGCGTTTACGTCATCGCAGGAAACAACGGGCGCTCATGATACAAGTAAAGCAAAAGCCACGATATTACACGCGCCATACCTTTCCACACGAACGCGCCACATCCTTCCCCGAGGGGTCCTCGATTTTGATGGCACCAAACCTTACCGACAGCTTAGTAAAGAAGTGCCGGATGGAGACCAATCATCACAAGAGACATCATCGATTTCGGCGCCCCGCTTTGGCCGTCAGCGCCGCCTGGCTTACTGGTCCTGCGCTTCTGCACTCCGTCTCTTTCACATGAATCCAGTTACACTGACATAAAACCCTAATCAGAAGCAATCACCGTACCGCAGCTCTTCAACGTCCATCCTTTAACACCACAGAAAGGTGTGCGGTCGATGCGTGTGTTCTGGTAACGGACACCGACTCTTGCGAACTCCGCTTTCAAAGCCGTGCTTGGCATCCCCACCCGATTTTCCCACTCATTGTACGCACGCAGAAGATCAACCCAAAGCACCGTACCGCGCGGATTCTGGACAAGCCGCTCCCGAGCGAATACCTTCACGGCGTGCCCGCGTGGATCCTCGTCTTCTTCAGGCCCGTGTCGAATAACGGAATCATCTGGTGCAAAGGAGAACATCTCGATCCCCGCCTCGCACATCAGTTCGTAAATTTCCTTTATCTTCGCCGCCTTTGGTCTCGCGCCAAAAAAGTAGACACTCCGGTGATCCTTCCTCACAGCCCTTTGATACCTCGCGAGCTGGCCGGTGACGTCGGAGAATTTGGACCACCGTTTGATCTCGATATGGGCGTCTTCCGTTGTGATATCTGTTTCGCCAATGCCCACGATCCGCTGGTGCCCCGCTTTGAACCTCTCCTCAAGAATGGCCTGGTAGTACTTCTCTTTCCTTTCAGACGCAACAAACCGAGAAAGGGTCTTTTGCATCGCATTCATCTCTGCCTTCAAACCCTGTACGTCCCTGCTCAGAACGTCGTTCTTCTCTTGTAGAAGACCGTTCTCCCGCCTCAAGGCGTCAATTTCGGAAGCAAGGCAGGCTACCTCTGACTTTTCAAAATGACTCAACATTTCCACTTAAATATACGGCGAAGAAGTTGCTGCTGTGGCGCGCGGAACATACCATAATTTAGACTGGGGCTTAGGAAACGATAAATCAATTTTCTGGCCGAGCGTATTTACGCTCACTGCGCCAACACCAATGCCGTGAGAGCTTTTCCCCGGACAATGCCGCCAGACGTGCACAAGCTGGCACACCTCGTTTTTGACAGATTGTCGCGCCGAGTGCTCCGTTGATCAGTGCAAAGAAGAACCCTTTTCATTTGCTGTTTGTCACTTCATCTATCTACGGTTGAGCTGTCGTGTACTATATTCTGCTGTAGGGTAACAATCTACGAATGCGTTTTGTCTGCACTCTATACAAGGCTTCTGCTATACGCAAATCGTCATCCGCACCTGCAATCAGCTCTCTTGTGAGCTGGGATAACCAGACAAACTCCTTATTTTCCCCGTTCTTAGCCATTATGTAGTTGACTGTTCGCAGGGTCACCTCCTTTCCACTTGGAAGCCATACCGCCGGCTGTCGTTCGTGCGGCAACCAAAACTTCATTCGCCGCCACGCGCAAAGCTGCATTTCCCATCGGTCTAATAAGACCATGACTGACTTCAAAAACTGACACGGGACGTCGTGGGGGCAAGGCGTTTCCCTGTATCGTGGGTCACCATCCCAGCAAAAGTCTCGCCGCAGATCGGGATAGACGTCCTGCTGGCGTCTTCTGAAACCCGCGATGGTCCCTCCGCTTGCGAACAAAACCCCAACATTGTGCACGTGTGTGTGATCATTTTTACACGCACGTGCTGCAAGCGGCTGCATAGACCAGGAAAACAAAGCTTCCGTCGACGTATAAGGCTTGGCGAGCCTCAATTCGCTCATCTCCACAGGTTGCGAAATGACATCCCGAGAAGCGATCGGTTTTAGCATCAGGGTCAACCCAAAATGAAACTGAGATTGGAACCAGTCTACATGTTTCCACGTCCCGTCAGAGCAAAATCGGAAACCATCCATCATAGTTGCTCCGGGTGGCCTCGTCATGTGCCGTCGCAGCAGCTGCGTGAGGGGCTTCTCATTGATATGAATGGATATTTTGATATGGTATCTTTCAGCGGGATAGGCAGCGCGGCGGTGTTTGTACAGTCGATCAGACAGGTCGGCGCTGGACTTCCCGATATAAGCAATACTTCTATTGGTGTTTTTGGGAACAATCACATAGGTGACGTGACCAAACGCAACGGTGGCGGCTTTGGCCAGTTTTGCTTCAGTCTCGCGGCAGCCACATATCAAACCAACCCGCCAGAGATGGGTCAGAGACAGATGGCGGTTGCACTTCGGGCAGTTCATAGTGATGGATACAACGTTATGTTTTCACAATCTCCAGAGTGGACCGGGGAGGCGCACACAGGTGAGCACCGAGGGTTTTAAAAATGCAGCCAAAATGGTAATCTGCACAGCCACAGGCTTGTGCGTGCAGACCCCGCCGGTCTTTGTAAAACCTTCCGCCAACCGCGCTGCTTACACTGCACCATTTTCTTACCGTCGTTAGCCTATCATCTTCGGCTACATGTCCCCCATCAAGCGCGCGCTTAGTCTAGAGACTCTGGGTGACGTTCTCACTAGCGAGGATCTATGGCGCTATCTTAGCCTTCCAGATTGGCTCATCCTGCGCGGCGCGAGTCGCCGTTTCCGGACCTTACTTGATTGCGAAACGGTCTTCAAGGGCATTAGCTTGTGCAATAGGAAGCAGACGTACGTGACGGGGAAACCGACTTGGAAGCAGCGGGTCATCTTTGGCCATCTCGCGTCGACGCCCGGTTTCACGGGCTCAACCTTGTTCCGCGGTTTGACTTCGCGGGCTGGCTCGTTCAATCCCGCGCTCAAGTTCGCAGATGGATATGCGTTCACTATCTGGTATGGTGTAAGGATGCCCAACCTGTGCAATGGTCTCTTGGCCATGCTGCGGTTGCGACAACAGGGGCAGACAATGGACGCGTACACGCATGTCTCTGCGGACTTCATCCCATCACCACTTGATGTTACTGATGGCCTCGATGTCAACCACAGGTGCCGACTTATTTTTGTTCGGACGTCGCAAAGGCTCCTGCTGGACATCATGCGGGAGATGTATCTGTTGGGCGACCCACCAGGCGATCTCAAAGAATTTACCCTGCAATCCACATACGCGGTAACCGACGGCACAGTCAGCCTTGAGACCCGTATTCACTGCACGAACGTGGCTCAGAATAACGGGGGCCCATTGAGCGCTCCCGTGTGGGTCGACCGTAGCGAAATGCAGCAGCGGGCGACTGCGGTATAGACAACGCCGCGGCATAGATCGGGGCATGCTCTGCTACCAGACTGGACGAGTACCCGACTTTGAAGTCAACTTTCGGTTGAGAGCCTATCCGTTGTGATAGAGGTCAATCAAAAGGGTAGATTACCAAATGATGTACATCGGCGTCCAGATAAGCACAAATTACGAGGAAATAATCAAACAAAGGCACGACAAAGAGCTCCTTTTCAAGTCCGGAGGTACTCACGACCCAACCTTCGCTCAAGTACAGAAGTTACATGCGTTGCTGTGCGGAGGAAACCACGTTCGGCAGCATAACGCGCCGATGCAAAGAGGACGTGAGAAGTCCGCGGTTTGTTAGGGACTGCCTAGTGGAATAGAGCCAACGCGGTATCCGCAAGCGCCAGATGATGGGACGGAGTAGGTCGACATTCACCAACGGTGCCGACGTCCTGCATTCCAAATCGGAGGTTCCGTTGCTGAAGGACAATCCGCGCCACGCGAACAGGGAGGTCCGAATCAGGACCTCGTACCAACCGGCCATCACTGACTTTGTCAACCCCAATTTGACTGTCGTCTGCAGTGCCGAAGCGAGGTACTAGTGAAAATATCTGGTTTTACGCTATTGTCTTTGTAGATGGAGTACCATCAAGGACGTCACCAATGGCATCCGTGTCATGTAGCCTGGCGCAACAATTCGAATGTTGACACTCCATTTCGTAATCTCCCTCTTCGTAAAGCCTGCTGTCCAATTTGCTGAAGGTCACGCGGGCTCTCAGGCTGATTCGCGGGGTGTGGGAGGCGCTGTACAGGCGGTCGGCAATGGCCTGACGCACGCGAATACAATGCGGAGCAAGGATGAGTAGAAGAATCGGTTCATCAGGGTATTTCACGGTCGGCCGCCCTCTTCGTACGACGTAATCGAAGAGGTGTACCATGAACAGCTTCCTGGTCTCGCGCCGAACTGCTGAACATGTTCCCCGCATGTTGTTCAGCGTCAGGAAGTCCAGGAACTGCGCAAGCCTGTGCACCAGCTCCGGGTGTCGGTCATAAGTGATCACCCCGCCGGTGCGAACCCCAGAAGCTTTGGCAAGGATGCAGGAGATAATGATTTTCTGATTTGGGAAAGCGCCGCGCATGCAACGAGCATAGAAGTCCCTGTGGGTGTAGCAGCGACAAAATGGCTCCAGGTCAACCCGTTGTTCTTTCGTCAAATCTATCCCGTAGGCAACCCAAGCTATTTCCTCAAAAGCGATGGCCGTTCTGTCGCTGTTGATTTCATCGTCCCGCCGACGGAAGCGTTGAAGGGTGGCAATCCACCTGTAGTTTGATTCATCCACATAATCCGCGTCGTAATCTTTTCCAGGCTGGTAGGGTTCCACCCGACCGTACTCACTCAGAAAGAGAGGTATGTCGTCTGGTATCCACTGGTGAATATGGATCTGCTTGAAGCGGTCTCCGCCCGACGTTCTGTTGTAGTGAATTCCTTGCATTGTGGTGTCTGAATATAAGCGCCAGGAAAGCTGCGTTGTTCCCAGTACTTTCTTGCTGATCATGTGTGACTTGAACACGCCATGTGGCTTGTCTCCTGGCTGGTTGCAAAAGACTGAGCGCGTCATCAACCCTGGCCCAAATCGCAGGCCCACAAAGGATGGGGTGGCGGTGTCTACTCGCGAGCAACCATTATGCGCCACAAGCGTGGCTTGGTGATCACCTGTGACCTTTGGTGGCAACCAATAAAAGATGCCCCTCCTCTGCCCACCCCGATGCATTTTTGACATCTGCTGACCACCACCTCAAAAATGTCGAACTCAGACAACGTGCTCATCGTCCGAAACGATCCGGACATCCTTCGTTTTGTGTGTCGTCCCGGAAGTGACTATGACCAACCGTATGTGATTGACTGGGACGGCAAGTCGGTTTGCGTGAATACCCGGAGCGGCAAAATCTGGAGCCGCCTCGTCGATTGTCGCGTTTGTGTCTCGTGGGCAACACACTGGGGAAGCGGGGGAAGCGGTTGTCGGTCACTGCCCGTTGGCGAGACCGTGCACGTCCCCTGTCTTTCTGATACGGAAGTCACCGTCACGATGACGAAACTCATCACTGGCCCAAGTCTGCCGTTCCTTTTCTGCAACATGACGGCCGCCACGAGCGAGCCGCCCCCTCCCGTCACGCAAGCGTCTCAGCACGTCCTCCGCGACATGTCCCAGTTGACGACCATCAGGGACAGCATGGCCGCAGTGAGCCTCCCCGACATCCCCACCGCAGCGGAGCTCATGAAGAAAAAGGAGTTACTTGATCAGGTCCTTGCTGAAGCCCTTACCGGCGTTGAAGGGTGCGCTGAATTGCAACAGCTGAAGGAGGTGAAGGAGACGGCAAGCGCCACCATTGAAAAGTGGATGCCTTGGGCCAAATTGCGGGACGTAATGGTCGCGGAGGCCGGGGAAGAGGCAGTGCAACTGAACCTAGAGAAGCTGGTGGAGGGCGTCGGTGAGAAAGGGTGGGAGAGGGTATGAATCATCAGTAATGTGAGCCGCTATTGTAACGTATATGTACCAATAAAGGCGTGTGATAAGAGCCATCATAGGTCCGGGCGGCAGCATAAGACACCCCAGCCTGGCATTCCCGGTTATGGCCCGCGTGGAGCGCATCCTTTGCAACCGAGGTTTTTGTACGCCGAGATTTCAGCAGAAATTTCAGCTTCAGTTTCACCAGCTGTCGATTGGGTCTCTCAAATATCAATTCCTACTTTCGCCACGGTCGTCGCACGCACCCGACGCCTCTTATCTGATACCGCACACCTCTTCCTGGACATTGCGCCGTTCCTTCCGTCCGTTGCCGCCCTATTCGCACTCTACACCAATCCCACGTACATGAATGCTATGTCTGTGTCGGTTGCTATGCACGTACCGTCCATCATCTACCTGGCTTGCCATCGGGGTTCAGCGACTATCGTTCTGACGTGGTTTTTATGTACGATACTTGCCACTCCCGAAGACCGTTACGGGGACGTCTCCGTCTCACACAATTTGGTCGCCGCTGCGTGGTTGGTCCGAGTGATTGACTACATGGGCCTCTTCCGTGTTGAAGCTGCTACACTTCAGCCGGATCTCAACAGAATTGAAAAAGGCATGCACGAGGTACGTCTTGTCCCTTCTCACTTTTGTCTATTCATCTTGCTAACATTTGCCCTCACCTCGGAAGAAACTTCTCCCTGCTTGAATCGACCTTATTAGATCTTTAGCACACTATAGGTGGCGTGCCGTGCAGTGAAGACCCTGTACGTAAGCTATTCAGCACGACAGATGTACGGCTGCGTCACCCACGTGTTGTAGTAGTAGGCTACATGATACATGAGACTGTTGTTATTTGTACACTGTGAATCCCTTTTTCATCTTTACCGCCGGCCAAACCTGGCAGCAGACACGTCAGATCGCCTGACGACAGAACAGCCGGACAATGATTCAAAATATCAGCCCGAAACGACGACAAGGATGTCTTTAATTTCTTGCGACTACTACAGATTAAAAACGAGCCGCGGACGCTTCTCGTCAGATACCATGTCCATCTCCATCCCTCCTTCGGGTCCCTGTCTCATCACCCAGCACGTTGTTTTATCCTTCCCGTCGAGCACCCGGCCCTCTGCGTTCGTGACGAGGTAAACCATTTTCCCCGTGGCATCTAGCGGTGCAGGATAAAACTTGTAACCGGCGCCCTGCGGGGTTGCCTCTGAGCGGACATCCACACAGGTGTAGTCACGCATCGCCATGAGGAAACGCACGAATGCTTCGAGGAAAATGCGGCACCTCAACGACATACTAGTTGTGCAGATGACAGCATACACATCCGCGATGGTCTGTACGGGAACCATGACGGACGTCATAAGGTCGTCGTTGTCGTGCAGGCGCTTGAGCCTCGGGACATTGCTGCGGAGCCACTCGGCATAGTAGGCGATGTCGGTCACTTCTCCTTCCATTTCCAGGAAGGCCAGGCCAGCATCCCGATTCCCCGTGAGTGGAGCGTCCGCTCTTGTCAAAGCAATATTCGGCAACGCGCTCGCTGCTTCTTCGAGGTTAAACATCGTGGTGCCCTGAAGCAGGCAAGAAATGGTACGCAAGGCAACGGCCGCCCATGATACAAGGAAAAGGCCGGCGGTGGGCTCTCTTGCAACGCCACGAGGGCGTAATGCAACACGTGACACCCAGCGCCACTGTTGTCTCTTTGCTTGTGTGACGTAGACGCACCATCCGCCTCACCGCGCCTCGCTGAATGAAATCACGTGGACGCCCTCACCACGGAGGCAAGCATCGATATCACAAAGATCAAAAGGCAAGGGCAATTGAACTCGTTGGACTTGCCAGAATCAAGCTGGACATCATGCTGAACACACTACCAGAAGAGCTGTACACCAATGTTTTGCACAAAGGTTGCATCATTTCGGCTTTTCACACGACCCGCGCTTGGGACAAACGCTCTCGTGCCAGGCTCAATGATCCCTTCACCATCGCCCGGTTGCTGGTTCGAGGGGCGTACGAGGAAGGGGCGAACCTTGACGGATCGGACCTCATGGGGCAAGACTGGCATATTGAAAAGGCCTTTGGGGAGTGCCTGCAGCGTTACTTGCATCACACCTCACTCCCGGACATAATCCGTCATCTGATAAATCACGCCCCGGACGTGAGACAGTTGATTCTCTGTGCTGCCACGCTTCTAAGGAGGCGCAAGGACCTCTCAGATGAGTCAGTAAGGAACTGTCGGGAGGGTTACGGACTCATCGTCGAGCACCTCAGTATTCTTGAAGGAGAGCTTGATGGCTCTTCATCAGATGCCTCTTCGTCGGATGCCTCTTCGTCGGACGGCTCTTCATCCGAACAAGAGAATGAAGAGGTGATCCCGAGGGAAATAGTCAACGCCTTGGGAAGGCTACATCGAGTTTGGGAAGAGGCTGTCTTGCCCTACGGAGATGTACCAGCGTTTTCAACGTGGTGTGGGAACTTTGAGCGCATTTCCTATTGTGCGGTCCCGCAGCAGTATCTGAGGGTAGATTACTACCTTTGTCATGGCAGTAGTCACGGCCTCCAGTCACACATCTTTCGAAATCCTCAAGCGATTCGTTCTGGGAGAACCGTGTTTCTCGTGTTGATGTCAGGCAACAGGGAACTCCTGGAAGGTTGTAAGGAAGTATCTGGTGATCAAGACTTCGAAACCCTCATTCGATCGAACCTAACGCGGCGATCGAATTGGTCACATTGGAACAGAGGTTTGACTAGGAAGTGGGGATGCAAAGAGGTTGTGGAGATAATCGGCCAGGCTGCTCTCCACATTCCTAAGAAACATCTCCCGTACGTGCGCAACTTTGCCGATGTCCATCGTCGACTGTCGGATATTGGATACAACTTCGGCACCACGGAGGCAGAAATCGCGCTCATACTGAAATCAGAAGAGCTCTTCGACGGCGGTATCCGAGCTTTGGAGAAGTTCCAAGATCTGCGGGTCGTTTTTCGAGCAGTGCTCGGCGACACGTATCTGCCTGGAGAATACGCCTTGATCTCCGAAATGACCATCCCCGCCCTGTTGGAAGCGCTTTTCGAGTTCGGCCACAGGGCTCTTGACTTCCCGGTGTCGCGACGCAACCGATACGATTTCATCGCGTACGCAGATGCATGTGATGACGAGCGTCAGAGGGAGCGGCTTCGGGAAGGCCTCATTGATCTAGTGGTCGACACAGAGTAGCCTCTTAAGCCTCATAATCAGCTGTACTTGTAGAATCCTAATCCTAACCAAACTTTCCCCATTACGGATTCCATGACTCGTATCGTAGTGCCGCTTGTGGAGCACTTTCACCCTGAAAGGAACACCGAATGGCTCCTCCGTTGCCGAGCCTTTTCCGTGACGGCTTCGCTGTCAGCGCGTTGACGAGCCCCAGTGAACCGTGTAAGGGTCCTCCCCTTTCGGGACAGACTCCGAAGTTCCTTGACGATGCGCATGGTCAGGTGTGGCGCAGTTCGCACCACCCATTGCGCCGCAAGCCGCGTCTCTGCTGGTAAAAAGGCGAGGAAGCCTCACAGAATGGTTATCTCTTCTCTTATCAGCAGCTCCGTCGTGGCATTATGGGCTCAAGTAACAGCAAAACCGGGGCCTGCCGCCCGCCTCCCTACAGTCCTGCGATGATACCTCATGCCTCTCAGTACACCTTTGACGCTTCCAAGGTTGAAGCGGCCATCGCGAAGGGATTCAAGGAGGCCGCCTACTACGACAAAATTATTGTGGACAACCTCTTGATCAAACAGGAAGGGGCAATCAAGCACATACTTGAGGGCAAAGGCTACGTGGTGCTTGACATCATTACAGGGGAGTGCAAGCACAATCTCACCTTTCACAGCAACCAAGCATGCCAACGCTATATAGTTCAGCTCGCTGTAAATAATGTGAAGTAAAGCTGAGTAAATCATGGGCAAAAACACAGTCCCACATGTCGGAACCGACCCTGAGCCCAATCGCTATTGCCTGACGTGTCCATCTGTCGTAGCCGGGCACGAAAATCTTTTGCCAGTTGAGTAATAGAGATGAGGGGAGGATACAAGGACCTGCCTGATGAGCTTCTCTCGGGCATCGGCGCTTACCTCGACGACAATAGTCTCATTCGCGCGTCACAGTTGTCACGTCGCCACAACAGGGAGCACGGTAGGAACCTACAACAGCGACCTTTCAACCCGCTGCCCAGTATGCCCACCCAGCCGTTGCAGGACTACCAGGGTACGTTTCTCCTTGGAGTGACGGACGAAGACCGCCACCGGGCCCTCATACCTGGAAACGGAAACATCACCGTAGGCGCAATTTTGAGCAACATTCGCAGGATTATTCCGGGAGTGTGGCGGTCATACGGTGACCGAATCATCTTACCCAAGCTGTTCCTCAATTTGATCTTGGCGGAGTCAGGCCAACGAGGGCCACGAGGTAGCGGCGAGGCAATGAGAGCATACCTATCCGAATTCCTCCGTATCATCCCTCCCGCAAGCCGACAGCCGTTCCTTCGTGATGTCGAGAGGTATACCGCGAGGTACCTGATATTTTTGACGAGGGTCATTCAAAACGGCGAGCAGCCGGGTGTGAACACATTGCGGAACGTTGAAGTTTTCCGGTGGGACTGGAGCAGGGATCCGCAAGTAGTAGCCCCGTTGCTCCATCAAAATATGTCGCTCATCCTGGACGACGTACGGGAGTTCCTTTCCCAATGAGTGTGTCCATGTTCCTCTTTCACGGACCATCCCCGGGGTGTTGAGAACTCCTTATTTTCTATTACTTGAACGGAGACTTTCACCTGATGTACACTATAGACATGCGCTGTGTGTCGGAACCTTTTGATTTTTACTGGGGCGATGACTTACGGTTCGTTGATGCGGTGTGCTACTATTTACCTGGAGCAGCTTGCTGACAGATATGATCGCTTCATCCCTCCTTCCGAGGAAGCGGACGAGCACGAACACGGAGATCTTCTCGTCAGTGTCACTGTGAATCGCCGATGGAGTCTCCTTGGGCTTCTCTGACTGCTACGACAAAACCACAGGGGATGTCACGAGAGCTTGGAAATCCGTGGCGTGTGGCTGTTTTTGTTACCCGCCGCTTCAAAAAGCCCGCCTGTGTTTTCTTCAGACCCCTCGCTACCTTTCTAGCCCCCACTGCCGTTCCTTGGCAATGCTTCCGAATACAGCGTTACGTGTGCTTTTTGCCTTCTACCACCGTTATGACTTGCGCTTAGTTTGTCGTCAGTGGGCGGGGGAATTTCCAAAAACTCGACGGACTCTGTACATTCATATTGGGGCCTTCAAGCGCGACAGAATCCTGGCCAAGTTGGAAGCTTTCAAGGGATATCTCCAAGGTCAGCACATCCTCCTCGTGATCTCAAACTGTAGTCTCACAACCGTGATCACTTCTAGGAAAACGACAGCCCTGGTCTTTCCGACACGATACCGTCGAAATATTGTGTGTGACGTTCCAAGAGTCAGCGTCGCAGTTCTGGAGCGGCTGCTGGCGCGAAAGCGACAAATCATATTTCAAGGGGTTCATCGCCACCCTCAGCAATTTGAAAACCATCTGCGATCGGACCGTCGAAAACCGTCAAATCTCATATCACCACTGGCTTGGTGTCATCCCGGGTCACGATAGTGCCGCCGTTCCGCGGCGCCAAACCGACCTTCAGCGCCACCTTTTCGGGGACCCTGGTCTGATAGTCAGCAACTTGTCGGACGACGAACAGACACAATGGTTTTGGTTCTTCCCGCCATCAAAGGCCCTGGCAGGTAGGTATCAGCCCAATTCATGTAGACACTGCGGTGCATACAATAAAAAGTACTATTTAGACCGCTGCGTGTTTGCGTGGAGAATTCTAGACTTTGACGAGGCGTACGACTCCGACAAGGTGCACCTCTTTGGTTATACGGACCACCCCCTGCCGTTTTCACTCCCGTTCATAAATGGCTGAAGTTTGCGACGCTCAGTTTATGCAAGTGCATGGGGAAAATGTGGGTGTTGGTGACGTTTGTCTGACCTCAAATCGGGTTGATTACTCAGTCGGACCGGGAGACGACGTGGAGGGCTTCTTTGTCGACATCTTCTACAGGGTGTGTGAGGGGTACGCCAACAGGCATGAGTGTGAGATCGAGCGTGATGAAAGTTTAGAAGATTTATACATGCAAGGCGTAGATATGAAGTTAACAGTATTATTGGAGTACTGACTTAGGGCTAAGGCAGAATGTACGTAAAACAAAAGTAACATGCTAAATTTCAATGATACAAAGATTCCCTCACTGCGGGGTCGGTGACGCTCTCATCAGGGTAACATCAGTTGGTAAGGCGCCGCCCAGAATACGACCGTAAACCGTGAACGGTCCCTCAGCAATGCCCTCCGTCGTGACTGTGAGCTGTAGATGCTCCAGCGTTTGTGCACACAGTCCGTTCAGGGGAATGGCATAGAGACCACAATCATCTGGGCCTTGACGGCCTATAGCTTGCTCAAAGGCAACCGTGCTGGCGTACAGACCGCTGAGATCGAAGGTAGCGTCGTCTCTCTTGTTGATTTGTAAGCGAAGATGGACGACCTTTGTCTCGGAATGAAGCACGAGGAAGCGGATCCTTTGGTAGTTGAGCTCTGATTCGGTGAAATTGCCGAGCGAAATGGTCGTCACCGCAGAGTTCAATGACGCGGGATAGGTCCTGCTCTTCGCCCAGGATGTAGACGACCCCCCGGTTGATCTTTGCCACAGGAAGAAGGTGTCACAATCTGCCCACTTCCTCATTGCATTACTCCTGAGTTCCTCACGCCCGTGCACCATTGTACCGTCGAACTGTAGGCTGACGTCGAACGCGGGCACGGCCAAGGAGACAGAAATGCGGAGCTGCAGGAACCTTACGAGGGGTATAAATGACGGCCCTTCGCGGTGGAAGGGAACGACTGGAACGAGATGAGTGGTGTGGCATGATGAAACACTGCCGTAGCTCCGCCGTCCTTCCACCACGTTGTGGCAATACAAAGCGGGGCCCGTAAAGCTAACCATTGTACGCTCTGCGGAATTGTAGGAGGTGTCGCCAATAACAGTGTACGTAATATTGGCGATGTTGCGTTCCGCGGGTATAATGTCACCGGTAGTGGTAAAACGGACATTCACATCACGAAGTTTGTCGGCTCCAGAACGCACATCGAAAGTGTAGGTGGAAATGCCACCAGACGTTTCCATTTTATCAGGGTCCTGGCTCCATAGACAAGGTCCATCGGTCGCCCCCGGATCGTCAGTGGAGTGGCGCGGCTTCGCAACGAGATGGTAAAGTGCCCAAGCCGCGGTGGTGTTGGTGGAAAATGTCTCAGCTGCCGACGCCGCCGGTTGCTTTGGGGTCAGGACAAACTCCTCTGCATGCTGCGTGTAAGCGGGCGGCTGCTCAGCAGGCCCGGTGGGTCGAGGGCGCCAAACTCTTCGCAAATTTGAAATGCAGCTGAACATTATCCTCGAAGCGCCAGGGCAATGATTGAACGCGTGGAAAGGACCAGGGTGTCTGATCGAAATATGTGATTGATGTACCGGTCGATAATGCGGCCTCTCAAGCGCCGTATCACTGCGCCACCGGTCGCGCGAAG
>Ga0105238_10003865_pt1 | contig 14875 bp, 11 predicted proteins | sample KBSC34metaG_FD_81526 | JGI IMG/M metagenome (GOLD analysis project Ga0105238, IMG submission 81526) | Corn rhizosphere microbial communities from Kellogg Biological Station, Michigan, USA - KBS C3-4 metaG | ecosystem: Host-associated > Plants > Roots > Rhizosphere > Soil | place: Michigan, USA... | reverse complement strand
TGTCGGCGTTCGGCTTGCTGATCGACTCCCGCAGAAGCCGCGCCAAGCAGTAGCCCGCGTAGGGTCGGCATGAACGGAGTCGTCGAGCGGCTGGTCTGTCCGCGCTGTCGAAGTCCCCTCGCCGATGCGCGCGCCTGTGCGGCGTGTGGGCAGGCGCACCCTCGCTTGCGCAGCATCGAAGTGCTGCTGCCCGAGCCGTCCCTGTTCCTGTCCCACTGGCGAAGGCAGCTCGGCCTGCTGGTCCGGCAGGGGGCGGAGACGCCGGGCGCGTTGCACGAGCAGGCGGCGGCGCCGGGCGTGGCGTCGTCCACGCGCGCCCGGCTACTGGCCCTGGCGGGGGCCGTCGCGGCGCAGGTCGCCGACCTGAGATCGGTGCTGGAGCCGGCGCTGGGCGAGCCGCTGCCACCCGTGGAGGGGCTGGGCTTGCCCCGCGGAGCCACGGACTACCTGAGCTGCCTCTTCCGCGACTGGGGCTGGTCGGAGGGACACGACCCCGAGAACGAGCGCGCGCTGGAGGCCGTCCGCCGCGTGGCGGCCGGGCGCGCCCTCGGTCGCACCCTGGTGCTGGGCGCGGGAGCGTGCCGCCTGGCGTACGACCTTCACAGTGAAGCCGGCGCGACCGAGACCGCCGTGGTCGACGTGGATCCGTTCCTGCTGGTGCCGGCCGAGGCGATCGTTCGCGGCGCCACGCTGCACGTGACCGAATCGAGCGTCAACGCCCCGGAGGTCGATCCCGTCAGCCGTCGCTGGACGCTGGCGGCGCCGGGAGGACCGCTGGGGGACGACCGCTTTCACTTCTTCCTGGCGAACGGCCTCGAGCCGCCTTTCGCGGACGCGACGTTCGACACCATCGTCACGCCCTGGTTCATCGATCAAGTGCCGGACGACATGGCGGCGCTGCTCCGGCGCCTGCGCGCGTTGCTGGCCCCCGGAGGCCGCTGGATCAACCACGGTCCCCTGATCTACCGGCCCGACGCGCTGCCGGTGGCCCGCTGGTACACGCGGCAAGAGCTGTTTGAGCTGGCCGCCGCCGCCGGACTTCGCGCCGGCGCGTGGGAGAGCGCGTCCCAGGCCCATCTGCTCTCGCCGCTGAGCGGGCGGGGCCTGATGGAGAACGTCCTCACGTTCGTGGCCACGCGCGATTGAGCGCCGGGCCTCAGGACTTGATGATGCCGCTCAGGCCCGACGTGACCGCGCCGGCGCCGCTGCCGAAGCTGGTGGCCGTCGAGCCCATGATCTGGGCGGCCGTCAGCAGCGCCTTGCTCAGGTTGTCGCCGGCGAAGTTGAAGTGGCCGTCGCCCTGCAACTTGCCGCCCGCCTTCCCCGCCAGCAGCACGGGCCACTCGGTGTTGGTGTGCGTCTTGCCCCAGGCGGTGTCCGAGGTGATGTACACCAGCGACTGATCCAGCAAGTTCGAGGCGCCGTGGGCGGTCGCCTGCATCTTGGTCAGGAACTCGTTCAGGCAGGTCACGACATAGTGCACACCGGTGTCGACGCGCGGCTGGTTCGACTGGTCGCCGGCGTCGCCGTGGCAGATGGTGTCATGGAAGTCGGCGTTCATGTTCGTGCCCAGATGCCGGTAGTACACGTGCGCGGCCGGCAGCGAGAACACGAACGACAGCACGCGGGTGCGGTCGCAGCCGAGCGCCAGCATCGACAGGTCGGACATGGCGCTGCTGACTGCGGGCGGCGCCTCGCTGTTGGTGTCCTTGCCGGTGGTGGGCGCGGTTGGGGAGGCGCACATCGACGGCGTCGGGGTGCCGGACGACGGCGTCGTCACCAGGCGCTGCTCGATCGAGCGGATCGACGTCAGGTGCTGGTCCAGCCGCTGCTTGTCGCTGGCGCCCAGCTTCTTCTCCAGCGCCGTCCCGTCGGCCAGCACGGCGTCGAGCACGCTCTTGCGGACGGTGGCCAGCTTGCTGGCCTGGTCCGTCGACGTGGAGCCTCCGCCGGAGGTGGCGCCCGTGAACAGGCGCGTGAAGACCGACTTCGGATCGTAGTCGGGGACATTCTTGGCGTTCGGTCCCTTGTGCGAGACGGTGGCCAGCGAGTCCTGTGGACCGTTCGGCGTCGCGGGCGTCACCCCGACCTCGATCGAGTTGAAGGCCGCTCCCGACGAGATCAGCTTCGCCACCACCTGATCGATGGACGCGGCGGTCACGGCGTTCCCGCTGAGCGGCGCGCCGGTCGTGGAGCCGGCGGACCCCGTGGGATGCTCGGCGCCCCCCACCACCAGCTTGTTCGTCAGGCCGCTGATCACCGTCAGGTAGGACTTCAGGCTGGACAGGCCCTGGAGCTGCGCGCTGAGGTCCCAGTTCGACCCCGTTCCGGTCTTGGCCGGCTTCCAGACCCCCGGCAGCGAGCCATTTCCGAAGAACCACAGCACGAACAGGGGCGGAACGGGGGTGGCCGACTGCGCATAGGCCGTCCCGTTCTCGTTCAGCATGATCTCCATCAGCGGCAGCGGAATGCTGACGGCGGCGCCCGTGGCCAGCATGCCCCTCAGAACCGTACGTCGATCCAGCGTCTTTTTTTCCATGGGTCCGTTCACTCAGGGTTGCGGTGCAACGGTCGCGAAGGCGTCGCTGGTCACGACGGCCAGGATCAGATCGCGCATGTCGAAGCCAGAGGCGTTGAACTCCTTCGCCAGCGCGTTCAGCACGCTGCCGTCGACGTCCCGCTCCTCGTGCCCCACGGCGTACGCGTAGAACTTGCGCACCAGACACTGGGCCACGCTCACGCTCTGGCTGGCGGACATTCCCAGTCCCAGCGAGTCCGCGATGTCCTGGCCGTCGAAGGTGCTGGTCGGATCGACGGGGAGACCGTTGTCCGTGGTGCGGTACTTGCCGATGGCGTCGAAGCTCTCCAGGGGCAGGCCCAGGGGGTCCATCAGCGCATGACAACCGGCGCAGGAGGCGGCCGCGCGATGAATCTCCAGTCGCTGGCGCTTCGTCATGGGGGTATCGGTGGGGGCATCGACGGCGGCCAGGTTCACTCCGGGCGGCGGGGGCGGCACCGTCTGGCACAGCAGCGACTCGCGGATGAACTTCCCGCGCAGGGTGGGCGAGCCCGACTGCTGGTTGGCGAACTCGGACAGCAGGGCCGCCTTGCTGAGCAGGCCGGCCCGCGGTCCGCTGGCAGGCAACGTCATCGTCTTGAACGTCGTCGAGGTGAGGCCCGTCTTGTCCAGGCCGTACAGCGCGGCCAGATCCGCGTTCACGACCACCTTCGGGGTGGTGAACAGGCTCATCACGCTGGCCTTGTCGTCGAAGACGACCGAGGCCCAGGTGTCGCGGACGTCGCGCACCATGGCCGCCTGCAGATTCGCGCCGTACTCGGGGAACAACGAGGGATCCTTCGCCTGGGTCGCCACGCGATCCAGCCGCAGGTACTCCTCGGCGAAGTTACCCACCGCCTCGCGGCCGGCGGTGGTGCCCAGCATCCGCGTCGCCGCGGTCTTGATCCCGTCGGCGGTGCTGAGCATCCCGGCGGCGGCCTGATCCAGCAGCGTCTGATCGGGCAGGCTGTTCCACAGCAGGAACGACAGCCGCCCCGCCATCTCGTAGTCCGTGAACCGCATCCCGCCGCTGGACGTCGAGGCGCCGAATTCGGGGCGATAGAGGAAATTGGGCGACTCGAACAGCGCCACCGTGGCCCAGCGCGCCCCGTCGGTGGCGCTGCCCAGCGTGGTCGCGGCGTTCGTGGCCAGCGTGCCGAAGCCATCCAGCTCGGCGCTGCTCAGCTGGCGGCGCCACGCGCGCTGCCCCAGCTTCTGGATGTAGCCGCGCAGGCAGGTGTCGCCGCTCTTGCCGGTGGGGGTACAGCCGAGGAACGAAGAGCGCTTCGTCGCGTCCGAGAAGACGACGTCGACCGCGCTCTCCACCGCGGTGCCGTACTGCTCGGCCCCCTGATCGGACGTCACCACGACGGCGGCGCCCACGGTGGCGAAGTTGGCGTCCCAGCTGTCGGCGTCCAGGGTGCTGATGTCGACCGTGTAGCCGAACACGTCCTTCAGGGCGTTGCGGAACTGGGTGCGCGTCAGCCGCCGCAGCATGCCCGGCGCCGGGGCGAACGCGGGCGGATCGGTGACCACGGTCCCCGGATCGGTCGCGCCGCCGCTCCCCGACCCGGAGCTCCCGCCGCTGCCCGAGCCGTTCGCGCCGCCCGAGCCGTTTGATCCGGTCGTGCCGGTCGCGCCACCGGAGCCGGCCGTCGAGGGGACGCCGCCGCTCCCCGGTTTGCCTGGCGACGCCCCCGCGCCGCCGCTGCCTGACGACGGATCGTTCGTGGCGCCCCCGGAGCCCTGCTTCGTCGACGAGCCGCCGTCCGCGGCGCTGGTGCCATCGGCGATACGGCCGGTGCAACCGGCCGCCCAGAGCAGGGCGCACACCGCGGCGAACCGTCGTGCTGGCTCTTTTCCCCGGAAGTGGCGCGCGCGCAGCTTCAGCATCTCGGTTTCTCCGCTTTCGATTCGTCTTGCAGGACGGTTGGGGGGGCGGTGCCAGAAAGGGAAAAGGCCGGCCAGCGTGCCGGAGTGCGGCGTCCTTTGATACCGGGTGGCGCTTACCCTCTCCTGAACGATCCCTCGGCATATTGTAAAGAAAACTCACGAATGACGGGGGTGGTCTTCGTCGAAGGAGGATTCCGCGGTGTGACACCTACGTTTCGGGGCATTCGCGTACGATGAGAGGGCCGATGCATCGCAGCCGAGTCGCCTGGATGCTGCTCGCGCTCGCCAGCTGCGCCCGTCGCCCCGCCGACGAGCGCGCGGCGGTGACCCTGATCTACTCGGCCGAGCTGCGCGGCGCGGTGGCCTCGCCTGCGCTCGAGCCAGGCGGCCTGGCCCGGCGGGCGACCCTGGTCGACCAGGCCCGGCTCGAGTCGCGGGCCGTCATTCAGGTCGACGCGGGCGATCTGATGCCGGCGTCGGGTGATCCGCCTGGACTGGGCCCTGAGCAGCTGCGGGATCGCGCCACTCTGATCCTGCGGGCCTATGCCCGGATGGGTGTCGACGCCATCACCGTCGGCGAGCGCGAGCTGGCGCTGGGCGTTCAAGCCTGGCGCGCGCTGTGCGAGACGGCCGCGATCCCCGTGGTGGCCGCGAACCTGGTCGGTGGCGACGGCCGGGCGCCGTTCCCCGCCACCCGCCTCGTCTCGGCTGGTGACGTCACCGTCGGCGTCTTCGGCATCCTGGAGCTCGACGGCAAGACGAGCCCGCCGGCCGACGTCCAGGTGACGGAGCCGGCCGCCGCCGCCCGTGCGGCCGTCCGGGTGCTACGCGGGCAAGGCGCACGCTTGATCGTGGGCCTGTTCCACGTCGCGGGCGGACTGCCCAGGGCCCGCGCCATCGCGGCCACCGCCGGAGGGGTCGACGTCGTCGTTCTGGGACACGAGGGACCTGCCGCCCCGCCAGGCTTCGTGCGCGCCGGCGCCGGCGGGTTGGACCTGGGACGCATCGACGTACGGATGGGCCGCCTGGGGGCGCCCGCGCTCTCCTCCCGTGTGCTGGTGGTGGGTCGCGGCGTCCCCGAGCAGACCGGCGTCCGGCTGCTGGTCCGCGCAGCCGAAGGACCGATCCCACGCACGTTCGCCGAGAGCGTCGCGCTGCTATCGAAGGCGGCCGGCGTCCGCACCTACGGCGAGAAGTGGACCTATGCCTCGACGTCACTGTGTCAGGGATGCCACCTGGCGGAATCGGCGCAGTGGATGACGACCGACCACGCGCGCGCCTACGAGACGCTGGAGGCCGCCGGCAGGGAGCACGATCCGGCGTGCATGGGCTGCCACATGACCGGCTTCTTGTTGCCAGGGGGGGCGCAGAACTTCGAATCGGCGGCCCAGTTTGCGAACGTGGGATGCGAGGCCTGCCATGGTCCGTCCGTCACCCACGTCGTCTCGATGGACAAGCGAAGAGGAACCTCGCGCACCGTCCCGGGAGCGGTCTGCCTCGGCTGCCACACGCCTGATCAATCCGAGCGACCGATGGACCTGCCCGCGGCGCTGTCCCGCGTGCTCGGCCCCGGTCATGGCCGCCCCGACCCGAACTCTCGCGAGAAAAATGGCTCAAAAAAGTGACCTGGACGACAGGTCAGTATCATGGGGCCATTCAGGAAACGTCCACCCGACCGGCTGCGCCAGCGGATCGTCACGCTGGTCACGCTGGCGGTCGCGGTCGGCGGGTGTTCGTCGCAGGGCGGTCCCGCCTCGGGGAGCGGCGGCGAACCGGGAACTGGCGGCGCGACGCCGCTCGGCTCGGGCGGCGCCCCCGCCGGATCGGGCGGGGTTCGGGGGAGCGGCGGCTCGGTGGGTAGCGGCGGAACGGTCGGTACAGGGGGCTCCGGCGGAGCGGTCGGCTCTGGCGGAAGCCCGGGAACTGGCGGCCGCGCGGAGTCGGGCGGCGCCATCGGCTCAGGAGGTCGTTCCGGCACCGGAGGCGCGGCCGGAACGGGAGCGACCGCGGGCGCCGGGTCGGGTGGAAGGGGCTCGGGCGGTGTCGCCTCCGGCGGCAACGGCGCGGCGGGAGGCGGTGCCGGCGGTCGAACCTCGGGCGGTGGTGGCAGCGCGGGCGCGAGCGGCGCCACGTCGAGCGGCTGCGGACATACGCGCACCCTGCAAAACGGCACCCTCACCATCACCGTGAGCGGCGCGGCACGGAAGTACACGCTCCGGGTCCCCGACGGCTATGACAGCTCCCACCCCTACCGGCTGACGTTCGCCTTCGCCTGGTCCGGGGCCTCGGCGTCGCAGGTGGTCAGCAGCAACTACTTCACCTTCGCCACCATGGACAGCAAGACGACCATCTTCGTGGCGCCGGAGGCGTCGGATGGGGCCGGGACCTGGAGCAACGGAGACCTCGCCTTCACCGACGCGATCCTCGCCCAGCTGGAGGGCGATCTGTGCATCGACACGTCGCGAGTCTTCGCGACCGGCTTCAGCTTCGGCGGCGGCATGGCCATGGCGCTGGCGTGCACCCGGGCCGACGTCTTCCGGGCGGTGGCGTTCTTCTCCGGCGCCGACCTGACCGGCTCGTGCCCCACGACCTTGACGAAGCCGATCGCCTACTACGCCTCGCAGGCCAGCGAGGACAGCAACGGGCTATCGACCACCTCGCCCATCACCGGCGAACGAAAGCAGGCCCAGTTCGCCGAGGTGAACGGCTGCACCGCCGAACCTACGTCCACCAATTTCCCCGCCGCCGGCCAGCCCCACGTCTGCACCAAGTACAAGAACTGCTCCGCGGGCCACCCGACCGAGTACTGCGTCTTCAACGGCTCTCACGGGTGGGAGCCCAAGGATCCCGGGCAGAGCACCAGCTGGGATGCGCCGGAGGCGTGGAAGTTCATCACGCAGTTCTGAGAAATGCTGACAACTCTACCCGGTGTCGGACAGGCAACTTTGATGACATGCGCGACTACCCAGGGCCTCTCACGTTCAAAGCAGTCCCGTCCCGACCGGATGCGACGAGAGGATAGGCACGTCATGAGACGGAAACCGTCGGTCAACGCCGTAGCTACCGCCCTGGTGGCCCTGGCGGCGTGCGCGTCCGGGTGTTCGTCCGGCTCGTCGGGACAGGGTGATGGCAGCGGTGGCGCACCTGGTTCGGGGGGAACGACCTCACCGGGCACAGGAGGCGCGTCTTCGGGTAGTGGCGGCACGGTCGGTACGGGCGGGTCGGTGGCGACGGGGGGCAGCAGTGGAAGCGGTGGGATCATCGGAAGCGGAGGGAAATCGGGGAGTGGTGGCAGTCCCGGCACCGGGGGCAAGGCGGCCACCGGCGGTCAGAGCGGCAGCGGAACCGGCGGGTCCGCGCAAACGGGTGGAACGACAGGCTCCGGCGGAGCGGGCTCTCCCGGATCGGGAGGACGCGGCGGGGGTGGGTCGATCTCGACGGGCGGGGCGGGCGGCCACGCCACGACCGGCACGGGGGGAAGCGCCGGGACCTCCGGTGGTTCAGGAGGCTCCTCCGGGTCGAGCGGCTCGATGATCGTGGGTGGGACGCCCCCCATGGGCTGGAACTCGTGGAACACGTTCGCGTGCAATCCCAGCGAGTCCCTCATCAAAGGAATCGCCGACGCCATGGTGTCGAGCGGAATGGCGGCCGTCGGATATCAGTACGTCAACATCGATGACTGCTGGATGAGCGGACGTGACTCGAGCGGAAATCTCCAGTGGGACACGTCGAAGTTCCCCGACGGAATTCCCGCGCTCGCCACGTACGTTCACGGCAAAGGTCTCAAGCTCGGTATCTACGAGACGCCGTACGCCACCACCTGCGCCGGAAAGACGGGCGGCGCCGACCATCAGACGCAAGACGCGAAGTCGTTTGCTTCGTGGGGCGTCGACTACCTGAAGTACGACGACTGCAGGGGTCCCTTGACCGCCTTCGCGACGATGCACGACGCGCTGGTCGCCACCGGACGCCCGATCTTCTACAGCATCAACCCCGTCTACGGCTCTGGATCGTGCGTGCCGCCCAACTGCTCCGTCGACGAGCTGAAGGTCTGCAACATGTGGCGGATCGGCTTCGACATCAACGCGAGCTGGAGCTCGTTCACGGGCCTCATCGACACCGACAAACCGCTGGCCCAGTACGCGGGACCTGGCCACTGGAACGACCCCGACATGCTCGAGGTCGGCCGTGGCATGACGGCGGACGAAGACCGGTCACACTTCGGGATGTGGGCGATCCTGGCCGCGCCGCTGATCGCCGGCAACGACATCCGGTCGATGAGCGCCACGACGAAGGCCATCCTGACGAATCCCGACGTCATCGGCGTGAACCAGGATCCTCTGGGCAAGCAGGCCACGCTCGCCGCCAGCCCAGGCTCGAACCTGCAGGTCTGGTCCAAGCAGATGACCGGCACGAACGTGCGAGCCGTTGCTCTCTTCAATCGTTCCGGGGCGTCGGCCTCGATCGCCGTCACCTGGAGTCAAATCGGCCTGCCCGCCGGTGCGGCGACGGTGCGAGATCTCTACGCACAGAAGGACCTGGGCGCCTTCACCGACACCTACACGGCGAGCAGCGTTCCGTCACACGGCATCGTCATGCTCAAAGTCGTCAGCCAGTAGGGCCTGCCCGCCGGCGGCGGTCACGGGGCGCGACCGAAAGCGAACAGTGGCACCACCTTCCGCGGCTCGATGCGGTCATTGCTGCGGATCGCCAGCGTGCCGGCGGCTCCGCGGTCAGCAGGCGGGAACCGCGCCGCGTCGACGGTGACGCGGACCAGAAAGCCGCCGCTTCCGGCGTCGGGCGTCACGGCGGCCACCATGAACGGGCCCGCCACGATCTCGGCCGCGGCGATGGCGAACCCGGGCTGCGTGCTGCGAACGGTGATCAGGGCCGCCGGATCGGCGGCCCGTAGATCGACGACCGGGTTGGTGGGCACCACCGTCAGCGTCCCGCGCACCCGCAGCGCGAACAGCAAGGGGATCGGCGGGGCGGCGCTCGGCTGGGCCACCACCTGCAACGTGCCCACCCGAAAACCGACCCGTCGCCCCGACGCGTGGATCCGCAAGCCCGGCCCGACGCCTGGCCCCGGGGCCAGTGGCTCGATCCGTAGATCGGGATCGCCCTCCCCCTCGATCCGAAGAGACTGGACGGAGGTGAGCAAGGTCCGGGCCGCCTCCACGCTCGCGTTACCCGCGGTGGTGAGCCGGAAGTCTTCGCTGACCTCGTCGCCGTAGGGCACCTCGAAGGCGGCCGACTGCGGCTGCAGCGCCAGACGAACCACCGGCGAGCCGGCAGGGCGAGGGCGCGAACACGCGACGAGGATGGCCAGCGCCAGGCACGCCAGCAACTGGACGGACCAGCCGGGGGCGCGGCCCCTCACGGACAGACGCGGGGCGCGCTGAGCTGCGCGCGAACTCCCGAGATGGTCGTGCCCCAGGTCGATGCGGGATTGTACTGGTTGATCGAGGTCACCCCGTCCGCGATGCGGGCATTGATGTTGGTGGCCATGTCCCACGCCGGATCGGGGCCCGCCGAGCTTCCGTTCACCCCGTAGCCGGTGTCCGCCATGATCGGCTTGCCCGTGACCTGGCTGACCCCCGCCCACGTCATCATGTCGCCGCGGATGCGCGCGTTGTTGGCCTGCGTGGACCCGCCGGACGTGTTGATGAACGTGAACTGCGTCATGTCGAAGTGGCCGTACCATTCTTTGCCGTTGTCCGAGCCGTCGTTCGGCGCGACCCAGGGCGAGATGTCCATCGAGAACACCGCGTTCGGCAGGTGCTTGCGGATGGCGCCGACGAACATGCTCATGATCATCCCCGCCGTGTCGGCCGTCCAGGGACGCTGCTGGTTGCTGATGGTGTACTGGTAGAAGTCCGGCTCCATCAGGAAGATGATCGGCCGGGTGGTGCCGTAGCAGCTCGCGAAGCCGGAGGCGTAGCTCTCGTACGTCGCGACGATCTTGCTCAGGTTGTCGGTGATGAATCCGGCCCCCACAGTGCACAGGTCCTGCTGCGACCCCGAGGCGTTGCAGTCCTTCAGGTTGTCGTGGCGCTTGGCGTAGAACGCGGCCACGTAAGCGACGATCACGGGGACCTGGGACCCGAACGCCGCCCCCGCCTTCGCCTCGTCGCAGAGGTACTGCATGTCGAAGGTGTCCTGCTGACCCATCCATCCGGGCGTGAAGAAGTCCAGCTGCGCGATCATCGCCGCGTTGTTCTTGGCGATGCTGTCGATCGTCCCGAAGTGGAAGCGGCACTGCGCGTAGACCTTGCCGGTGCCGCCGGTCACGCCTCCCGAGCCCGGACCGCCTCCCGCGGCGCCGCCGCTGCCCGGCGCGCCGCCGCTCCCCGGCGCGCCCCCGCTGCCCGGCGCGCCCCCGCTGCCTTTGGTTCCGCCGGTGGAGGTGACGCCGCCGCTGCCCCTGCCGCTCGCACCACCAGCCACCCCACCGGAGGCGCTTCCGCCCGTCGCCGGACCCCCGCCAGTTCCAGCCCCGGCGCCGCCGCTCGCTGCGCCTCCCGTACCATTCACGGTGCCGGACCGCCCTCCGGTCGCGGTCAGGCCGCCAGAGCCGGTGACGCCCCCTGTCCCGGGGTTACCCCCCTGGACGCCCCCCGAGCCGGCGGCGCCACCACTGCCCGCGAGGGCGCCACCGCTGCCCGACGCACCGTGGCCGCCCGAACCGTCGCCCGCGAGGCCCCCGCTCCCCTCCCCCGCACCGGAAGCGCCGCTGGAGCATGACAGCGTGGCGGGAGCGACGCCGGCCCAACAAAGGCAGAGGACCATGGGGCCCGCCAGCCAGTTCACTCGGTGCGGCGCGGCGGGATCACGGCGCTGGGGTCGGGTGCGATGCATGAATCTCCTTGGAGAGGTCGGACTGCCTCGGGCCAACGAACGACTGGGGCGGGGCCGCGAGAACACCCCCCCCGGGGCAGTAGCGCGGGCCCGCCCGGCTGGGTCAACCGCCGGCCATGGCCGCCGCTCCCGTTGGGCCTGTCACCACCCGGGCTTGCGCGCCTCGACGTAGATGCTCTCCTCGGCCCGCTCCGAGAGATCCAGCGCGCCGGGATCGGGAATGCTCGTTTGACCGGCGGACCGCTCGACGACTTCGCCGAAACCGACTTCCCGGCACAGGCGCATCAACGATGCGCCGTCATACATCCAGAGGTGGTGGCGGGGCCCGGCCACCACCCCTTTCAGCCGCTGCAACGCGCCCCGCGGTCTCTCCCCGGCCAGCAGGGTCAGCTCGACGAAGCGGTTCGCGTCACTGCGGCCGTCGACATAGTCGCGCGCCAGCCTGCCCAGGTCCGGCGCCGCCAGGCGAACCCACCCTCCGGGCTGCAACACGCGCAGCACCTCGCGCAGGAAGGCGGCCGCCTCGTCGCGCGTCAGGTGCTCGATCATGTGGCTGCTGTACACCAGGGCGGCCGTCCCGTCCGGAAACGGCAGATGGCTCGCTTCCGCCCAGACGATTCCTTCTTCGCGCGCGCGCGACAGGAACGCCCGCTGCGCGCCGCTCATCAAGGGAAGCGCCGCCAGCGCCTGCCCCACCAGCGGTATCCCCGCCAGGCGGGCCGTCAGTGAGTTGTCGAGGTTCACGAATCCTGGTGTCGGGCTGGCACCACAACCGACGTTCAATCTGAGCGTGGGCTTCGTCGACGGGCTCACCATCTGAAGGCACCGCCGGGCGTCGTCGGGGGCATGGGCAAGCTCTATCTCGCGGCTGATCGCCGGTCAACGGGAGTCGGGTCCCTGACCGCCTTGTTAGGCCGAAAATCGGATCGGCGGCTCCGCTGCTCAGGAGGAGTGACCGAGCCCGTCGGCGGGAATCAGGCGGCGACCCGAGACGGCGCGAGCAGGCGCCGTGTCGAGCAGCTCCTGGTAAAGCGAGACGTACTGCGCGGTCATCGCCTGCGCCGAAAATCTCTCCTCGCAGGCCCGCCGGCACGCGGCGCGATCCAGCTGCCCGACCTTCGCGGTGGCGGCGATCATGTCGTCGATGCTGTCGCAGATGAACCCGGTCACACCGTGGATGATCTGTTCGGACGTCGCGCCCCGGCGCGTGGCGATGACGGGCGTTCCCGCCGCGAAGGCCTCCGCCAGGGCAATCCCGAAAGGCTCCTCCCACTGCACGGGGAACAACAACGCGCGAGCGTTGCCGAGAAACGGCCCCTTGTCCTGGTCCGTGATCTCCCCGATCCATTCGATCTGGCTGTCCAGCTGCGGTCGCACCTCGCGCTCGAAGTACTCCACCCCGCCCGGCTCCTGGCTGATGTTGCCGGCGATCTTCAACGGCAGGCCGGTCCGGCGCGCGACGGCGATGGCCTCGCGCACTCCCTTGTTCTCGGTCAAGCGTCCCAGGAAGGCGAGATAGTTCCCCTCGGGGCGGGCCTGGAAAGGGATACGTTCGATCTCGATGGACGGATACACCGTCCGCCAGCGCTTCGACGCCGGCACGTCCCGGCGGTGATTGTCGCTCGCGCTGACCAGCATCAGCCGGCGGTCCCGTCGAGACAGGAAGCCCAGGTCGACCGGGCTGATCGGATTCATGAACGAGCTCACGACCGGCACCTGCGTGGCGAGCAGGGAGCGCAAGTAGTCGCATCGGCCGAAGTTGTGCACGATGTCGGCGTCACGCGCGGCCCACAGACTGAGCGGTTGAAACTCGAGCTTTCGACGGGCGCGCGACAGGAACGACGCGCCAGGGCCACGGTGGACGACCAGTTCGTCGTACCGATGCGATCCGGGGCCCGCCATCAGACGGACCCGATGTCCCGCCTCGGTCAACCCGCGACAGAGGGCGGCGATGATTCGCTCGCTACCGCCGTACCGAACCGGCGGAACGGGGAGCAGCGGATCGGCGATGACGGTGACGCGCACCAAAGGACCCATCGACGGATGGCGGCGTCACTTGAGAACGGCCCATCTTCCCGAGATCTGGTCTCGCGTCGACGAGACGAGATTCCCCGCACCGGCGCGTGGCCCTATGATGAGCCGATGCGACGCTCTGGCTCGGTCTCGTCTTTCGCGGTGGCGTTTCTGGGCCTGGTCATCGGATTCGCCTCGGGAGGATGTTCGTCCTCCCCCGATGTGCGCGGAGCCGGCGGCGCGGGCGGGTCCGCAGGCCCAGGCGGTGCGACCGGCGCCGCCACGGGCGGGACGACCGGCAAGACTTATGTGCCGGATGTCCCCGCTGCCTACGATGGCGCGTACCTGGACGGCTCGTTCGAGCAAAACCAGGGCTTCGGCTGGGACACCTGCCATACACGAACGCCCGAGCACCTACAGGTCGTCATGAACGGTGGCTCCCAGGGGACGGATTACCTTCTGTTTCAGACGGCCGCGTGCGAAATCCCCGACTGCTCCCCATCCTCTCCCTCGGCGTCAGAGGTGTCCGTCTGGTTCAAGACAGCGCCCGACCTCACCGCGCCGGTCGGACTCTACTTCGACGCGAAGAACGAAGGGACCGACGCGCCCGATGGTCTTCTTCGCCTTTACGGCACCGACGGAACGTGCGAGCAGGAGAGTCTGTTCGCGGAGATCCCCCTGGCAGATCTCGAACTCTCGCAGAGCTGGGCCACCCGATGCGTCGACCTCACCGGCCTGGCGTCTCACGACGCGATTGGTTTGGCGGTGACGGGCGGCTCGCACCAGATAGGTCTGGATGCGCTTCGCTTGGGCCCTGCCTGTCACCGTTCGGTGGCGAACCCTGACGTGCGATTCGCCTTTCGCCATTTGACAGTCCCGTGAACTCCGCGCCCCCGTGCTTGCGCCGGGGACGACCCTGTTGTTTGGTACGGTCAGCGGCTCCATTTTTGGGCTGCGCAACCAGGTGACAGGAGGGGGAGCATGAGCAGATTCAACGTGGGTGTCGTTCTGGCCGCATCGTTCGTGGTGGCCGTTGCTCGTGGGGGGGACGCCGCGAGCGCGCATCCGGGACCGCCGCCGGTCACGACGCTGGTCACCCTGGACCCGACGGTCGGCGAGCTGCCGGAGTCGCTGACATCCGAGCAGCACGGCAACGTTTATTTTTCGCTGGTCTCGGGGAGCGTGCGCCGCATCAACCCCGATCATTCGGTCGTCCAGATCGGCACCGTGCCCCTGCCGGCGGGGGCCCTGCTGACGGGGATCAAGGTCGGTCCGGACGGGTTCATCTACGTCTGCAGCGCCAGCTTCTCGCCGTCGCCGTCCGGCGCGTTCGTCTGGCGAATGTCACCGGACACGGGCGCGGTGACCCAGTTCGCCACCCTCGACGCGAACGGCTTTCCGAATGATCTGGCGTTCACCGAGGACGGCACGATGTTCGTCACCGATCCGTTCCTCGGTGCGCTCTGGAAGATCGACAGCGCTGGTTGGCGGCGGGCGGCGCCGCCGGCGGTGGTTCCGGTGGCGGCGCGGGCGGGGTGGGCGCGGTCGGTCTGT
>Ga0105238_10003864_pt1 | contig 14879 bp, 5 predicted proteins | sample KBSC34metaG_FD_81526 | JGI IMG/M metagenome (GOLD analysis project Ga0105238, IMG submission 81526) | Corn rhizosphere microbial communities from Kellogg Biological Station, Michigan, USA - KBS C3-4 metaG | ecosystem: Host-associated > Plants > Roots > Rhizosphere > Soil | place: Michigan, USA... | reverse complement strand
TCCGCCGCGGGCGCGGGCCCGCCCAGCACCTCCTCGTACCACCGGCCGAGCAGGTCGGGGACGCGCGCGCGCGGCAGGTGCTCCACCCCGGCGAAGCTCAGATCGGCGGCGCGGGCGCGCCCCGGAAGCGGGGCCGCGAGGGCGCCGGCGCGGACGGCCGCCGCGACGCCGAGGATCTCGGCGCCCGCGGGATCGGCGGGGTTCATGCGGTGGCTCGCCGACAGGCGGCAGGTGAGCGCGGGCAGCGCCAGGCACAGGTCACGAAAGGCCGCGCCGAGCCGCACGGAGGGGAGCTGATCCACGTCGCCGAGCAGGACGAGGTGCGCGTCATCGGCCAGCGCCTCGGCGAGCGCGGTCATCATGAAGAGATCGATCATCGAGGCCTCGTCACACACCACCACGCGATGGGGCAGCCGCCAATCCGCATGATATTCGGGGATCTCACGGTCGAGGGTGGGCAGACGCGTGCCGCGCAGGCCGAGCAGGCGGTGGACGGTGGAGACGCCGGCCCAGCCGTCGCCGAGCTGAAGCCCGGCGTGCCGGAGCGTCTCTTCGATCCGGTGAGCCGCCCGCCCGGTTGGCGCCGCCACCGCGATCGCGTCGAGGGGCACGTCGAGGCACGCCAAGGCGCGGAGGAGCCCGACGATGATGGAGGTCTTACCGGTCCCCGGCCCGCCCGTGACGAGGGTCAGGCGGCGGTCGAGGCAGGCGCGCAGCGCCGCCAGCTGCTCCTCGTTCGGCGGCGGACCCGCCGCCGGGCCGCGGAGCGACCCGAGGGCCTCGTCGACGGTCCGTCCGGCGAGAGCGAGAACGAGGGGGTGATGGGCGGCGTCGTCCTGGCGCGGTCCCAGCGCGCGCGCCAGACGAGCCTCGAAGGTCCAGGCGGCCTCCGGGTAGAGCGCGACCCCGTCCAGGACGAACGGGCGCCGGGTCTCGGGCGGACCGAACAGGGCGGCGATCGCGGCGGGCGCCTTCCCCGTCGCCAGGGCGCCGGCGAGGGAGACGACGGCGCCGCGATCACGCGAGGGGAGGCCGCTTCGATCGAGCCACGTGCGCCACGCAGGCGGCGTGTCGATCGCGGAGAGGGGGACGAACGAGCTGCCGGCGTCCAGCGCCTCGCCGACCGCTACCAGGAGCACGGCGAGCGCCCGCCGCTCGTCCGCGGTCACGGCGCCCGGTGGCAGCCAGCGAGACGCTTCCCAGGCGGCGAGCAAGGTGGCGGCGGGGACATCGCGCGCGCGGAGCTGTTCCCAGGACGATCGAGGAAGAGGATCGTCGTCGTCGGCCGCGGCACCGGGGCCGTTGACGCCGGCTCCGGGCGTCGCGCCGCCGAGGAACGTCGCGCGCGCGGTGCCGGCGGGGTGCAGGTGCACACGCGCGCGCGGCAGCGACGCCCCTGAGCGTGGCGCGGCCATCAGGAGACCTCCGTCATTCGGCCCTCCGCGCGCGCCAGGTGCGTGGCGCCGGCGGCGAGAGGCGCACCGGGGGCGCGGGTCAGATCGTGCTCCCAGCTTCGGACCTGCGCGTACGAAGGCCGGCCCACGAAGATGCCGGGCGCCGGCTGGTCCTGGCGCGCGCCGTCGCCCTCGTCGTCGGCGGCCTCGTCGCCGAGCGCGCGCAGAAATACATAAGCCAGACCGCCGAAGCGGCGCTCGTAGTCGGCCTCGTCCCTGACACCCAGCAGGCGAACGATCGCCACCGTGTAGATCCGGATCTGCAGATCGTAGTTGGTGGCGACGTGTGCCTCGATCGCCGCGGCCGAGAAGTCGGGAAGGGCGTCGCTCTTCCAATCGGCGAAGCAAGCGCGTCCCTCGTGCTCGAACAGGACGTCGAGCACGCCGCGGATGAAGCCGCGCTCGGTGACGAGGCGCGCGCCGTCTTCCGTGTTCGGGTCGTTCGGGTCAGTGACGCCGGCGACCTCCGGGGTGCGGACGCGTCCGGGCTCCACGGGGAAGAGGAAGTCGACCTCACGGCGCACGCGCGACGCCGTCGCGATGGTGGTCGGTGTCCTGGCGCCGGGCAGGCCGAGCGGCGCGGTCAGCGCCGCGTGCACCATGCGCGCCGCCACGCCCAGGTGGCGTGGATCGCGGTCCCAGCGCCGGCACTCTGCCTCCAGCAGCCGGCGCACCTCGGGCCCCCGCTCCCACTCGGCGAGCGGGGGCAGGGCGCCCAGCGCCGCCTTCTCGAGCACGGCGTGCAGGAAGAGGCCGGTCGCCGCGCCGCCGGGAAGCTCGCTCGCCCCCGGGCGCGCCAGCTCCGGCCCGAGACCGGCGTCCCCCGCCTCTCCCTCGACCGCCGAGGCCTCTCCGGTGGCGTCGGCCGCTCGCTCGTTCGCGCCACCGTCTTCGGGCGCGTCGAGCGAGGCAGCCGCAGCGTCGTCCTCCTCTTCGTCGAGCACGGGCGGCTGGTATCCGCCCTCGGCGTCCTTCAGCCGCGAATACGACGTGATGAAGAATCCCCGGCGTTCGACCCGCAACCGCGCCAGAGCCAACGCATCCGCCGCTTCCGACCGCGGCTCCCCCTCGTCCGGCATCTCGCTCGCGCCCCCGGCGCTCGCCGCGGCCGACGGCGGCGGGCTCCAGGCCCCGAGCCGCGCGGCCAGATCGGGCGACGTCGCGCGCTCGGGCGCCGGGAACGGGATCGTCTCGACCTGGAACAGCTCGGCGAACCGGCTCGGCTCGGCCGCGAGGGCCCGGAGCCGCTGGTTCACGTGGCGAAACGGCCCCGTGATCTTCTGGAACGCCACGTAGTCGCCGTGATCCTTGTCGTTGGTGATGCTGAAGGGATCGGCGTCGCTCGCGTCCCGGTCCGGGAAGTAGGGCATGTAGAGGCGGTCCCGCGCCCGCGTCATCGCCACGTAGAGCAGGCGCTGGTCGTCCTCGCTGCGGTGGGTCTTGATGAGCTCGACCACCGCTGGGTCGCGCGGCCGGCCGGCGCAGAAGACGCGCTCGCCGTCCTGGCGGAACAGGTGGACCTCGCGGCCGATGGGCAAGGTGGTCAGCGCGCCATAGATGAAGACGTGCGCGGCCTCGAGGCCCTTGGCCCGGTGCATGGTCATGATCTGGACTGCGCCGTCGTCCAGATCGGCGCGCTGAATGTCGAGGTCGCGCGCCACGCCGCCGCGGGCCACCGGAAACTGGCCGGCGGCGAAGCGCCCGACCGCCCCGGCCAGCTCGACGATCGACAAGGGACGGGCCGCGGCCTCGGCCAGCAGCTCGTCTGAGATCTGACGGTAGAGAGCGAGCCGCCGCCGCGACGGTCTCGCGAGCACGTGACGAGCGCCGAGCCCGTTCGATTCGAACACGCTCGCCCACAGCGCCGGGTAGTCCCGGGCGTCGGCGAGCGCCTTCCACTCGTAGAGCTGCCGCACCAGCGGATGGTCGCCCGGGGGCTCGCCGAGGGCTTCGAGCTGCCGCAAGGTCGCCCCGAAGAACGGAGTCAGCCAGGCGTGAAGGCGAGCCATGCGATCGGCGGGATTCGCGATGGCGCAGAGGAGGGCCCGCACGTGCTTCGCCTCGGGCAGCTTCCAGAGGCCCTCCTGCTTGTAATAGGAGCAGGCGATCCCCGCCTCGCCGAGCGCGCTGCCCACCTCGCGCGCCTCCGCGTTCGTGCGGGTGAGGACGAAGATGGACGACGGCCGCAGCTCGGGCTGCTCGCGGCGCAGGCGCATGATGCGGGCGGTGATGGCGCTCCGGAGCGCGCGCTTGATGGCGACGACCCGCAGGGGCCGAGGCGGGTTCTCGGGCAGGCTCAGCTTGAACAGCGTCACGCCCACCGCCCGCTCCGGGCCGGCGCCGTCCGCGCTCGGGCGCTGGCTGGTGACCGGGTGATCGTAGGCGATCTGCGGATCGGTGAAATAGGGCGGAGACGCGGTCTGGTCGAGGATGGCGTTCACCGCCCGCACCACCTCGGGCGCCGACCGGAAGTTCCGGTCGAGCGCCAGCGCCGCGCCCCCGGCGTCGCGGATGGCGGCTCGGGCCGCGACGTACGTGTGCACGTCGGCGCCCCGGAAGGAATAGATGGCCTGCTTGGGATCGCCGATCAGCACGACGGGCGTGGGAGGGCGCGCCCGCGAAGAGGAGAGCAAGGAGTCGCCCAGGAAGGCCCGCTCGAAGATCCGCCACTGCGTGCGCTCGGTGTCCTGGGCCTCGTCGATGAGGACGAAGCGATATCGGCGCCGCAGCTTCTCGGCCAGCCCCTCGCCGCCGACCTCGTCGTCGAGGGCCCGGGCCACCGCGTCGATCATGTCGTCGAAGTCGTAGAGCCCCTGTCCGACCTTGCGCCGTTCGACCTCGGCCGCGACGACCGGCAGGAGCCGCTGGACGATCGCCTCTCCTGCGCTCGGTGATTGCGCCAGGCGCCTCAGGTCCTGGCCGAGCTTGCGCAAGGCCGGCGTCGCCGAGGTCGCGGCCGCGATGGTGTCGAGGTACTTGTAGAACTTGTCGTCGGCCTGATCGTCGAGCGCCGCGAGGAGCGGTAGCCAGTTGCCGCTTTCGCTGGAACCGGCGAGGGCCGGCCACAACACGTCGAGGCGGCGCCGGAAGGCGGTGCCGCCGGGACCCCGGAGCACCGGCTTCCAGGCGAGCTCGAGCAGGGCCAGGTTACCGGCGACGAGGCCCCGGGCCAGCACGGCCAGCTCGCCTTCGGAGTGCGGGAACGCCCAACGCCCGCGGGCGGTGGCCGCCTTGTAAAGAAGCTCCTCGAGGCGATCGACCCCCTGGTTGTCGCCGAGGTGAGCTTCCAGATAGGGGCGGTGCGCGGGATCGGTGGCGAGCACGGTGCGCAGGCCGTCCCGGAACGCTTCGCCGAAGGCCGCCCGGCCGTCGACCTGGGACTGCTCGAGCAGACGGCCGGTGAGAAACGGCTCCTCGGTCAGGAGGCGCTGGCAGAACGCGTGGATCGTCGTGATCGAGGCCAGATCGAACGAGCGCCGGGCCGCCCCGAGGCGCGCGCGTACCGCGGGATCGCCGGCCACGGTGTCTGTGGCCTCGCCGGCGCCGCGCACGCCCGCGTCGATCGTCCCTCGGATCCGCGCCACCAGCTCGCTGGCGGCGCGCTCGGTGAAGGTCACCACCAGGATCTCGTTCAGCAGGGCCCGCCCCTCGGCGACCAGGTCGAACACCAGGTGCTCGAGCTGGTAGGTCTTGCCCGTCCCGGCCGAAGCCTCGACCACCGTCGCGGGATGACCCACCACGGTCTCCAGCAAGCGCGCGGGCGCGGTCATTCGTCCTCCTCTTCCTTCGCGCCGCGCGAGGACAGCCGCAGCTCGGAGAACAGGCCGAAGCGGCGCTCGACGAAGGCCTGCGCGTCCGCCGCTGGCGGGATGGGGCTGTCGAAAGGCTCGGGGACGGGGCCGCGCCCGGTGGTGCTGCTTCGCCGGTAGTAGGGATCGTCGCGGACCTCGGTGATGCACTCGACGAGGTCCTTGTCGCCTCGGGCGTACATGAACACCGCCTCGCAGGGCAGCAGATAGTCGTGCGTCCGACCGAACAGATCGGTCACCAGGTCGCCCAGGTAGGCCCGCGCCCGATCGCGCGCCAGCGGCGCGAAGTCGATCCGGGTCACGCTGGCCTTGGCGGTCCTGTTCTTCGGCTTGGGCATGCTGATCAGCAACCCGCGCCGGGCGCGCGGTGGCTCGTCCGTGGGCGCGGTGGCCGCGAGCAGGACGTGGTCGAGGAACAACCGCAAGGCTTCGAGGTCGATCTTCGGATAGGGGCTGGGCGACAGCAGTAGGGATCCGACGGTCTGGCCGGCGTCCCCTTGCCCTTGCCCTTGGCCTTGCGCCAGCTCCGGGGCGGGTCGACCGCGCAGCTCGATCGGAAGCTCGCGCTCGCGGTCAACGTCCGTCAAAACGCGGAACGCCAAGGCCGCGCGTTGATCCGTGCGCGGCGTCCGAGCCGCGGCGCCGCCGCCAAACGAGCTGTCGGGCCGCCCCACATGGATGTCGACGGGCGGGCCGGCGAGGTCACAGCCCGCGCTCTGCAGCCCGAGGCTCCACCACTCGAGGAGGGTCAGGTGGCGCTCGCGGGCGGCCGCCCCGAAAAGACCGGCCGGCAGCGCGCGGGCGAGGGAAGGGCGGCGGACGGCGCGATCGTAGGCCGCGGCCAGGGCACCGCCCGCCGGAGGAGCGGGACCGTCCCAGGCGGTGGTGAACACGTCGGCCAGGAACGCGCGCTCGAGCCCGCGCGGGACGTCGAACGGTTCATCGCTGGTCTCGCGCGCTTCGGTGTCGTCGATCAGGTGCCGCAGGCCGAGGCGAAGACGGGCGGCGCCCTGCAACGGGCACTCGAGGAACCGTCGCAGCTCGCCGATGCGCACGACGCGCGGTCGTGGGTTTCGCTGAGCCGCCCCTTCGCTCCGGGGACGCCCGCGCGATGGGGGGCCGAGCAGCGGCGCCAGCCGGTCGCGCGTGGCCGGCGACAGCGCGGCGCACACCTCCGCCTCTGCCAGGCGGTCCGCCTCCGGCAGGGCGCTCACCAGCGCGGCGCCGAGGACTCGGGCCTCGGCCTCGGCGCGGGCCGCTGGAAACGCCGCGCGCACCTGAGGATCCCCGTCGCGGTCCCGCGGGACCTCGCGGATCCACGCCGGCGAACGCGTGTAGCCGCTCGCCACGATGTCCTGAAGCTCGAGCACCACGGGCGACGGATCGCGGGCATCCCCGGTCGATGGGTCGCGGTCCACCGTCGTCAGGATCAGCCGCTCCTCGGCGCCGAGCAGCGCCTGCAAGAACGCGTAGCGGTCTTGTTCGGCCGGGGTGGGGTTCCCCGGCGGCACCGGCCCACCTGGATCGAGGGGCCGCGTGTGTGCGCTGGAAGGGAAGCGCTCCGGACCCAGACCCACCACGAAGATCGCGCGGAACGGAAGAGTCCGCAGGCTGTCGAGTGAGCCCACCACCACGCCGTTGCCGAACACCTGCCCGCGGGTACCGCGCAGATCGCCGAGCGCGTCGCGGATGAGCTCGTGCGCCACGGCCAGGGAGACCATCACGTCGGGTGACGAGGCCGCCGCCAGGCGATCCAGAGCCGCGAAGACGTGAAGGCGAGCGGCTTCGTCCTCGGGAGAGGCGGGCAGCACGTAGGCGTCGGCGAGCGCGTGCACGTAGCGCACCCACTCCGCGACGGGAAGAGAGGCGCGGCGGGCGAAGCGCGCGTCGGCGAGCAGCGAGCGGACGAGCAGCGCGAGCGCGTCGGCGTCCGGGCGGAAATCGGGGGCCAGCTCGGCCGGCACGTCGGAGAAAGAGACGGCGGACGCGCGCGGAGAGGCGGGCAGCGCCACGGGGTCCTCAGATCCGCTGCGGGGACCCGTCGCGAACCTGCCCAGCGCCAGCCGTCGCAGGCCCTCCTCCCAGGTGAAGGTGTCGCTCTCGAGGTAGCTGCCGGCGATCGTGGAGAGGTCCGCGCCGCGGACGATGCCCAGCTCTTCACACAGCGCCAGCCACACGGCGGGGTCGGACTCGGGAAAGCGGGCGCGGATGTTCGGGTGCGTGACCAGCGCCAGCACCTCGCGGCGGGTGAAGGCGCCGAGCGGAAGGGCGAGCAGCGCGAGCAGGGCCTCGGCGACGCGGCTCGAGGCGCCGAGGGGAGCGTCGAGCAGGGTGTGGGGAAGGCGGCTGGCTTCGTGGAAGACGGAGGGGATGAGGGACTGGTAGGGAGCGTCGGGGCCCGCGATGAGGACGGCGATGTCGGAGAAGCGGAGCGCGCCGGCGGCGCGCTCGTGCTCTTGTCCGTGCTCTTGCTCGCGAGCGGAGGCCTGGCGGACGAGGGTCCAGATCTGGGCTGCCACGGTCTCGATCTCGCGCCGGGCATCGGGGGCGCGCACCAGCGTCAGCGAGCCGTCGGGCGGGAGGTCGAGCCGGCGGGCGCCGATGCGGGCCGGCTCGAGCGCCACGATGTCGCGCTGAAGGGCGGCGAGCAGGGTCGAAGGGGGGGCGCTCGCGTCGCCGTGGCGCGCGTCGGGATCTCCGTCGGCCAGCTGGACCCAGAGCTGCGAGGCCTCGCGGCCGAGCTGGCCCCAGCGTTCGAGGCACGGGTTGTCGCCGGCGCGATCGATCTCGCCGCTCACCGGCGGCGGTGGCGCCGCGACCGTGGCGGTTCCTCCGCCCAGATCCAGCGCCAGCTGGCGGTCCGAGGCGGGGCCGTGGCTCGCGGCCCGCCCGCGCGAGCCGCGGCGGGCGCGGGCCGGTGCGCGCCGCGTGTCGACGTCCTCCCAGAACTCGCGGCACGGGTTGTAGGCGTAGATGGCGATCGATGTCTTGCGCGCCAGGTGCTGCAAGGCCCCCAGCCAGCCGCGCGGCAAATCGGCGAACCCGAACAGGTGCAACGCCGGCGGCGGCGCCCACGCGTCGTCGAGGCCTTGCTCGACGAGCTCGGACAGCGTCAGGTAGCGGCGCCCCTCCAGTTGGCCCCGGCGGGCGAAGCGGCCATCAGGCCCGTGAAGCAGCGTCCACAACCGGCGTTCGGCCGCGAGGAGCGCGGGATCGTCCGCGGCCTCCCGCGTGGTCGCGGTATCCCCGGCCGGGCTCCGGCGCGCGCCGGCCGCAGCGTCGCGGTCCCAGCCGCCCCGCCAGGCGGCCATTCGCTCGGGGCGGGACTGCTCCCAGCCGTCGAAGAGCGCCGCGAAGGCGCGCGCCAGCTCGACCCGCCGCCGGTCCACGGCGCCGGCTTCCGAGCCGGCGGCTCGCAGGTAATCGTCGACGGGTCGAAGGACCTCGGCGGCTACCGGAGGGCCGGCGTCCCCGTCGGCACGGCGACCGCGCGCCGATCCGTCGCCGCTTTCCGGGGGGCGGCCCAGGACGCCGAGGAGCTCGGCGCAGAGGAGCGGCCGATCCACGAGCACCACGTCCGGGGTCGCCGCTGCGCACAGGCGCGCGAAGGCCGCCCGCAGGGACAGCGTGTCGAGGTTCCCGGACACCCCGCGCCGCCGCGCCAGCTCGAGGTCGACGTAAAGCTCGAGGGGGCGGCTCGGTACGATCAACCACGGCCCCTCGAAGAGCCGCCCGGGCGGCGGCAACGCTTCCTCGAGCGCGCCCACCAGCTCCGTCAGGCGATGGGAGGTGGTGACCCGGATCATCGCGAGGCCTTGGCCGCGGGGGTCGGAACGGCTCCGGCTCCCTCTTTCGCCAAGGAGCCCGAGATCTCGGCGCCGCGCATGAGCGCGCTCTTTTGAACCTTGCCCATCGGATTGCGGGGCAAAGCCGCCATTCGCCGCAGCGCCCGCGGGAGCTTGTACGGCGCGAGCCGATCGCGGGCCCACGTCCGCAGCGCCTCCAGATCGAGGTCGACGTCGCCCCGCGTGACCACGCACGCCGTGACCGCGTCGCCCCACACGGGATCGGGCGTGCCGATCACCGCGATCTCGGCGATGTCGGGGTGGGCGCCGAGCGCCTCCTCGATCTCGAGGGCCGAGAGCTTGTATCCACCGCTCTTCAAGATGTCCACCGAGGTCCGGCCCAGCAGGCGCACGTAGCCATCGCTGGGGCTCACCACGCCCGTGTCCCCGGTCCGGAAGCGCCCCGCGCCGTCGAAAGAGGCGGCCGTGGCGGCGGCGTCGCCGTGGTAGCCGAGGAAAAGCTGCGGCGAGCGCACGCGCAGCTCGCCCGGCGTTCCGGCCGGGACGGGCGCGCCGTCCTCGCCGACGACGTCGACCGACACGCCGGGCAGCGGCCGTCCCACGGATCCGGGCCGGCGCGGGCCGTCGTAGGGGTTCGAGAGCGCCATACCGATCTCGGTCATACCGTAGCGTTCCAGGATGGTCTGCCCGGTCGCCTCGGCGAACGTCTCCAGCAACGGAGCTGGCAGGGCCGCCGAGCCGCTGGTGAAGAGGCGCAGGGCGCGGGCGCTCGACGCCCAGGCGGCGCGTTCGGCGGGCGGCGCGGCGCGAAAGGCTTCGCACAGGCGCACGTACATGGTCGGGACCGCCATGAAAACGCTGGCGCGCTGGAAGGCGGCCCAGATCGCGCGGGCCTCGAACGCGCACAGCTCGACGCGCGCCCCGGCCCACAGCGCGCCGAGCAGCGCCACGATCAACCCGTGCGTGTGGTAGAGGGGCAGCGCGTGTAGCAGTCGGTCGTCCGGCTGCCACCGCCAGGCCTCGGCGAGCGACCGCAGCGTCGCGGCGATCGCGCCGTGGGACAGCAGCACGCCCTTGGGCTTGCCGGTGGTCCCCGACGTGAACAGCATCAGGGCCGGGCTGGCATCGTCCAGGTCGGGGGCGAGCGGATCGCCGGGAGCCGGTGTGGCCGCCGTCGACCTGTCTGGCGCGGCCACGGCTTCCTCAGCCCGGAGGAGGCGTCCGGTCGCAAGGGGTGCGCGAGCTCCGGCCCCCGCGTCTTCCGCACCCAGCCGACCGGTGAGCGTGGGGGCGACGACGGTGGCGCCGACCCCGGCCGTTCCCAGGATGTGCTCGAGCTCGGCGGGGGCGTGCGAGGCCGACAACGGCACCGCGACGCCGCCCGCCCGCCAGATGCCGATCAGCGCCGCGACGAACCCGGGGGAGGGGGGAACGAGCAAGGCGACGCGCTCGCCGCCCAGGGAACGCCGCCCGTCGAGGAGGCGATCCGCCATGGCCGCCGAGGCGGCCGCCAGCGCGCCGTAGGTCGTCTCTTGTCCGACACCGTCGCGCACCGCCACCCGCGCCGCGTGGTGCGCGAGGACGCGATCGAGGAGCCCGGTGCCGCCGCGCATGAAGCGCACAGATGATGCGTCCATCGGGCTGCAACATCCAGCCCAGCGGCCCGTTCGGGGACTAAATTTTGGGCTCCGAACTGCCGAATGCCGGGGGATGCAGCGCACGCTCCGGTTGTTGTTCGTGGCCACGTTGGTGGGCAGCGTGCTCGCGGCGACGCTTGGCGCGTTTCCCCGGGCCTGGGCCGGTACGACGCCCGGTGAACCCGCGATCACCACGGCGGGACCGGCGGGCGACTACCTGCGACGTGTGCACGAGCGAATCCACGCCCGCTGGGCCGAGGACTTCCTCAAGAGCGCACCGAGCGCGCCCGCTCCGGCCGCCAAGGCGGCGGTCCCGGTGGCACCACAGGGCGCGGTCGCGTCGGATCCCAAGCCCGTCACCATCGCCCTCACCATCCGCTGGGACGGGACCGTGGCCGACACCATCCTCCGATCGAGCTCCGGGGTTCCCGAGATCGATCGCGCGGCGGTGATGGCCGTGCGCAAGAGCGCGCCGTTTCCGCTTCCCACCAGCGACGTGCTCTCCGACGACGGCTACGCGCACTTCGAGTGGACCTTGGCGCGCGACCACCGCGCCTGCTCCGGCGCCAAGCTCGCGCGGCAGGAAGACCCGCTGGATGTGGCGCTGCCGCGGCTCGTCCGCAGCAACCGCACCGCCGAGGCCCTCCGTCGGGTCGGCGAGGCCGGCTCCGGGCGTGGCCGGGATGGCGGCGTGGACGCGCTCGATCGCTTCGCGCGGCTGTACCTGAGCCGCACCGTGCCCGATCCCCTGCTCGACACGGCGGCGTCGGTGGCGCTGGCGGGGGCGGGGGACAAAGTACAGGCGGATCGGCTGCGAGCGGCGCTGGGGTCGCGAGCGACCGTCCAGCTGGCCGCCCGGGGCCTGCAGAAGCTCGGCATCGACGTGTGCGACGTGGTTCGCGCGCCGCTCGAGGGCACGGTCGCCTTCGATCGGGAGACCGCTTTCCAGGCCGTGCGGGCCCTGGTCGCCGACGGCATGAGCATCGCGGCCTGTCGGCCCTCGCTCGAGATCATCGTCAGGGACGGCAAGCAGGCGCGGGCGACCCGCCTGGAGGCGTTCGAGTTGCTCGAGACCCACTTCGCGGCCGACCTGCGGCCCCTGCTGACGGTCCTCATGACCGACAAGGACGGCGCCGTGAAGGGCGCGGCCGTGCTGGCGTCGGTGCGCAAAGGCGCGGGACGTCCCGAGATGTATCGCCTGGCCCCTCTGCTGCGCGACAAGGCGGTCGAGGTGCGCGCGGCGGCCTCGGCCGGCATGGTGCGGGCGGGGGGCGACCTGGCGCTCGACCAGCTCTATCGCCTGGCCCGCGAGACCGATCCGCGTCCAGCCCAGCTGGTGGCGGCCGAGCTCGCGACCCACGCGACATCGGCCACGGCCGAGTTCCTGGGACAGATGTTGAAGCGCGACAACCGCGAGATTCAGATCGCGGTGCTGCAGGCGCTCATGGCCCGCAAGGATCGCGAGGCGCGGGCGCTGGTCGAGGAGATCAAGGGCGATCCGCAGGCCACCGTCGAGCTGCGGCGGATCGCGTCCGGCGGATCGGTGCGTGGCCCCGTCGCGAGCGTGATGATCGAAGGTGACAGCGCCCCGGCCGCCGCGAGCTCCGACGCCTCGACCAGCGAGCCGGCGGCGGGCGCGCCGGCCGCGGCGGGACCCGACGTGGCCGCCTACAAGGCTCTGCTCGAGAAGGGCAAGTCGCGCGAGGCCGTCGCCTGGGTCCTCCAGAACCTGCTGCGCTTGCCGCCCCGCACGGCCGTCGATGTGCTGGGCGACTGGCTGGTGCGCGACGCGATCGCAGCCACCGCGGCTCCTGCCGCCGCGCCCGCTGCATCGGCGGCCTCGGCTGCCCCGGGCGGCCCCACCGCCGGGCCAGGCACGCCCGCCCCGGCCGCGGCCCCGTCGCCCGCCGCCCCGAGCGCGCTCGCCCTGTAGGGCGGGGGCGGAGCCCACCCCCCCCGATGGGCCGGGCCGGCTCGCGTCTGTTAATCTGCGCGGCACCTCATGACGCTCCCGATCCGCCTCGGGCTGTGCGTGCTGTCCGCGGCGCTGATGGTCCTGTCGGTCCCCAGGTTCGACCTCTGGCCGCTGATGTGGATCGGGCTCCTGCCGGCGCTGCCCGTGGCGCTGGAGGCGCGCACGCCTCGGCGAGCTTTTCTCTATGGGTGGTTCCTGGGGGTGGTGGCGAACACAGCCGCCTTCTATTGGATGAAGGGGCTGCTCGAGCGCTTCGGTCACATGCCCCCGATCGAGGCGATTCCGATCATGATGTTGCTCACGACCTACCAGGGCCTGGAGTTCGGCCTATGGACGTGGGGCGTGCACCGCGTGGCGCGACGGCGGCCGGGCCTGGCGATGACGTGGGCGGCGCCGCTGGTGATGGTGGTGATCGAGCTCCTCGTGCCGCAGGTGTTTCCTTTCTACCTGGCGATCTCGCAGGCGTTCGTTCCCACGGTCATCCAGATCGCCGATCTCACGGGCCCGATGGGCGTCTCGTTCCTGGTGGTGATGGCCAGCGGCGCGCTCTTCGAGGCGGGGCGCGATGTGGCGGCACTCCGCCGGTCTCGGCCCCCCGGGGAGCCGGGCGTTCCAGCACCGGCGGGGCCGAGGGTCGACTGGCCGGCGTACGCCCGCGCGGCCGCGCGTCGGTTGCGGGTGCCGGCCGCGATCGTGGTGCTGGTCCTCGGCTACGGGCTCCTGCGGCTGCACCAGATCGACGCGCGGCGGGCCGCGGCGCCCAAGGCGAGGGTCGGCATCGTGCAAGCCAACGTCGGCATCTCCGAGAAGTGGGATCCCAACGAGCGTAGCCACCTGCTGAGCCTGCACCAGAGCCTCTCGGACGCCCTCAGCCGCGACGGCGCGGACCTGATCGTCTGGCCCGAGTCGTCGTACCCCTACGCGGTCGACCGCGACCTGGCGCAGGATTTCCCGCTCGGCGATCCGCGGCGGATTCGAGGGGGAAGCCCGACGCCGACCCTGTTCGGCGCCGTCACGCTGGCGCCCGAGCCGCGACGGGGACGCCTGCGCTACCCCTTCAACACGGCGCTGATGCTCGACGCCGGTGGCCGCATCACGGGCAAGTACGACAAGGTCTTCCTGCTCCTGTTCGGCGAGTACATCCCGTTTTACGACTCGATCCCGTGGTTCACGAACGTTTTCCCCGAGGCGTCGAACTTCAACCGGGGCGAGCGCCCGGGCAGCTTCCCGTTCCGGCTGCGCGGGCGCGACTACCGCCTCGGGCCCCTCATCTGCTACGAGGACATCCTGCCCGGCTTCACGCGCCGGACGGCGGACCTCGATCCCAACCTGCTCGTCAACATCACGAACGACGCGTGGTTCGGCAAGACCTGGGAGCCGTACCAGCACCTTGCGCTGGCGGTCTTTCGCTCGGTCGAGCACCGCCTGGACATGGTGCGCTCGGTGAACACCGGCGTCTCCGCCCACATCGACGCTGGCGGTCGCGTGCGGCAGATCTTGCCCTCCGTCGATCCCGCCGACGACCCGCCGCCCGTGCCGCAAGAGATGATGGTCGAGACCGCGCTGCTCGAGCGCGGCGGGATCTACGGGCACATCGGCGATCTGTTCGCGTGGGGTTGCCTCGCGACCCTGGCCGCTCTGGTGATGGGGCGACCGGCCGGGTGGCGGCGACGGCCGCGCCCCGCCGGTGGACGGCGCGCCAGGCGATGAGCCCGATCGGCGCCTGGCAGTCCGTCTCAGTCGCCCGCGAGCATTCCCTGGTGAATCACGAAGTCCACCACTTGCTCCAGGCCTTCTCCGCGGCGGATGCTGGTGAACAGGAAGGGCTTGTCGCCGCGCATCTTGCGGGCGTCGCGATCCATGACCTCGAGCGACGCGCCGACGTGGGGCGCGAGGTCGGTCTTGTTGATGATGAGCAGGTCTGACTTCGTGATGCCGGGGCCGCCCTTGCGAGGGATCTTGTCGCCGCCCGCCACGTCGATGACGTAGAGGGTGAGGTCGGCCAGCTCGGGGCTGAAGGTGGCGGCCAGGTTGTCGCCGCCGCTCTCGACTAGGATCAGGTCGAGACGCGGTAAGCGGCGGGCCAGATCGTCGATGGCTTCCAGGTTGATCGAGGCGTCCTCGCGGATGGCGGTGTGCGGGCAGCCGCCGGTCTCGACGCCGACGATGCGCTCCTCGGCCAGCGCGCCGCTCCGGAC